>JRYF01006815.1_pt1 | contig 12894 bp, 10 predicted proteins | sample 235331 | NCBI WGS metagenome assembly JRYF01 (sample SAMN03074217, study PRJNA261475) | activated sludge metagenome | biome: Wastewater Treatment Plant; feature: Wastewater; material: Activated sludge; isolation source: activated biomass of a wastewater treatment plant treating hydrocarbon... ... | reverse complement strand
CGCGACGGGCTGGGGATGCTGGTGGAGCAGGCGGCGGAGTCGTTTCATCTGTGGCGCGGGGTCTGGCCGGACACTCAGCCGGTGATCGCGGCGCTGCGGAGTGGGTAGTCGTTAACCCTCCACCGTCACCCACCCCCAGCGTTCCGCGACGAACACCTCGTGCGGCGTAAATTGGGACTTATAGGCCATTTTATCGCAGTGTTCGACCCAGTAGCCCAGATAGAGCCAGTGCAGCCCCAGCCGCCGCGCCTCATCGATCTGCCAGAGAATGGCGTGAGTGCCCAAGCCGCGTTTCTCCTGAAGCGGGTCGAAAAAGGTGTAGACCGCCGAAAGCCCGTCGTCCAAGCAATCCACCACCGCCACCGCCAGCAGTTCCCGGCCACGGCGGAACTCGCACAACCAGGTCGGGCACCAGCGCGAAGTGACGAACGCCCAGTAGTTTTCCGGACTGGCCGGGTCCATGCCGCCGCCGGCGTGCCGGTTGCGGATGTAACGGGCGAACAGTTCGAAATGCTCGTCCTGAAACTCCGCTTCCAGAACCCGGACTTGTAAATCCTGATTGCGTGTCCAGATGCGCCGCTGTCCGCGATTCGGGCGGAACCGTTCCACCGGAATGCGCAGCGACCGGCAGGCCACGCAACCCCGGCAATGCGGCCGGTAGACGTGATCGCCGCTGCGCCGAAAGCCGAGCGCCGCCAACCGGCTGTAAAGTTGCTCGTCGGTGACGGTGGGATCGGCAACCAGATTACGCGCCCAGCGATTCGGCAGATAGCTGCACGAATACTCGGTGGTCAAAAACATCCGCAGGTCGTACAGCGAATCGCGGGGATTGCTCATGGCGGCGCGATCCGGTTTGCGGGTTCGGCGAACAGGTCGGCATCCAGCCGCCAGGGTCCGACCGGACCCGGCATGGCGCAATAGCGTTCCAGCAGTTGCAGGAACGTGGCCCGGGGGATATCCACCGCGCCCAGGCTGGCGAGGTGCGGGGTGCGGACCTGACAGTCGATGACCGCGAAATCCCAGCGGCGCAATTGCGCGGTCAGATAGACCAGCGCCACCTTGGAGGCGTCGCTCGTCCGGCTGAACATCGATTCGCCGAAAAAGACTCGACCCACCGCCACCCCGTACAATCCGCCCGCCAGTTCGCCCTGACGCCAGACTTCGATGGAATGCGCGTGACCGAGCCGATGCAGCCGGTTATAGGCCTGGTTCATATCCGGCGTGATCCAGGTTCCGGGTTCCAGATCGCGGGGCGCGGCGCAGGCAGCGATGACCGCCGCGAAGTTGGCGTCGGCGGTGACGGCGAACTGTCCGCGGCGCAGGGTCTTGCGCAGGCTGCGCGAGATCTTGAGGGCTTCCGGAAACAGCACCAGCCGCGGGTCCGGCGACCACCACAGAATCGGCTGGCCGGGCGAATACCAGGGGAAAATACCCAGCCGGTAGGCGCGCAGCAGGCGGCGCGGGCTCAGGCTGCCGCCGACGGCCAGCAGGCCATCGGGCTCGGTCAGCGCGCGGTCCGGGTGGGGGAAAGGCTGGCCGTCGTCACGCGGATCCAGCCACGGCAGGCGCATCGGGGGTTACCTCGTTCCGGTACGGCGAATGTCGCAAAAGATCTTTAGCATACTCGCGCACCGCCGGTGTTTCCCGATCCAGGAAATCGGCGATGGCGCGGCGAAAATCGGGATGGGCGATCCAGTGGGCCGAGTGGGTGAGGGTCGGGAGAAAGCCCCGGTAAATCTTGTGTTCGCCTTGCGCGCCCGGCTCGAAGCGTTGCAGGTCCCGCTGGATACAATAGTCCAAGCCTTGATAATAGCAGGCTTCAAAATGCAGGCTGTCGTAATCGGCCCGGCAACCCCAGTGGCGGCCATAAAGAGTCGTGGCGCCGCGGAAGCTGATGGCGCCTGCGATCTCGCGGCCCCGGGCGAACGCCAGCGCCAGCACCAGCCGCTCGTTCAGGGTTTCGGCGATCTCCAGAAAAAAGGGCAGAGTCAGAGTGGGTACGCCGCCGAGCCGCTGGAAGGTGGAGCGGTAGAATTCATGCACCGTATGCCATTGCGCCTCACTGATTTCCCGGCCGCTCAGGATGCGCAATTCCAGTCCGGCCTCGCGCACCAGCCGGCGTTCGCGATTGATGTTCTTGCGCCGCTTGGCGGTGAGGGTGTCCAGAAAATCCTGAAAATCCCGGTAGCCACGATTTCGCCAGTGGAACTGGCAGCCGAGTCGGGACAGAAAGCCCCGAGCCTGGAAATGCGGCGTCTCGGCGAGCGTTGGGAACAGCCAGTGGATCGACGACAGATGATGGTGGCGGCTTTCCTCCAGCACGTAGTCGATGAGCGCCTGGACCGTCGCGTTGGGGTCGGGCAGTCCGGGCGCCAGCAGCAGCCGGGGACTGGTGGCTGGGGTGTAGGGGATGGCGCCGACCAGTTTCGGATAATAGGGCAGACCCTGGCGCCGGTAGGCCTCGGCCCAACCCCAGTCGAACACGAATTCGCCGTAGGAGTTGAATTTCAGATATAGCGGCGCCGCGCCCAGCAACTGGCCCCGCTCGTCCCGGCAGACGACGTGCCAGGGCAGCCAGCCGGTGTGTTCGCCGACGCAGTGATGACGCTCCAGGGCGCCGAGGAATTCGTGGCTGAGAAAGGGGTTTTGGTCGGGGACGAGGGCGTTCCATTCGGCGGCGGGGATGGCGCTCAGGGTATCGAGGCGGTGGATGCGCATGATTCACGAATCGGCGATAACGTTCGGGAAGATTCTGGAGGAGAATCGCATTCATTGGAACTTGAAACAGGGGGTCGGTTCGCCGGTGATTCGCTTTACCCTTCACCTGAGTCCTTCGGGATTGGAAAATCGCCCTCGATTTCTTATTTCAGACCCTCGTCTCCACTGTCCCCAACGAGGGAGAGAGTGGCGAGCGAGGAGAACAGACGATTAACCCACAACAGGACTGAACCTTGGCGCAGGCACGTCGAATCAAAACTGAACCCTCGTCGGTTCGGATAAACCTCCTCCGTTTCGTGAAGGGGATTCTGCGGGAAATCAGTTTCTGGCTGCTGGTCGTGATCGCGCTGGGCATGATCGGTGCGCTGGCGACCTTTAATCCCGCGGATCCGGCCTGGACCCATACCGCGAACGTGAGCCAGTATCACAATGTCGGTGGTACGGTCGGCGCGTGGTTCGCCGATGTAACGCTGTATTTTCTCGGTTACATCGGTTACCTGCTGCCGCTGGGTCTGGTGTTTTGCGGCTGGCGACTGTTCAAATGCGGCGCGCTGCTGGAATTGGATGCCGAGATCGTGGTGTTCCGGGTGCTGGGGTTCGCGGTGACTCTGGCCAGCGCCAGCGGGCTGGCGGCGCTGCATTTGCGGGTGATTCCCGGAACCGTGCCCGGCGACGGTACGGCGGGTGGGTTGATCGGCGTGCATGTCAGTCAATTTTTAACCGATGCCTTCGAATTCGCCGGCGGCAATGCGTTCATGGCGGCGCTCCTGCTGGCCAGCGTGACGCTGACCACCGGCTTTTCCTGGTTGAAGTTCCTGGACTGGACGGGGGCGGCGGTGTTGAAGGCGGTGGATTGGCTGGGTGGCCTGCTGTTGGCGCCGCTGCGCTGGGACCGTCGGGAAGACGCCGGCAGGGTGCCGGCGGCGGGTTCGGTCGAGGCCACCGTGGCGCCAAGGGCTGCGCCCGGGCCGACAAAAAATCCGCCCAAGGAACCGAATCGTCTGGCGTCGCTGGCGCGGTGGTCGGGAACCATGGTGGCCGGCGCCGTGGCTTCGCTCGGCGCGATGGTGGCGCAATGGTGGCGCGAGCGCCACCGGGCCGGGGCAGACTCTCAGCTTCCCGCATCGGCGACGGATGCCGCCATCGGAATGCCACTGGTCGCGGATGCCGATCCTGCAAACGGCCGCAAATCTCCGCGCATCGAGCCAGTTTTGGACTGGACATCGTCCGGTGGTTCCGCGGATGGCGCAAGCATTCGTCCCCTCCCTTCACCCCCTTCATGCGTCGGAGAGGGGGAATCCAGCAACCCGTGGCTCCACGAGACCCCCTCTCCTGGAAGGGGTCCGGAATGGCCGGGTTCGGATTTAACCCTGGTGCCGACACCGATGAATGCGCCCAGAGCGGCGGAACCCACGCGACCGTTGATTCGCGACGGCGCGGCCCGCGCTGCTGATGCGGTGGATCGAGACGAGGATGATGAAATGGTGCTCTCCGAACTGGAGTCGCCGTCGAGGCCGTCGAAAGCATCATCGTTCGCGCCGACTGAACCGGTGGCGGTCATGGTGCGTCGCGTGGCGCCGCCAGCTCCCGCCGCGCCGTATCCATTGCCCTCCCTGGAACTCCTCGACCGACCCTCGCCGCGCACCGCCGGCTATTCCCGGGAAACCCTGGAGACCATGTCGCGGCGGGTGGAAGCCCTGCTCAAGAGCTTCGGCATTGCCGCGCAGGTAGTGGCGGTGGAGCCGGGGCCGGTGATCACCCGCTTCGAGATCGAGCCGGCGCCGGGGGTGAAGGTCAACCAGATCACCAATCTGGCCAAGGACCTGGCGCGCGGCCTGTCGGTATTGAGCGTGCGGGTGGTGGAGATCATTCCCGGAAAGTCCGTGGTCGGCCTGGAAATCCCCAACCAACATCGCGAGATCGTCTACCTGCGCGAGGTGCTGGAAGCTTCGATCTACGATCAGGCGGCATCACCTCTGACCCTCGCGCTGGGCAAGGATATCGGCGGCAAACCGGTGATCGCCAATCTGGGGAAGATGCCCCATTTGCTGGTGGCGGGCACCACCGGTTCTGGCAAGTCGGTGGCCATCAACGCCATGCTGCTCAGCCTGCTGTATAAGGCCCCGCCGCACGAGGTCCGGCTGATTCTGGTGGACCCGAAGATGCTGGAACTGTCGGTTTATGAAGACATTCCGCATCTGCTGACTCCCGTGGTGACCGACATGAAGGAAGCAGCCAACGCGTTGCGCTGGTGCGTGGGGGAGATGGAGCGGCGCTACCGGCTGATGGCGGCGCTCAAGGTACGCAACATCGCCGGGTTCAACCGCAAGGTGCTCGATGCGCTGGCGGTCGGCCAAGGTTTGACCGATCCGTTCTGGCGCCCAGGCGGAGAGGCTGTTCCAGGAGAAATCCCGCTGTTGCAGCCGCTGCCGTTCATCGTGGTGGTGATCGACGAACTGGCCGACCTGATGATGGTGGTCGGCAAGAAGGTGGAGGAGTTGATCGCCCGGTTGGCGCAGAAGGCGCGCGCCGCCGGCATTCATCTGATCCTCGCTACCCAGCGGCCGTCGGTGGACGTGATTACCGGTCTGATCAAGGCTAACATTCCGACTCGGATCGCCTTTCAGGTGTCGGCGCGGGTGGATTCCCGGACTATCCTCGACCAGATGGGCGCGGATCAACTGCTGGGGCATGGCGACATGCTCTATTTGCCGCCGGGGACCGGATTGCCGCAGCGGGTGCATGGCGCGTTCGTGGACGATCACGAGGTCAACCGGGTGGTGGAGTACCTGCGACGGACCGGCGCGCCGGATTATATCGACGACGTGCTGGCCGAACCGCGCGAGGAGAGCGAGGGCAACGGAGACGGCGAGGGCAATGACCGCAACGGGGAAAATGATCCCTTGTACGATGAGGCGGTGCGCATCGTTACCGAATCGCGCCGCGCCTCGGTGTCCGGCGTGCAACGCCGGCTGCGCATTGGCTACAATCGAGCGGCGCGGTTGGTCGAGGAGATGGAGGCGGCGGGCTTGGTGGGTCCGGTGCAATCCAACGGCAGCCGCGAAGTGTTGGCGCCGCCACCGCCGTGAGAACGGCAGGCCAAGCACGGTTGCCATGGGGGGAGCGCGCAAGTAGAAGAAAGACCACGGCTGGCATCATTCAGGATTCAGGATCAGCCGATGCCGCGTTGGTCCGGGTAGCAAGGGCGACGGCTTCCCTTTAACCCAGGCGTCGTGGCCGGCCTGGTAATAGGGCGACAACGGATGACCGCTCTGCCCGCCGGGCATGTGCAGGATTCCATTCTCTTCTCGACCCGGCGCCACGACCAGCCGTTCGGAAGCGCCTTCGCTGGGTCCCTGAATTCGTGGCATGTACTGGTCTCCCGGCAGGGGATATGCCGGTAAATCCAGCCAGCCGCTCAGCCAGGGCAGGATCGTACTGAAAGGATGCTGAATTCGGGACCGGTTATAGTCTCCCCAAGTCCAGGCCGCCAGCGGTCGACCCTCGGCGGTCGCCGCCGCCAACGTGGCGTCGGCCGCGTCCCGCAGCAGGGCCGGCCAGTCGGGATACCGGGGGTCGAGCAGGTGAGGCGGCTGCTGGGTGACCAGTTGCCACAACGGGCCTTCGTGTTGGCGGATCAAGCCGTAATCGAAACGGGGATCGGCTTGCCGAGCGGCGGCGATCAGGGGCGCGAACGCCCGCTCGCGCACCTCGAGACGGAACGTCCGCACCAGCCGGTAACCGACCGAATCCACCGCGGCCCGTCCGCCCCAGTCGGTGATCCATTGCCGCGGTTCCGTCCAGCGCGGGTCGGCGGCGACCGCGTTTAGGGCCAACGTCGCCAGTAGCAACGCGCGCCAGCGTTCGAGGAAGATCGCCCGGTCGTCGAGTTGCAGGGCCAGCGAAGTCGCTTCGTTAAAAGCTTCCATGTCTTGTAAGCCATCCCGAATCTGACGGGCGCGCGCACCGAGCGCGTAGCCGCCATCGCCCACCAATTCCAGCCAGGCGCCATCCATCACCCGGCTGTTGGCGGTCCACAGCCGGCCGTTCGGTGGATCGATGATGCGCGGATAATCGGCCGGGTCCAGCCAGCCGTCCCAGCCCCGTCGACCGTCGGCCCAGGACGCGGGGAGGCGACCATCGTGGCCAAAGCGACGCGGAATCGGTCCGATGAGGGTCCAGGCGATGCGCCCGTCAGCGCTGGTCAGCAGGAAGTTCTGCGCCGGCATTCCGGTCCGATGAGCCACGTTCAGGGCTGCTTCCAGGGACTCCAGCCGTTCCAGCGCCAGTAGTTCCAGGTTCATGGCTTGCGGATCGTGCGCAACCCAGCGCAGCGCTCGTCGCCGACCTCGGTAATCGCGATCCAACACCGGTCCCCAGATCGTCTCCAGAATCTCCAGCGTCTCGGCGGGGCCATCCTTGACGGCAAGCGTTTCCTCGACGCGGGTGAAAGAACGGGGTCCGTCGGGGGTCAGGTAGGTTCCTTCATCCGGACCCGGTTCCAGTATCACCAGATCGGCCCAGTCGCCTTCGCTGTTGGTAAAACCCCAGGCGAGGTGGCCGTTGCTACCCGCCACGATCGCCGGCGCGCCCGGCAGCGTGACGCCGTGAATGCGCCGCTCGCGCCCTGCGGCGTCGGGATAGATGAAGGTCGCCCGATACCAGACGTTGGGCACGCGCAACTGCAAATGCATGTCGTTGGCCAGCAACGCGCCGCCGTGCGCGGTCAGCCGGCCGGAAATCGCCCAGTTGTTGCTGCCGCTGTTGAGGTCGGACCCCCCAACCCCCCGGCCCTTGAGCCAGGGGGCGAGGATTGTAGCGAGCGAGGTGTCGTCGTCGTGGTTTTCGATCCACGGCGCCACCGCTTCCGCCAGCGGGCGCGAGGAGACGTGTCGGCGCGGATCGAATACCTCGGGACCGGGCGGTGGCGGTGCAACGAACGGTTCGCCTTGCAAGGGCGCGTCCCATTCCGTGCCGTGCGGATCGAGGAACGCGGCCAGCTCGGGCGGCAGCCGGTCGTGCAGAATCCCACGTACCGATTCGCGTAGCCATTGCTGGCCTTGAAGATCCAGGTACATTGCATACGCCGCCAGTAGCGTGTCCTCGGGTCGCCAGGGAGTGGGTTGAAGACGGATCAATAGGTATTCAAAGGGTGGGGTGGAAAGCGCGGCCAAGCCGGCGTTGACCCCCGCGGCGTAGGTCGCGAGCAATGCCTGCTCTTCCACCGACAGAGTAATCAGAACCTGTCGGGCACGCTCTCGGAAACGGTGAAGACGGTTGGCGCGATCCAAGTCCAGCGTGGCGGCGCCGAACAGTTCCGCCAGCTCGCCGGCCGCTACACGCCGCAGCAGATCCATCTGGAAAAACCGCTCCTGAGCATGGACGAAACCAGTGGCGCGGGCGACATCCAATCGGGTTGCGCCCTGGATCGTGGGGATGCCCAGCGCATCGCGTTCGAGGGTGACCGACGCGCTCAGGCCAGCCAGCGCGATCTGGCCGTCCAGTCGGGGCAGACCTCCCTGCAACTGGAAATATAACCAGCCCGCGCCACCGACTGGCAAGACCAGCAGAACGATGCCGGCCAGAAACGCCCAGCGCCACCCACAGCGGGGTCGGGATTGATGATTCGCCGTTTGCATCAGTTATCACCTGCGGATGGGGAACACTGGCCGCCGTCCTGGTCCAATGTCAAGCCATTCGCCCTACGACTCGTAGTATCATTTCGATACTCGCGCGAACCGAACCGGCGAGGGTGTTCGTTCCTAAAAAAAATTCCGAGGAAACCATCATGTCCGATCACACTGCTGACAACAGCCGCCGTCGTTTTATCAAGCTGACCGCCATCGGCCTGGCCGCCGCGCCATTCGCCAACGTGCTGTCGAGCGGAACCGCGCGCGCGGCGGAGATGCTCGACGAGTCCGACCCGCAGGCCGTGGCGTTGAAGTACAAGGCCGACGCCACCCAGTCGGAACGTCAGGATGACACGCATCTGTGCAGCAACTGTAACTTCTACACTGGCGCGGACGGCGAGACGAGCGGTCCTTGCGCGCTGTTCCCCGGAAAGCTGGTGGCCGCCGATGGCTGGTGTACCGCCTGGGTCAAGAAGGCCTGAGTTGTTAGAGATAGATGTAGGTCGGGTGGCGCGTAGCGTGTAGCCCAACCTGGGCAGGATGTTGGGTTATGGCCTACGGCCTAACCCAACCAATCAATTCCATTCCTTCACTTCCCTCGCTTCCGATCCAGGCGCCAGACGAAATCCTCGATGATTTTGCGGTAGAGATCCTCCTTGAGCACCGCGTCCTCAATGCCGTGATCGATGTTGGGGTTGTCGTTGATCTCGATCACCACCACGCCGCGAGCAGTCTGTTTCAGATCCACGCCATAGAGACCGTTGCCGATCAGGCTGGCGGCTTTGAGCGCGGTCTTGACCACGATGTCCGGCGCATCCTCGACCTTGAAGGTTTTGAAGTCACCCTCGCGGAGGTTGCGCTTCTGACCGGGTTGATGATTGTAAATTTGCCAGTGCTCCTTGGACATGAAGTACTGGCACACGAACAGCGGCGTCTTGTTGAGGATTCCCACCCGCCAGTCGAATTCGGTGTAGAGAAATTCTTGCGCGAGCACCAGATCGGAAGATTTGAACAGCTTGCCGGCGATGTCCAGCAGTTCAACGCGGTTGTCGACTTTAAACACCCCCCGCGAGAACGAACCATCGGGAATTTTCAGCACGATCGGATAGGGAATTTCATGGTCCACCCGCTCCAGATTGTCGCGGCGGACGATGACGGTCTTGGGAGTGCGGAGGCGGTGGGTGCGCAGCAGTTCGTCCAGATACACCTTGTTGGTGCATTTAAGGATGGAGTCGGGATCGTCGATGACCACCATCCCTTCGCTTTCCGCCTTCTTGGCGAACGGGTAAGTGTAGTGGTCGATGCCGGTGGTTTCACGAATGAACAGGGCGTCGAATTCGGCCAGTCGGCCGTAATCCTTCTTCTCGATCAATTCGACGTTGACCCCACACTCGCGGCCGATTTTGATGAATTGTTGCAGCGCCTTGGGGTTGGAGGGCGGCAGCGCTTCCCGGGGGTTGTGGAGAACCGCCAGATCGTAGCGGTAGTTGCTGCGGGCCCGCGGTTGCCGCCAGCGCCGGCTGAGATAGGCGGCCAGTGCGCCCAGAAACAACTCTTCCTGTTCCGGGGACAGCGAGTTCAAGTGCAATGCCTTGATCGTGGCAATGCGCCACTTGCCTTGCAAGCGGAATTCCACCCGCAGTAGCGGCGAACGGAAGGCGTCGAATAGTTGCCGGGCCAGTTCCTGCAGTTCCTTGGCCGCGCACTGGCCGAAGCAAATATCCAGCTCGAAGGCGGTGGCGGTGAAGCCAGGGCGAGGTTTGCCCAACACCTGTTGAACGTGGTCGTCGAGGTCTTCGATGTCCAGGCTGTAGATGGATTTGCGGCTGAGATCGTTGAGGGTGCGCACGCTGGGGATGACCCGGTGGCGGCGCGCTTCGGCCAGCAGCGAGCAGTAGTAGCCGACGCTCAGGTAGCGATAACTGCGACAGAGGTTGAGCACCCGCAGGTTGCGGCCGCCCGAGGAATATTCCGGTTTGGCCAGGTAATCCTTGGCGGCGACGACGGGCAGGGTGGGAAAGTGCGCTTTCCAGTCGGTGGGATTTTCCACCAGGATGATGTGATCGGCCATCGGCTTGATTCGGTGCTCCTGACACCGTGGTCTAGGGTGGTAATGATGATGATGGCGGTGCCGGTCGGGACCGGCGGTTGGAACGATAGAGAATCAATACGGCTTTCTGCCCGACCTTGCCGTAGCGGGCCATGCGCTGGAATTCCCGGTGAGGGATCGGTAGGTTGATGGAGTCGGTGATGGTTTCACCGTCCTTGGTGTTGACCAGAGGATCGTGAACATAGATGTAATGGTTGTCGAAACCGGTGACCACGACCCAGTGCGGGAAGCGTTCGCCGTAGATGCGATACGAGCTGATCAGCACCAGCGGGATGCCGCCGGCCTCGAATTTCTGCCGCAGTTCGTCCACGCCCAGGCTGCCGTAGCGCAGCGTGACCGGCAGACGCCGCAGTTCCTCGATCCAGTCTTCCTGCACCAGCCGCATGACCTCCTTTTTTTCCAGGCTGCGTACCGAGTCGACCAGGAATACCCCATCCTCGTTGACGTGGATTTCTAGATCGAAACCGCGATGGTAAGCCGATAGCGCCAGGCCGTAGGGACCGCAGCCGCCGTGGCCGGACGTCATGAAGATGGTGGTGGCCTCGCGCCACAGTCGGAGTTCCAGTTTGCGGTCGAGTTCGAGGGTTGAATCCAGAACCTTCATCGCCATCATCAGCGCCGCCGGGCCGCAGGTGAAGTCGAGGGTTTGCTGGTAATAGGGGACCTTGACCAGATCGACTTGGAGGTGCGGGATCAACCGTTTCTCGAAGCGCAGCGCCGCCACGTGGTCTTCGTAATAATCCAGCACCTCCTTGAATTGGCGGTAGCCGTGGCGGCGGAACAGGCCCAGCGAGGCGGCATTATCGCGGCGGACCTCCAGCCGCATCGACACGCAGTCGCGCTCCAGGGCAGTGGCTTCAGCGGCCTTCAGCAGTCGGGAACCGATCCCGCTCCGGGGATGGTCGGGATGAACGGCGATGGAATAGAGCCGAGCCATCGATGTGCCGCGCGAGAACAGCAGCAACACGTAGCCCAGTATTTGCCCGGCTTCTTCCACCACCAGGGTAACGGCATGACCGCGGGTCAACAGATGGCGGAAGCTGCGACGAGACAGGCGGTCGGTGGCAAAGCACCGTTTTTCCAGGGCCAACAGGGCCGGAATGTCGTCCAGAGTGGCGAGGCGCGGCATGGCGATTCGAGAGGGTTCCGGACCGGGGCCTCGAGGGGCGCGGAACGGGATGGATGAGAAAAGCGGTGAGGAAACGGGACGCGACGGGAAACCGACTTGCGGTGATGACCACCGGCATCGCCGGCCATCTGACTCCCACGCGCCATACTCTGATAATTGTTATTATCACGCGGTAAACCTCGCCACCGCCAGTGAAAATCATCATGCCGACTCCTGAATTTCCTCTGTTGGACCATATCCGGCAATTGATCGCCACACCGTCGGTGAGCAGCGTCTCGCCCCAATTCGACCAAAGCAATCGACCGGTCATCGATCTGTTGGCCGGTTGGCTGGAGGACGCCGGTTTCGCGGTGCGGATCGAACCGCTGCCGGAACAGCCGGACAAGGCGAATCTGATCGCGACCCTGGGCGAGGGGCCGGGCGGACTGGTGCTGGCCGGACATACCGATACCGTGCCTTACGACGCCGGCCGCTGGCGCCACGATCCATTTGGGGGTACGGTCGAAAATGGACGCATCTACGGGCTGGGCTCGGCGGACATGAAGTCGTTCTTGGCGCTGGCGCTGGCGGCGAGCCGGGACNNCTGGCGGCGGCGGGCCGGCCGTTGGGACGCCACGCGGTGATCGGCGAGCCAACGGGCTTGAAGCCGGTGCGGATGCACAAGGGCATTATGATGGAGGCGATTCGGTTGGAAGGCCGCTCGGGGCATTCGAGTAATCCAGCGTTGGGAGCGAGCGCGCTGGAAGGGATGCATCGGGTCATCGGTGAGTTGTTGCAATGGCGGACCGAATTGCAGGCGAGCCATCGCAATCCACTGTTCGAAGTGGATGTGCCGACCCTCAATCTGGGGCACATCCACGGCGGCGACAACCCGAATCGGATTTGCGCCGCTTGCGAGTTGCATATCGATATCCGGCCGTTGCCGGGGATGGGGTTGGAGGAATTACGGTCGGCGCTACACCAGAGATTGGAGCGGCTGTTGGCCGACAGTGCGTTGAAGGTGAGCTTCCGGTCGCTGTTTCCAGGAATCGAGGCGCTGGAAACGCCGGCGGCGGCGGCTATCGTTCAGGCGACCGAGGAGCTGACCGGAACCCCGGCGGGCGTGGCGGGTTTTGGCACCGAGGGACCGTATTTGAACGCCCTGGGCATGGAGACGGTGATCCTCGGTCCGGGCAACGTGAACTGCGCCCATCAGCCGGATGAGTTTCTGGCATTGGACACCATCGAACCGACCCTGGACCTGCTACGCGGATTGATCGGGCGGTTTTGTTTGAAGTAAGGGGAAGAGACATTAAAACTAGGGCATG
>JRYF01001954.1_pt1 | contig 12894 bp, 19 predicted proteins | sample 235331 | NCBI WGS metagenome assembly JRYF01 (sample SAMN03074217, study PRJNA261475) | activated sludge metagenome | biome: Wastewater Treatment Plant; feature: Wastewater; material: Activated sludge; isolation source: activated biomass of a wastewater treatment plant treating hydrocarbon... ... | reverse complement strand
GCACCGCGGCCTAGCTCTACTATTACATCCCTTGGTGTGTAGGGCTGCCGGCGCCTGCCGTCAGCCCCGGCGCTCACGTCACGATGCAGCCGGCCGCGCTCGCCTCGCTGGCATAGGCAGTCAGGCGCTTGGTCGGCTTGAAGTAGAGGTCGCGCTCGATCGGCAGGCCCAAACGGCCGCGCACGCCCGCCAGCTCCGCGAGGCTGACATAGCCCAGCTCGGGGCAGCCCATGCCGAGGTCACACAGACCGAAGGCGAGGTCCGGGTCGTTGGGGTCGATTTCCGACAGCAGCCAGGTGCAGGCGCCGTCAGGGGTGAACAGTTTGACCACCGGGAAGTGGTCGATCCCGCCGTCGCAGTAGTGGCTGAGCTTGCCGTTCTTGAGCAGTTGCTCGCGTTGAGCATCGGTCAACAGTTTCATGGTCTTTCTCCATCTGAGGTGACCCCCACGACGGGGGCGATGGAGCGATGCGGGACAGCGCAGCCAGGCCAGGTGTCAGGCCCCTACACGGGAGCGCAGCGAATGGAGCGGGCCGGGGTTTGACGCATGGCCGCGCTGACCCAGATTTCGCGGAATCCCGGCCACGGGGTCACCGCCCGCAGGGGAGGAAGCCAGATTTACCGAAGCCGCGCGATGCGCGCACGGCACCTGGTGCAGCACTCAGGGCGCTCGGCCATCGCGCTGCTCAGCACGCCACTCCCACGGCGCCACCGGCGCCGGGTCAGACCACAGACCGCGCCGGGCGGCCCGCGCCTCGCGCTCGATGTCAAGCAGGACAGGCTCGCGCAGGTAGCGAAGAAAGGCCCCGGCCCTGCCCCGGCGCACCTGCTCGGCATTCACGTCGAGCGCGCCGACGAACACGGTGCCGATGGTGCGGCCGTAGCGGTCTTGACCGTGCGTGACCACGCGCACCGCCTGGTCGAAGCACAGCTCGGCGAGCGATTGACGAGAGCGCTGCCCGAAAGGCTGCGCCTTCTCGGGCGCGTCGATCTGGTCGAGGCGCACCACGACCTCACGCTGTTCGACCAGCACGCGCAGGGTGTCGCCATCAGCGACACCCACCACGCGGCCGACGAGCTCGGCGGCCTGGACGGGCAGGGCAAGGAGACAGACAAGCAGCAGGGCAGGCCAGCGGAGCATCCCTGCTTGTAGCCGCCGGGCGGCGCAACCGTCCAGCGTTCGCGCCTGCCGAGCTGGAGAAGATCGAGAAGCCGACCGGCAACACCGTTGCCCTGGGCGGCGGCGATGCGCTACAGTGGTCGGGCGGTACAGCAGGGATGCGATGACCGCCAAGGTGGGAAACCACATGGAAGGGCCTGAGGCAACTCAGGCCCTTCGTCTTTGTGGCGCTGGACGGCCCCGAGGCCGCTCATGGCGCCAGGTCCGAAAGGCAACAACAAGGGCACCGAGGGCTTCGCGTTGAACGTGGAGTTCATCGAGATGTTCAAGCGACACGGCGAAGGACGCGCGCCTGTCGCGCATCTTCGCTAAGCCGCCCCCTCCAGCCGACGAGAACAAGCAGGTTATCTACCTGCTCGCGCCGTTCTGCCGCAAATTCACGCGAGTTCGGCACCCCTGACAGCGACGGTTTCCCTGGGAAGGGTGGCACGCAGCGGGTCACCCGGACGGCGTTTTGAATCCTGTGGGACTTCCGCTTCGTTGATACGCCGGTGTTCAACCCGGCCATCAAGGAGGCCCATCATGTCCGCCGCTCAGTTTTCGGTTTCCTCGGTCCTCTCCCGCATCCTCATCGTCCCCGCCTGGCTGGAGCCGCGCCTGCGCGCGCTCGGCAGCGCCTGGTGGCAGCGCGCCGCGCGCGCTGACGCCCGCGTCTTCTGGCGCTGGCTCGCTGGCAACTGGCAGAAGGTGGCCGCCTGGTGGCTCACCGCCGGCCTCATCCTGACCGCGCTGCTGCTGCTCGGTGCGCTGGTGACCTGGCAGAACCCGCAGCTCGTCGTCATGCGCCTGATGGCGTGGAGCGCCGAGCTGTTCACCGCCGGCGGCAAGGTTGCGAGCGTCGGCGCTGCGCTCGTGCTGGTGCTCTCGCTGCCGCTCATCCTGCCGGGCGCGCTGCTGACGCTGGCGGGGCTGCTCGCGCTGACTGTGGCGGTCATCGTCTTCGCCCCGGTCCTGGTGGTGGGGCTCATCGCCTATGGCGGCCTGCTGGCCTGGGCGACCGCCAAGCGCACCGGCGGCTGGCTCAGCCGCTTCATCGTGGAATCGCTCCACCACTCCGACGAAAAGCGCGGCCTCATCGCCCACATCGAGGGCATGCTCGGCCTGAGCCGGGCGTCCATCACCAGCCGGGGCGAGAGCCAGTTGATGACCAGCGACGAGTTCGCGCGCCTGCGCGAGGCGAACGAGCGCCTGACCAAGGGCGGCGAGGTCTTCCTCGGCACGGTGGAAGGCAAGAGCTTCAGCTACCGCACCGAGAAGCACGTCTTCATCGCGGCAGCGGCCCGCTCGGGCAAGGGTCGGGATCTCATCATCCCGAACCTGCACCTCTACCCGGCCAGCGTGTTCGTGCTCGACCCCAAGGGCGAGAACTGCAACGCCACCGCCGCCGGCCGGGAGGCACGCGGGCACACCATCGCGGCCTTCGATCCGTTCGGTCTGACCGAGCGCACCAGCGCGCGGTTCAACCCCATCGCGCTGCTCTCCGGCGATGACCTGGTGACGCGCGCCGACTACCTGGCCGAAGCGCTCATCATCGGCCCCAGCGACCACTGGAACGAGAGCGCGCGCGGGCTCATCCGGGCTCTCGCACTGCACCTGGCCACCTGCCCGCAGGACCAGCTCGCCGGGCGCGCCCGTGACCTCTCGACCCTGCGCGTCTGGCTGACCGGCGAGCTCGATGTCGTGCTGGAGGAGATGACCGGCAGCACGGCCTGCGATGGCCTCATCGCCCGCCTGGCGGAATCCTTCATCGGCATCCCGCCCAACGAGAAGGGCGGCATCGTCAACACCGCGCGCCGGGATACGAAGTGGCTGGATAACGCCCGCCTGGCCNNAGGCCGGCCCCGACTGCATCGAGTTCGAGGCGCTGCGCGAGGAGGGCAAGCTGCTCTCGGTGTTCGTCTGCCTGCCGGGCGATCTGTTCGAGACCTACCCGCAGGTCGCGCGCCTGCTCTCGACTTTCGCGCTCGACACGATGATGAAGAAGCTGACTGGCCGGCAGCGCCCGGTCATGTTCATCCTCGACGAGCTGGCCCAGCTCGGCCACCTGCCCATCGTGCAACGCGCCTTCACCCTGGGCGCCGGCTACGGCGTGCAGGTCTGGGCGGTGTTCCAGTCCATCGAACAGGCCAAGAAGCTCTACCCGCTGGACTCCCTCTACGGCTCGTCGGGCCTGCGCTGCTTCTTCAACCTGGCCGACCCGGAATCCGTCGAGTTCGCCAGCAAGTGCGCCTCGGGCGTGCTGACGCCGGCCGATGTGCGCCGGCTCGGCCCCCTCGAAATGCTCACCCTGCTCGACGGGCAGAACCCGCTCATCGTCCAGCGCCTCGGCGCCCGGTCCTAAGGCCCAGCGCCCCCGGACAGCAACCCTGTTCGGGGGCCGCGCCGAAGCTGAGCAGCCATCCCGTTAACCGGATGGCAAGCAGTCCTAGCTAGGTTGGACAAGAGGGGGCGCGATGCGCGAGAGCGAAACCCGCAAGCAATTCGGTGCACTGGCACAGGCCGCCGGGCGGCGCCTGGAGCTGCAGGTGTGCAAGAGCGCAGCCGGGTTCTACCTCGGGACCCGCGATGACGACGGCGCACCCTTCACGCGCGAGAGCCAGGAATACTGGAGCAAGCGCGAGCGCGCTGAGCAAGCCTTGACCAGCGGGCGCTGGACCCAGAAGCGACAACTCTAGGCGCCTCGACAGCGCGCTCAATGCTCGCCATCAACCTTGCTCTGACGCCGCCGCAGCCGGTCGCGCTCGCGGATGAGTGCCGCCTCGATGGCCGCGAGCTTGGTCTCATAGACGCCCATCTCCATCAGGTCGCGCAGCGCCTGGCCCGCCTCGGACCTCAGCGTGCCCCCAATCGGCTCGCCGCCTTGTTCAAGGCGCCGCGCCCGGCCGCGCGCGCTGTAGACCGCATTGGGCAGCGAGCCCGTCGCCTCTGCCTTGCCTGCTCGTCGTGTTGCCATAGACCTCGGATGCGGGTTTGTGCGGATGACGGAGCGCTGCCTATGCGTGCAGAGTCTGCGTCCTCATGTGTTATCTCACATGAGATAACACATGAAGGCACTTCCCCAGGCTTCGCGGTGCTGGTTGCCAGGCACAACCTGACCCAGACCCGCGCGGACCTGTCATCACAGTATCACTGCGACGAGGACCATCATGAGCTACGGATGGGGCACCGAAGAGTTCTACATGGGACGACAAGGCTTCCACCCCGACTGGGACGACCCCGACTTCAACTGGGCTGCGTATCAGGCGGGCGTCGGCGCGGCAAACGCGGCCAGGGCTGCTGACGCGGCCGACAACGGCTGGCCGACCAGTTCGGGCGGCGGCGTCCCGTTCGTCTTCCGAGCGCGCGACTTCGGCGGCACAAATGACGGGAGCGGGGCCTTGTTCGTCATCGTGGCATTGCTGCTGTATGGACTGGTCGTGTTCATCATGCAGTTCTTCTGGCAGCTGCTGTTCATCGCCGCAGTTGCTGCGGTGATCTACCTGCTGTGGCAGATCCCGGAGGAGCGCTATGTGGCGGCCTGGGATTGGCTCGCGGCTCGCGTAAAGCGAGGCATTGGTTGGACACAGCGCCAGGCTCAGGTCCTGCACGCGAAGGCCAACGCCGCGCACCGGGCGTTCGTCCGCTGGCGTCGTCACTCCACCGCTCAGCGGCGCGGCCGGCCCTTGCCGGCGGTCGAACGCATCCGCCGCCGCTGACGCTTCAACTCGTCTCGCCCGGCCCCGGCGGCTTCCTTTGCCGTCCGGGGTCGAGTTCGTTCTGCTGCTTCTCACGCGCCTGGCGCTGTGCGCGCAGCTCCGCCTGGCGTTGCTTGCGCCGGGCCTGCGGGTCGGTGGCCTGCTTCTCGGCCTGCTGAGCCTCTGGCGCCGGTGCGGCCTTCAAGCCATGGCGCACCAGCTCGGCCTCGCGCACGGCGGCAAAGTGCTCGCGCAGACTGCGACGGAACGAGGAGGGCGCCCGCTGCGCCCGCTCGGCCGCCGCCGCTTCCTTCTGCGCGCGTGCCTGCTCACGCAGCTCGCGCTGGAACCAGTATTCGCGCCGCTCGCTGTGCACGCGCAGCAGGGCCACCTTCTCGATCTCCTGCCGGCGCAGCAGCGCCGCCATCTGCTCGGCGCGCTCGCGGTCGTTGAAACCCTCGGTCGCCTCACCCCGCTCCAGCCGAGCCTGCTTGGTCTGCTCACGCCGCAGGCGCGCCTGCTCGCGCTCATGGCGCTCTTCAAGCCGGTGATAATGGCGCGCAGCCCCTCGCTCCCAGCGCTGACGCGCCGTGCCATCAGCCTGCCGGAACGCTTCGCTGACCGGCCCCCGGTTCGGACGCTTGGTAGAGCTGCCATCGGGCCTGAGGCCCGGTGCGCCGCCTTGCTCGCGGCCGTCACCTGAGCCGTCGCCAGACTTGCCGCGCTCGGCCTCCTTTTCCTGTTCGTGCTGCAGCCGCCACTGCGCGGGGTCGAAGCCGTCAAGGCGCGCCTTGACCTCAGGCGCCGGCGCGCCGGTCGTGCGCTTGCCAATCGCGTAGCTGTTGCCGGCCTCGTCGATGGCGATGAACGCCCGGCGCTCGCCTGCCTCCAGCCGCAGCCCGGCCGCGTCGAGCGCGGCGGCAAAGCTACCGGCATCGTCGCTGCGCTCCCAGGCCTGGCGGATGGCCGCGCGCATGTCGTGCACATGGTCGGCGTCCACGCCCCGGCGCTTGCCCTGCTCAATCTCGGCGCGCCCGGCCTCGGAGTAATCCCGCTCAGGAAGCCGCTTCTCGCTCGAAACCCGCCGCAGCCCCCAATCCTTTTCCATCTGCCGCGCGAGCTGTTTATGGCGCTGATGGTTCTGCCACAGGTCCGCCGCCCGGAGGGTTTCCGGGTGGACCCGGTTGAATACCGCGTGGCAGTGGGTTTCTCCGTCGTTGTGGTGGTGCAGCACCACGATGGTCTGGTTTTCTTCAAGACCGAAGGCGGCGGCATAGCGGTCCACCGCCTCGCGCCAGTGGCTCGCCGATAACCGCTCGCCAGGTGCTGCCCGCATCTGCACGTGCAGGGCGTGCTTCTCGCACCGGCTGCCGCGCGCGAGGGCGTCCATTTCATACATGGCGCCCTTGACCGTCTCGGCCTGCAGGTGGCGCAGGTCGATAAGCTCGGGGTGGTCCTCGCCGCGCTTCATCAGGTAGCGCGCGAGGGCCGGCCCGCCGGCGCCAGCACGAGCCTTAATGATCACGATGCAGCGCCTCGGCGACTGCCTGCGTGAGCTCACGGACCTCGCGCAGGCACAGCTCCAGCACTGGCGGCGGGACCAACTGGCGTTGGTTGGCCAGGCGCGTGAGCTGGTTGAGATTGCTGCCCACCTTGCCGAGCTGCCCCAGCAGCCGGGCGAGCTGGGCGGCATCGGGGGCGGGCGTGCGGCGGGTGCCGGGGGTGGCAGTGCCGAGAGCCTTCTCACGCACATAGCCGCCCAGGCTCTGCCGGGCTTCGCCGGCCGCCGCCTGCAGCGCGCGGCGCTCGTCGTCGGTCACCCGGAAGGTGACGGAGGAGGAGCGCTCGCGGTTTTGGCTGGTGCTCATCCTGAGCTCCAGCCGGCCGGGGGGATGCAACGGGGGAAGCGCAGCGCGCCCCCTTGCCAAGTCGCCAGCGGGACGGCCGGAGGGCTGTCCTGGCTGGCTGGCGGTCTTACCGCCACTGACTTGCTCTGTCCGCGACGCATGCCCGCCAGCCTACCTTAACGGAAGGCACGACTGCAAGCGCGCGCCCCGGCGTGGGGTCGGGCTCAATGCCCGGCACCGCGCCTGCTGCGGCCCATCGAGGCCGCAGCGCACCGCGCCAGCGGTGCTGCCACCGCTGCCACCGCTGCCACGCTGCCCGGCTGGCCAAGGCGCCAGGCCCGCCAGGCGGCAACGCCTGACGGGCCACGGGCGCCGCTCGCTACGCCTCGGGCTCGCCAGCCTCCGGGATGGCGCGCAGCACGAGCCGGCCCTCGGCGAAGAAACCGATGGGGAGCTGCGAGACGGTCAGCGAGACGCCCTCGCCGTCCTTCTGCAGCCAGCCGGCGCCGCACTCGATCCACTGCGATTGCTCCTCGCCCTCACGCTTGAACTTGCGCACGAAGTAGAGGCGATGGGTGGGATGGTTGCTCATGGGGGTCCTTTCGTTAACGCGGGGATGAGCCCCCGCGACGGCGGACCCAGCAGCCCGGCGGAGCCCAGGCGCGGTCAAGCGTGCAATGGAGGGGACCCGGCCGGCCGGGGAGTCAGCCGTTCATGCTTGAGCCGCGCCGCCGCCGGGCTAGAGACGCCAAGGCGCGGGGGCACCACCGCCAGGAAAGGACACCGCAGGCGGCCGAGCATCCTCGGCCACCTGGTGCGAGATCGGGACAGGAGAAATCAGCCGGCGATGCGGGCAACCTGCGGGCGAACCGGGCGAGGCTTTCTCGCGCGGCGTGCCTTGGGGCGGGTCTTTGGTTTCGTGGGCTGGCGCAGTTCATCGCGCAGCTCGTCGAGGTCGAACGGACACCGCGAGGCAGGGTTAAAGCGCCGACGCGCGGCTATGGTGTCAATTCGCAGGGACATAGTGATTATTTTTTAATCAACCACAGGGGGCGATTTCAAGAGTTTCCTGAGGGGAAAGCGCGGCCCAGCACAGGCCCTTGAGATTCAAACCCTTGGCGGCAGGCGCCAAGCGGAGCGAGCGACCTGGTGGCTCGATTAACCAAGCGTCAACCAGCCGCAGCGCAGGATGTGCGCAGGAGGAGACCTGCCATGACCGACACCACCAAGGGCCGCAAGCCCACCCACACCGCCTACGTCGTCCGCGACGGCAAGAAGGAATCCGACCGGGGCTACTGGCTCGAAGTCGGCGCCGCTTGGCCGCACAAAGACGGCAAGGGGTTCGACCTGACGCTCTCGGCGCTACCCACCGACGGCCGCCTGGTCGTCCGGCTCAACGAAGCCAAGACGAAGGACTGACACGCGCGCCATACTGGCGCGATGTCTGCCGCTGGGTGCTCCCCTGCCCTCACCCGCCTTGTGCTGCCGCTACTGGCGGCCGGCTGGTCGGGCGTCTACCTGCTGGAAGCCCTGGACCGCTGGCGCTTCGAGCGCATCTGCGCGATGACCTGCGGGCCGTTCTGGGAGGTCGGCACGGTCGAGCTCATAAGAGGCGCGATGGACTGGCACACGCCGCTCACGCTGGCGGCCCTGCCGCTTGCGCTCTGGGGCGCGCGGCGGGCCGCTCGTGCTTTCGCCCACCCGGAAAAAACACGGGCCACCTGACGGCGGCCCTATCCAGTTGCACAAGCCGCGCTACGCGCGGCAGGGGGCTCATTGCCGCCCCCTCTTGCCCGCAAGCGGGCAATTCACCTGGCTAGGATACGAGCAAGGTGGGGGGCTTCTGACAGCACGTTGAGGCCGATGCCCCGCCCGGCGAGATCAGCCGCGAGCTTCCCGGCCTGTGGCCCGAGGTGGTCACGGTGAACGATGACGAGCTCATCGCCCCGGTGCAACGCCTCAAGGGCGCGCGCCAACATCGGACGCGGCTCGCCCTCGGCCCCCCGGCCGTAATCGGTGAAGAGCTGCTTGCACCCAGCACGCTTGAGCGCATCGAGCTGCAGCTCTACGTCCGCGTAGCAACGCAGGGGAACCAGTCGATAGCCAATTCGCATGCCGTCATTGTTGCAAAAACGGTCCTTTTTGCAACAAATCGGCGGCCTAGCAAAATCAACAACTTGGCGGTTGCAAAAGTCGGTTGCAAAATTAGGGGTCTCGTGGAACCCTCCGCCCATGCCCGACAAGCCGTCTAAGCCCTTCGTCACCATCGACCCTCGCTGGTGGGCGCTCGGTGTGGTGGATGCCTTCCAAGGGCGCGCGCAGCGGCGCGGCGTCGTCGATGGGTTCAGCTACAGCAGCGGACGGGTTGAAGGCGAGGCAGCCAGGCTGCAAGGCGGCTCAGTCGATGCGGTCCTGGCCAAATACAAGGTCCCATACCGCGAAGCTGACTTCCGCCCGCTCCCCCCGCTGGTGTCCCCTCCAAAGGACTCCCCCTGATGGCCTCCCCTTCCGGGCGGCTCATCGGCTATGCCCGCGTCTCGACCGACGACCAGACCCCTGCCCTGCAGCTCGACGCGCTACGCGCTGCAGGCGCTGAAAGCGTCTTCGAGGACAAGGGCGTCTCCGGCTCCTCACGCGAGCGGCCAGGCCTGAACCGCGCGCTCGATGCGCTGCAGCCTGGTGATGTGCTGGTGGTGTGGCGCCTGGACCGCCTCGGGCGGTCGCTGGGCGATCTCATCAACCTGGTGAACGGACTGAAGGCCAGAGGCTGCGGGTTGAAGTCACTGACGGAAGCGCTCGACACCAGCACCGCCGGCGGCGAGCTGGTGTTTCACGTCTTCGGTGCCATGGCGCAGTTCGAGCGCTCGCTCATCATCGAGCGCACCCGCGCGGGGCTGGTCGCTGCCAAGCAGCGCGGTAAGAAGCTCGGCCGCAAGCGCTCTCTGACTGACCGCCAGGTTGCGCATGCGCGCCAGCTCATCGAGACCGGCGAGAGCCCGCCAGCGGTGGCGAAGTCGCTGGGCGTGTCGCGCGCAACGTTGTGGCGCGCGCTGAGCGCTGCAGCCTAAGCGGCCTTGGGTGCCAGCTCGCGCGCAGCCTCGCGGCAAAGCTCATTGAAATCAAACTCACCAGCCGCGATGGCGCGCAAGGTCTGCTCATCGAGCGCCTGCACGATGCTGGTGGCTCGCCGTTCGAGCTCGGCCTGCGCGATGCGCTGCCAGTCCGGGAAGTCTGCCAAGCGCTCCAGCTCCGGCTGGTTGCGACGGCCATAGCCACGGAGCATATCGAGCGCGGCGCTGCTGAGTTCGTCGGTCGTCATGGTGAACCTCCTGACGCTGCGCTAGGCAGCGAAGATTTCTTCAAGCTCTAACTGGCGCTCGCGGCGCTTGGCGCCAAGACCCGCCACGGCCGCCAGCTCATCGGCCGGGACGTTGGCCAGCTCCTTGGGTTCGAGCTTGTGCATACCGCCCCCATAGACACGGCCGTTGCCAAGCAGAGTCTCCTTACCAATCGCATTGAGTGCCTGCCAGAGGAGGCGCAGCGCCGCTGGATTGCGGCGGAGCTGGTTGGTCAGCAAGGGCGACGGGTAGAGCATCAGATAGACGTTCGTCGCGGTCGCTTTGCTGTGGTTCAGCAGGAACCGGAACGGTCGGCCGTCATGGTCACTGCGCCCGATGTAGGTGCAGACGATGGGCGCAGCGGCGCGGCGCTCCTGTGCATACCAGTGACGCCGCGAGCGGCAGAGATAGCCCTGAGCCACCCGCTCCACGCCAGTCTGCAAATAGGCCCACAACGCCGGATGCTGACGCTGCACCTCGTCTTCCGGCAGGTCGCAGTCGAGCAGGAAGAGGCGCTTGTCGAGTAGCGGCACACCGTGCGAATCGGCCTTGATCTCATCCTCCTTGACGTAGCGCGTGCTCGGCAGGATGGGGCGCAGGAACTGTGGCGGGATGCCCAGGGAGCGCACGCGCTCCTCATCGAGGATGAAGAAGCTGTTATCCCCGGTAGCCAGGCCGCGCTTGATAGCGAACAGGTCGCCCAGCCGGTAGCCCTCATGGACAGCCTCGGCATCCTGCTTGGGAAAGCGCGTCCACTTCTCAGCTCGCTCCAGGTCCTGCACGCTCACGCTCTTGATGAGCGCGGGCTTCTGCATCGTGCCGCCATAGGAGAAGGTGACCGCATGGTCCGCCGGCGGCTTCTGCTTCTTGAACCAGACCACCGCCGAGGACACCAGTGCGTCATCGAACTGGACATCGTTGGGATCAAAGCGGTGAATGTGCAGCAGCGTCACCTCGCGCAGCAGATAGGCCTTGAGTGCCTTGCCGTAGTTGACGTCCATGAACTCGCTAGGGATGAGCCAGCCGGCAATGCCGCCCTCACTCATCCAGCCGTGCGACAGCGCCATGAAGTAGCAGTAGAGCCCAGCCAGGCCGGACAGCTCGACGTGTGCCGCCCCGCGCGCGGCTTCCTGCAGGCGGAGTTTCTCCGCGCCGCTCAGGTGATGGTGACGCACATAGGGCGGATTGCAGATGAGCAGGTTCGCCCGGCCGGCATCAGCGGCCGGCGGTGTCTGCCGCGTGAAGTCTCCCAGCGTGATTTCGAGGGGCGTGCCATGCCACAGCTCCAGCGCCGGCTGTCCGTAGTGCGCATCAATCTCGAAGCCGCGTGCCCACGCCACGCGTCGACGTCGACATGTCGACCTCAGCGCCGAGTAGAACGAGCCAGTGCCGATGGCCGGGTCGAAGAAGCGCACCGCTTCGCCCTGAGGCAACAGGCTAAGGCCATAGGCAAGCACGTCGCGGGCGAGCTGGGTGGGTGTTGCGAACTGGCCGAGCTTGTTGCGCTCGGCCTGGGTCTTGTGGCCGTCGAGCGCCGCCTGCAAGGCGCAGCGGCGTTCTTCGAGCTGGTCGTTCTTGCTGGCCATGGTCAGATTCCGAACAGCGCCAGGTCATCGATACGGTGTTCCCACACCCAATCGATGCCTTCGGCGGCCTCATAGCCGAGATAGCCACTGTCAAAGTAGCCGCACAGGAAGAGGTTGAAGCGCACCGCAGCGCCGTAGGTGCTGCGGAGCTGGGCCATCTTGACCGCCTCTTCCTTGCGGCGCTTGTTGGTGTTGGTGAAATCACCCGCTGACTTCGCCTCGAAGAACAGCGGCATGTCCGTGGCCTTGGCGGTCTTGGGCATGATGACCGCATCAATCGGGATGTTGACCGACTGCACCCCGCCCTCCAGCTTGACTGGCACGTTCAGGCGGAAGCTGAACGTGCCTGCCGGCATGGCGTTGAACTTGGTCCCATCCCCGGCGGGAAGCTGCTTGTAGCCGCGCTGCTCCAGCCAGGCCTTGATGGCGGCAAGCTGCCGTTTCTCCTGAGCGTTACGAATGATGGGGTTGGCAACGGCGCCGCACAGGCGGTCGGCGACGATGGTGGCCGCACGGTGAATCTCGACCTCGATTGCCGGGGTGGCGCGCTTGAGCCAGACAAAGATGTCCGGGTCAGCCAGGCGCTCGATGATGGTGGCAATCTTCCCGAGCTCACGGTCGGCTTCCGCGACCGACATCCGCACCGGCAGGCGCTGCTCCAGCTCCATGCACTTGACGAGGTTGGGGGAAGCGCCGGCCAGGCCAATGAGGCGGTCCACTGCTAGCGGCGGGCACGTGGACATCCGAAGTGTCGGCAGGATCTCAGGATGCTTGCGCAGCATCGCCGGCTGCACGTCCGTAAGGTTCCCGGTGGCGTGCAGCGCCGCCTCAACGTCCTTGGTGGTCTGAACGCGCGTGGTGCGAAACGCATCCGGCGCGAAGTTCATGAACCAGTCGTTATACATATCGACCGACAGCGCTACGTCGGCCTTCCACTGGTGCGGTTTATCGAGATTGACGGGCATCGACATCACTTGAGTTTGTTCTTGCTCTTGTAGGCGTCCCACATCTCCAGCACCAGTGTCTTCACGGCGATGTCGCGGCGAGCGGCCTCGGTCTTGATGGCGGTAGCCACCTCCGGCGCGAGACTCACACCGAGGATTTTTCGGGGGCGTAGGAAGGGCGCGCGCTCGCGCTTGGGGGCCATGGCTGCTCCGGGTCGACTAGTCGACGATAGTAGAGCATGCGGCTCCGCAGTGAGCAATCGAGTTCGCCCACCTTGTTCGTATCCTAGCGGGGTGAATCGGCCCGTCAGGGCCGAGAGGGGCC
>JRYF01000339.1_pt1 | contig 12897 bp, 12 predicted proteins | sample 235331 | NCBI WGS metagenome assembly JRYF01 (sample SAMN03074217, study PRJNA261475) | activated sludge metagenome | biome: Wastewater Treatment Plant; feature: Wastewater; material: Activated sludge; isolation source: activated biomass of a wastewater treatment plant treating hydrocarbon... ... | reverse complement strand
TACCACATAGCCTGCAATATTAAGCCCAATGGAACGAAAGGTGTTCTGAATGAGGAAATTATCCCTATATAGGTCACCGTATGCTGTGAGTACTCTTAATGGATGCGGCAATATACCAGCCCGAACCATAGGATCATCACCGGCAGTGAGAATCAACCATATGATGATGACAAAGATTATTCCTGCAATCCCTAAAAGCCATTTTTGGATTTTGGTCAGGGGTTGATTGAGTTCTAACAGATTTGACATTTGCTTGATCAACCGGCAATCAATTGAAATTCTGTTCTACGATTTTGAGCCCTGCATTGTTCATTGGCATTACTTTCACAACCGGGTACCGGTTTGTCGGGACCATTGCCAACGATGATGAACCGGTCTTTGGGCATGCCATATTGTTCAGTAAGATAGTCTGCTACGGATTGAGCTCTTTTCTTAGAAAGATCCATATTCATTGCACGACCGCCGACATTGTCTGTATTGCCTTCAATTCTGACCCTTACATTAGCAAACGATTTTGCCACACCGGCAAATTGAAGATCGATAATGGTACGGGCATTTGGAGACAGTGAAAATTGACCTGTATTAAAATTGATACTAACCGGTTTGGTGGCAAATGCTTCTGCTACCTCTACTTCTGGTGCGGCAGGTTCAAAGGCAATTCCTTCTTCCGCAGCGTGTGCATTTCCCGTAAGGGTGTTGCTAGCAGCCAAAATACCGGCAGTGTATATAACTGATCTCCATGCCGGAGCTACTTTTTCTGCATCTCCGGTTTCTACAAATTTGCGGGCCATCTTATTATAAAGTTCAGCGCCTGTCTGTCCTTTAAATGCAGGATTCATACCAAAGAAGTTGAGATTGTCGCCATGTCCTGTAAAATATACATTGTCCATCATTCCTTGTGCATCTTCAATGGGCAGGTTGTTAAGCTCTGCCAAATACTTTGCAGCTTTATCCCTGTTTCCCTTGTTGGCTTTTAATTCAGCCACTCCTTTCATCCAGCCTTCATAGAATCCATGGATCATTTCAGGATTACTGTCAATAAAATCCTGACTGGCAAACATAATATCAGCGATGATATGGGACTGTTCTCTAGTGGTTAAAAGAATTTTACTTCCAGGAACATCACGGGTGGCAATAATATCATCCGGGCTCCATACTACCGCTGCATCGATATCATTGGTGCGGAATAATTCTGCGGCTTTCAAATTGTCTGGCGTCTTAACAACTCTGACATCATTATAGTCTAAACCTGCAGCTTCCAGGGAGGAAATTAAAAGGGTTTGGGCGGGTGAAGGAACAGCTAGAGCTATGGTTTTGCCTTTCAGGTCGTTGACAGTGTTGATTCCTCTTTTGACAATGATCGCATCTCCGCCTCTTGACCAGTCGACCTGTATAAAAGCTCTGGGTTTCATTGCATTGATGTCATCAGGAGCGGTGTAAAGAGGAAAAGCATCTGCGGTTTGTACCATTACGTCATATTCACCGGCAAACCATGCATTCAATGCTGTAATGAGATCTAATTCCACTTTAAAATCGACCTTAAACCCATAATCCTTAAAAAATCTGCTTCGATTGTTTGGACGGAATCCTTCATTAAAATACAATCCGGGGCCATAACCTCCCCAGGTGACTAATTGCACCCTGAGTGTAGGATCCTTGCCTGAAGACCGGGCAGGTGCCTGCGAGCCGGAAGTTCTTTCGCTTTGGGCTTGTTCTTTTATGCTTTCACCAAGCGATGTATTATCAAGGATATATTTACCTCCAAAAAAGATGGCTGCCAATATTGACAGAGTGATAAGGAGTTTAGAAAATCCGGTAAGTCTTGCCATAGTAATTCTTTAAATTTTAAATATAATGAGTGGTTTTATTCAAATAAACTATCGTATTGGTTGGTTCTTTTGACTTTTTCAGGTTTTCGGATGGGTGCACTGAGATCCAGAACTTCATTTTCATCATCGGCTTTATCCAGAAGATTTTGCTTTTCAGTACCCAAAAGTAGTGAGGTGCCCTCTTTTTCCCATTTTTCCAGCATTTTAAGTCCTTCTTCTTCAAAGACACCATTTTGAAGATCTATGGACTGCATGAAATTTTGCGAAAGCTGCATAAACCTCTCCATTTCTCCTACCTTTTGACTCACATCATCAGCAATAGCTTCCATGGCCATGTCAAACATGGCGAGCTTATCTGCATCCCCTTTAATGATAGACATAGCGGACCGTATGGCACTATGAGAAGCGCTGATGGCTTTGCGCTCCTGTTCTTTGACCATGACCTGGTCTTCCACATCTTCTACCAGAATGGAGGAATTTTCATACATTTTGCCAAGAACCCTGTATAAAATTTCCATTTTGCGATACAAATCCTCCAGCCTCATATTGGATTCCTTCAACCGGCCTGCTTTTCGGCTTTTGAGCACCATGACTGCCTGTTTGTTTTGTTCTTTGGCTTTACTGGCCATAGTGAGGTTGGATTCTATGGTTTTCTTATTGTTGACAATCATTTCCTGGAGCTTATGCATCTGGCCTCTCAACTGATTGAGCTGTTTATTCATTTTCAGCAAATTGGATTTGAGGTCAGCTACATAGCTTCTTAGAATTCCGATAGGATCAATCTGAACAAATAGTCCGGTAATCCAACGCATGACGCTTCTGTACATATACCCAATCAGGGTTCTCATGTTTTTGTCGAGCGCCATGAAAATAATACTTCCCAGTACTAACATCATGGTGACCAAACCGGCCGTAGTACTTAAAAAAGCTGCAATGGCCCCTAGAAAACTTGCTACTGCCCAGGTACCTGCAAATAGTATTGCTAAAAGAAAAATAATCCCGGTTACCCCTTCCGGTCTGCTCCAGAAAGACTTTGATTTTGATTTGGTTATATTATCTTCATTCATTGGATATCCATTAAAATGTCCTGAATCTTCTACTTGTTACTCTATCAATTGCGGACGACTTGGCGGTATAGTTTTCAATACATTACTATTAATTGTTAGTTATAATCGAAGTAGATCATAAAAAATTCAAAAATAGGAAAAAATATGTTTTGCAGGTCAAAGGATATCCTAACAAATCCTTTCATTTACAGATAATCATTGATCTTTTTCTTATCATCAACAATTTGATCGTGAATAATATGGAAGGCACTGAAAAATCTTACTTTTGTCATTTCTACTCTTTCAGCAGACTCAGTGATCTGGGCTTCAATTCCTTCCAGTTTTTGTTTTTCGTTTTGTATTTCCAACTGCATTCTTTCAATTTCTTTTTCTTTATTTTGGATGGCAATCCGAAGTCTTTCGATCTGTTGTTCTCTATCCTGAATTTGCCGGGATTTTTGATTCTTCAGGGCTTCATCAAATTTTTCCTTTTCTATATCAAGTACTTTCAGATAATGCTCGATAGCCTTAATCAAACTGTCTTTGGTCGCTCCCATAGTATTGGCCATGGCATAGGCAGATTTAAATTTTGTAGATTCATCCATGCCCATTTCAGCTAGTGATTGGAGTGCCTGCTTATATTCCAGGTAGTCAAAACCATCGAGATTATTTTTTTCGATGGCGTTCATCAGAATATTGACCATTTTTTCATCAATTTCTCCTTCACTGCTTCCAGAATATATGGAAGGGATGTCATCGAAATTTTCTCTAGTTGAATAAGAAGAACTTCCGGTTTTTTCTTTCAAGTCGTCTTCCTTTTTCTTTACAGGTATTTGGGGTTTTTTGGAACCATCCTCAACGATAAAAAGGGATTTGATTTTTCGAAGCATACTCATGAGATTTTATCTTTTATTATCCATTTGAGACAAAACGTTAAAGTACTGAAAATTCTTTAAAAAAGGATGACTTATTATTTGTAATACTGGTTTTTACCAGTATACTTCATAGTGTTTTTCATTTGATAGTAAACCTTACTTTTAATGTGAATTGCATTATAAATGGTTCAATTGTTTTGATTTATGAAAAAGTTGCAGTTTCTTATAATGTTTTTTCAGTATAAATAGAATCCTAATGAAAGTTTTCCATTATCCTTTTTCTGTCTTCAATTTCCTTATCGTTCTTATGATACAATTCAATAAATATTATTTTTTGTTCAACAGAAAAGTGTGCATAAACCAACCGCAAACCTGAATTGACACCTCTACCTTTTAGTGATTTACAAGCCATCTTTTTAACTTTAATAATACAGGTTTCTATTCCCAAATTGTCAATACGATAACTAAAAGGTGGTCTTTCATGAGGCAGTTTATTTAGTATTGTTTTAATTACTGTTAAATCATCGTTTAATGTTCTATATTTTTTGAGCAAAGTTTTAACGTCTTTATTAAAATGGGGTAGTTGGTCAAACTCCATAGTTTAGTCGTTTTCGTCTTCATCATATACTCTTACAGAATAAGGCAACTCTCTATAAAATGACAGCTCATAACTGATCTCTTTTCCTTCATCAGTAACTGCCCATGGCAAATCTTTATGGGAATATTCGCTGATCATAGCTGCAGACCAATCACTCATTTGATCAATGACCCTATCTATAACTTCTTTTTCACTTGCCTTTAGCTCAGTCAAGTTGGCTTTTTCTAAAGGCAAATAGCGAGTTTGCTGATATCCGTGATATTCTGTTTTCACTCTTTGCAACTGCCTCATTTCAACCATTTGGCTTATCATGGCATCCATCTCTTGTGGAGCAGGACCATATGGCAGTTTGCGATAAGTTGACCCAGTTAAATGCTCCTCATACAATTCATAATAATTGAAGTCAGAGAAATAAAGCAGTTTGTATAAAACAGTTTCCCCAACATTGGACTTTCCAGCACAAAATTCAAGAATATATAATAATACATTCTTAAACTTATTAGGCTGAAACGTTGGGGTAGAAATACGTTCTTCCGCTTTCATTGGTTTTATTTTCTCTTTATAATTACTTTCACTTTGGACAGCGAAACCTTTTGATACAAAATCATCTAAAGAGAAACCTAAAGTTTGAGAAAATTTTTGCATTTCAATTATATCGATGCTTCTTTTACCCAATTCAATTTGAGCTAATGATGGCCGGGAGATATTGACATATTTAGCCAATTCATTCTGAGACAATCCTTTCGTCTTGCGAAGTTCAGCAATCCTTTGCCCAATTTGCTTTCGTGATAAAGATAAATTCATAATAAGATCGAATTTCTTTGTAAATAAAACAAAGTTAAAAAATGTTTTAAAATCAAACACCTAATTGTTTTAATATAAAACATTTCTTAATTCTCTGCAAATTCAGTCCTTATTCATTATATGCAATATTTAAAGCTACCATTTTCATGTTCATGCCTAAATCCTAGTCAATATGCATGCAAATCTCACTTATAAAAAGCGTGATTTTCTCCAGATAACTTTCGGTTTAGGCTTCATGAAAACACTTTGAGGAAGAACCCAATGAAAAACTGACAGTAAATTTATTAATGAAAATAGTATGAGGAATTCATTGATGATAACCCCAACTACAATTTACCAGACTAGTTAAAAAATTACAATAATTACTATTTAAGAGTACCTTAATGCCAATTTTAAGATAGACTTGCAGTATAAAATAAAATTAATCTGCTAAGGCAAGTACCTCATCAACAGGATGGTAGGGTAGTTGGAACGTTTCAGCCACTCCTTCATATACCACTTTACCTGCAACTATATTGAGACCTAAACGCAACTCGGCATTTTCTTTACAGGCCTTCTTCCAGCCTTTGTTGGCTAATTGAATGGCGTAGGGAAGGGTAGCATTCGTAAGGGCAATGGTTGAAGTGTAGGGTACTGCACCGGGCATATTCGCAACACAATAATGTACTACATCATCAATAATATAGGTAGGATTATCATGTGTAGTGGGCCGGCAGGTTTCAATGCAGCCCCCCTGATCCACCGCTACATCCACCAACACAGTACCCGGCTTCATGGTTTTGAGCATGTCTCTGGTGATCAAATTGGGTGNAGTACAGCCCCAACTTTCAGTTCTTGGGTTCTGACCAACTCTCTTATAGTCAATTCATTGGAATACATCGTGGTCACATTGGGCGGCATCACGTCTGCCAGGTATCGAAGCCGCTTCAGACTAATATCCAGAATGGTAACATTGGCGCCTAATCCTGCAGCCATCTTGGCCGCTTGTGTTCCCACAATACCACCGCCCAGGATGAGTACTTTGGCCGGAGGTACACCTGGCACACCTCCCAACAATACACCCCGGCCTTGTTGAGGTTTTTCAAGAAATTTGGCTCCTTGCTGGATGGCCATTCTCCCTGCAACTTCGGACATGGGAACCAATAGGGGCAGACTGCGATCTGATGATTCAACTGTTTCGTAAGCCAGACAAATGGCTCCACTTTTAATCATGGCTTTGGTAAGCGGCTCGTAAGAGGCAAAATGAAAATAGGTAAATACCAGTTGGTCTTTTTTGATCAGACCGTATTCACTTTCTATTGGCTCTTTCACTTTAATAATCATATCCGAGGCGCTGTACACCTCTTCAATGGTAGGTAGGATTTCCGCTCCTGCTTTGATGTATTCTTCATTATTAAAACCTGAACCTTCACCGGCCCCGGACTGAATGTATACGATATGGTTGTGTTTTTTTAATTCCAGAACACCGGCTGGGGTTAGGGCAACGCGGTTTTCATTACTTTTAATTTCTGCGGGTACTCCAATGATCATGATGGTAGGGTTTAAAATATAAATTTGAAAATCCGGGGCGAAAATATGGAATAATTCAGAATTTTCTTTTCTTAGTGGACGTAAGTTAATTAATTGGGTTTGTATTCCTCATTTTAGAGATGAATTGAGAAATATGAGCTATATTAATCAAACCTGGACTCATTGCATTTGTTGCGATAACATAGGTTTAAAAAATATGTTATATTACAAGTTATACAATCATCCTACTTCTACCGAATGGGTTACATTTATCCATGGCGCCGGCGGAAGTTCATCGGTCTGGTATAGACAAATCAGGGACTTTAAAGAGCACTTTAATATCCTCCTCATAGATTTGCGGGGACATGGCCGGTCGAAGATGAATCTATCCTCTATTAAAAATTATACTTTTGAAGTGATTTCTAAAGATGTGTTAGAGGTGTTAAACCATTTAAAGATCCAATCCTCGCATTTTGTTGGTATATCATTGGGAACCCTTATTATAAGAGAACTGGCTCAGCTCAATAGCAACATCGTAAAAACCATGATTCTAGGCGGTGCTGTTATGAAGCTGAATGTAAAATCCCAAATATTAATGAGAATGGGAATGCTATTAAAGTCGGTTCTGCCGTATATGGTTTTGTACAGGATATACGCCTGGATCATCATACCCAACCACAAATACAGGGAGTCAAGATATCTTTTCATACGGGAAGCTAAGAAATTGTATCAAAAGGAGTTTCTCCGATGGTTCAAACTAACAGCGCATATCAATAGAGTATTGAAAATTTTTAGAGAGGAGATGAGTGGAATCCCTGCACTATATATTATGGGAAGTGAAGATCATATGTTTTTGCCTTCTGTAAAGGATGTTGTTCAACACCACACCCATGCAACCCTTCACATCATCAGCCAATCAGGCCATGTAGTCAATGTTGACCGGCCGGAGGAATTTAATAAAGTCAGTATTCAGTTTATCAAAGATTATTTCAGCAGATATTCCTGATAAAAGAATGGTTAGACCTGAAAACTAAGCGTGTAAATTTTGCCCTTTTGTTTATAGGGTGCAAGAAAATTCAGTGTAGGACGATAGAGATTATGCTTTACAGACATAAAATTATGCCATTAATTAATGATAATTAAATAAAGTGGTTATTTTTATCTTTTACAAGACCAGGCAAGGAAAATACCAAAATGTATAAATCCACTATGAAGAAGTTTTTAAACATAATTTACACATTGTTGCTTTTTGGAGTGTACACTCTTTCCGCTCAGGCTCCAGAGCAGTTTAGTTATCAGGCAGTGGTTCGTGATGCTGCCAATCAATTGGTGACTAATCAAAATGTTGGGGTACAAATGAGTATCCGACAGGGAAGTGCCGGCGGCAGTGTGGTATATCAGGAAATGCATACGGCCATGACGAATGCCAATGGATTGTTCAGTCTGGAAGTCGGTGGAGGCAATTCTACTATGATGGGTGATTTTTCAGCTATTGATTGGGGAGCAGGTCCTTATTTCATTCAAACAGAAGTAGATCCAACGGGAGGTACCGATTACAGTATTGATGGGACGAGTCAATTGTTAAGTGTACCGTATGCATTATTTGCACAAAATGCTGAAACAGTGGCTATGGAAACCGACCCAACCTGGGAGGGTGATGCAGATCTTTCTGGAGCTATAGGTAGGGAAGGGTCAGTAGGAATAGGAACCAACAGTGCAGATGCCAGTGCTAAATTGGAAATCGTATCCTCCACTCAAGGTTTTTTGCCGCCAAGGTTGACTACCATAGAAAGAGATGCCATCATGAGTCCTGCAATTGGATTAACGATTTTTAATCTAACGACCAATTGTATGCAATGGTGGAATGGTGAAAGGTGGTGGGACGGATGTTTGGATGCCATGCAAATGAACTATTCTGAAGGTACGGTTTTTTGTTCACAGAATGTAACACAGGTGGTTCCGGTATTAAATTTTAATACAGGTAGAACATGGATGGACAGAAATCTTGGCGCCTCAAGAGCAGCGATGAGCAATATAGATCCATTAGGGTATGGCGATTTATACCAATGGGGACGCTTTTCAGATGGACACCAGTGCCGGGATTCTGATACAACTTCTGTACTAAGTACCATGGACAATCCCGGTCATGGTATGTTCATTGTTACCAGTGAAGTTGCCCCTTTTGATTGGCGAAGTCCCCAGAACGATAACTTATGGGACGGAATTAATGGAATTAATAATCCTTGCCCTTCAGGATATAGGGTTCCCACCATGGCTGAGTGGGATGAGGAGCGAATGGATTGGAGTACTGATGATGCTGATGGTGCTTTTGCTTCTCCACTTAAATTGCCATTGGGAGGTTCAAGGAGTGGCAGCAACGGTGCCCTGCTTTTTCCAAATACTGATGGTCGATATTGGACGAGTACAGTGAATACTACCTCTTCATATTGGTTAATGATTAATGCGGGTTCAGCACAATTTGTACTAGTTCAACGAAGATCGGGTGCGTCATTGCGGTGTATCCAGGATTGATCGCAGAACAAGCTATTTTTCTCCTATATCTTCATTCCAGAGATCCGGCCGGGAAGCTATGAAATGTTCCATCATTTCAATGCATTCTCCATCGTTCAGATCAACCACTTCGACACCATGGCTTTCCATAAATTCTTTGGCACCCGGAAAGGTGACTGATTCTCCAACAATGACCTTTGGAATTTTAAACTGCACCACAGTGCCTGCACACATGTAACATGGCATCAATGTGGAGTAAATCACAGTGTCTTTGTAGCTTCCGATTCTGCCTGCATTATTCAGGCAATCCATTTCAGCATGCAGAATAGGGTTGTCTTCCTGAACTCTTTTATTATGTCCTCTGGCAATAATTTTTCCCTGGCGAACCAAAACAGAACCAATGGGTATTCCTCCCTCATTCAACCCTTTTTTTGCCTCAAGAATAGCTGCTTTCATAAATTCATCCATGTCCTTTTCTGTTTATTTTGATTGAATTTGAGTCCATGCTTCCAATGGAGTGGGGACGTGGTGGTGCATGCCTCCCGCCAAAGGATCTTCGAAATGAACCGGTACTTCTCCTCTCTGGGTTCTTTCATCCCATGTTACTTTTTCTTTACCATCATCACGACGAACCATGGTAATGCATTCTTCCACCGGACATACCAAAGAACACAAATTGCATCCTACACAATTTTCTTCGATGATAGACGGTATACGGTTGCCATTTTCAGGGATGACAATGGCTTGATGTGCTCCATCTTCGCAGGCAATGTAACAGAGCTGGCAGCCAATGCATTTGCTTTCTTCAATTTCCGCTACTATCTTATACTTTAAGTTCAAATCTTTCCATTCTACTGCATTGGGTAGGGCTTTGCCTGCAAAATCATAAATGGTATTAAAGCCTTTTTCTCTCATAAAGGATTCAACCCCGGATTCAATTTCTCTTACTATGCCAAACCCGTAATGCATCACAGCGGTACATACCTGAACAGAAGTGGCGCCAAGGAGAATGTATTCGATGACATCACGCCAGTTTTCAATCCCACCAATCCCTGAAATCGGAATATGTCGCGTCGATGGATGTTGAGCAAGTTCTCTGACCATTTGCAGGGCTATGGGCTTCACGGCAGGGCCGCAATATCCTCCATTGGTTCCCTTGCCATCTACGGAAGGCAATGGAGCAAAAGTATCCAAATCTACACCCACAATGCTTTTGAATGTATTGACTAAAGAAATGGCGTCAGTACCTCCTTCAGCGGCAGCCTGACCCGGGTCGGTAATGTGGCTGATATTTGGCGAAAGCTTAGTAATGACTGGAACATTGGCAGCATCCATCACCCATTGTACAATGGTTTTCAATACTTCGGGTTCTTGTCCTACAGCAGAACCCATGCCTCTTTCGCACATGCCGTGAGGGCAACCAAAATTGAGTTCTATCCCATCTGCCCCGGCATTTTCAACATCTTTGATGATCTGTTCCCACTCTTTTCTGGATTCTACCATCAAAGAAGCAATGACTGCATGATGAGGAAAGTATTTTTTCACTTCCTCGATTTCTTTTAAATTATGGGACAAAGGTCTGTCTGTAATGAGTTCGATATTATTAAAACCGGCCATCCGTGTACTTCTGTATTGGACAGCGCCATAACGGCTGGATACATTTACTACAGGGATGCCCAGTGTCTTCCATACTGCACCTCCCCATCCCGCATCAAATGCTTTCATTACCTGGTAGCCTGAATTGGTTGGGGGTGCCGATGCTAGCCAAAATGGATTGGGGGCTTTTATACCGGCAAAATTGATTTGGAGATCGGCCATAACTATTATTTATTTCAAGTTTATATGTTTTAGATTAAGCAGAAGTTTCATTTAAATATTGATGGATACCTCTGGCGGCCATTTTACCTTCATAAGCTGCATTGACTACTTCTGCACCACCATTGACGGCATCTCCTCCGGCAAAATAAAAAGGATGAGAAGTTTGAAATCTTTCATTGACGATCAACCGGTTTTTATAGTCGACCTGCAAGCCAGGGATCAAGTCAAAAAACTCCAATTGTTTCCCTTGTCCCGTTGCTTTGATCACCAAATCACATTCAATGGTGAATTCTGTATCCGGTATGCTGACCCATTTGTTTTCTTCCATTTTCGTTCTTATAAATTTCACGCCTTTGGCTTTCTTTTCACCAATTATGCTTAAGGGTTTTACATTAAACAAACTTTGTACACCACTCGATATAGCTGTCTGATATTCAAATTCATATGCACCCATATCTTCTTTTGATTTTCGATAAGCTAAAAGAACAAAATCTGCTCCCATTCTCGCTGATTCTGAGGCAGCATCCATAGCGGTGTTCCCACCGCCAATCACTATTATTCTGGGAGGTACCGTTATCTGATGCTGAAGGATTTTGAGATCTTCAATAAACTCAACGGCGCCTACTACATTTTCCAGATCTTCACCGGGAATATTTAACCGGCCTGTACTGCCCAATCCTACGCCAAGAAATGTCGCATCATATTCTTTTTCAAGAACGGTTATGTCCATTTTGCTTTCCACAGGACTGGAATAATGAATAGTAAAACCCAGCATTTGTTGCAGATATTTTATTTCTTCGATGGCTTCTTCATTGGTAATTTTGTAAGGCGCTGTACCATATACCGTTAATCCGGAAGGAAGTTCTCTGGATTCATATATGGTTACTTCATATCCTAATACTCGCAGTTCGCATGCACATGCTATACCTGATGGACCGGCGCCAACGATGGCAACTTTCCTTCCATTGGATTGTCCAGGTTTGTAAAGATAATTTTTCGTATTGATAGCATGGGAGGTAGCAAAGTTTTGAAGTCTGCCGATTTCAATAGGTTTTACTTTTTGATGATTATACACACAGGCTCCTTCACATAATACCCCTGTTGGACAAACTTTACTACAAGCATTACCTAACCAGTTGGAATCGAATATGGTATGGGCAGCGCCTTCTACATTTCCGGTATGTATCTGTTTGATGAATAGGGGTATGTCAATTTGGGTAGGGCAAGCAGTAATGCAGGGAGCATCATAGCAAAATAAACATCGTGCGCTTTCATAAAAAGCCTCAGTGGGATTCATTAATGGCTTTTTCTGAGTAAAATTGGCATCAAACTCTTCTTTGCTTTCCGGCCTTTTATATTCTGCCATATTCTCTATCATGAGCAGGTATTTTTATTTGATCGTTCAATGATGGTTACCTCTTGTAAAAATAATAATAAAAGTAACTGGTGGTGTATAAGAGGGATATGCTTATCTAAAAAGCTCAACACAATTGCTTTTTTGTAAGTAAAAATGTCGTAAAGAAAAGGTAGTTTTTCTAATTAAACTGCTACATAAAAATTAAAAATTGGCAATTTCATGCTTTAGTTAAAGTTTTCATGGTTATGTCACAAGATGAGTAACTTTCTCATAATTCTACGATTTTACCATAGGTTTCAGGCCTTCGATCACGGAAAAACTGCCATGTAGAACGTACTTCATCAATCATATCGAGGTCAAAATCTGCTACAAGTAATTCATCCTGATCTCTTGATGCCATGGCAAAGATTTGGCCACGAGGGTCAACGAAGTAAGACTGGCCATAGAACTCACCCAGATTCCACGGCTTTTCCATGCCTACGCGGTTGATACATCCCATGAAATATCCGTTGGCTGCTGCATGGGCAGGTAACGGATATTTCATGGGATG
>JRYF01003723.1_pt1 | contig 12912 bp, 8 predicted proteins | sample 235331 | NCBI WGS metagenome assembly JRYF01 (sample SAMN03074217, study PRJNA261475) | activated sludge metagenome | biome: Wastewater Treatment Plant; feature: Wastewater; material: Activated sludge; isolation source: activated biomass of a wastewater treatment plant treating hydrocarbon... ... | reverse complement strand
CAAGCGCATCGAGGACGTGCGGCTGTTACGATTCAGTCAGTTTCCGCAGGACGCCGGGCCGATGGCGCATCCCGTGCGGCCGGATTCCTACATCGAGATCAATAACTTTTATACCGTCACCGTCTACAACAAGGGCGCCGAGGTCATCCGTATGATGCAGACCCTGCTCGGCCAGGACGGCTTCCGAAAGGGCATGGATCTGTACTTCCAACGCCACGACGGCCAGGCGGTGACCTGCGATGACTTCGTGGCGGCGCTGGCCGACGCCAACGGCGCGGATTTAACCCAGTTCAAGCGCTGGTATCATCAGGCCGGTACGCCGGAACTGACCGTCGGTGATGACTACGATCCCGCCACCCGCGTTTACACCCTCACCGTGCGTCAATCCTGCCCGCCGACGCCGGGCCAGCCCCACAAGGAACCGTTCCATATCCCGCTGGCTCTGGGCTTGTTGGACGCTGAGGGTCGGGATTTGCCGTTGCGCCTGGCGGGGGAGGCGATGGCGCAAGGAACGACGCGAGTGCTGGAATTGCGCGAACCGGAACAGGCGTTCCGCTTCGTGGATGTGCCGGCGCGACCGGTCCCATCGCTGTTGCGCGGATTTTCCGCGCCGGTGAAACTCATCACCACCGAAAGCGACCAGGATCTGCGGTTCCGTCTGGCCCACGACCGCGATGACTTCAACCGCTGGGACGCCGGTCAGACGCTGGCGATTCGCACCATCCTGACTCTGGTCGAGGATCGCCAACGGGGTCGAGAGTGGGCGTTGCCAGAGTCCTTCAGCGCCGCCTTCGGCCAAGCGCTGGCTTCCGGCGCCGATCCGGCTTTGCTGGCGCACGTCTTGACTCTGCCCAGCGAGGGCTATCTCGCCGAGCAGATGACGGTGGTGGATGTGGACAGCATTCACGCCGCCCACGACTTCGTGCGGCACACCCTGGCGGCGCGGTTGCGCGGTTCCCTGCTGGCGACCTACGACGCGCTGCGCGTTCGGACGGAAGAAGATTACCGGATCGATGCCGCCGCCATTGGCCAGCGGGCCCTCAAGAACGTCTGTTTGGATTATCTGTTGCAACTCGACGATCCCGGTTTGCACGCCTTGGGCCTGCGCCAGTTTCGGGAGGCGACCCACATGACCGATCAACTCGGCGCGCTGGCGCCACTGGCCAACCAAGAAAACCCGGAAGGCGCCGAGGCGTTGGCGGCATTTTACAAGCGCTGGCGCCACGAGCCTTTGGTGGTGGACAAGTGGTTGACCTTGCAGGCCACGTCCCGCCGACCCGGCACTCTGATGACGGTCCGGCAATTGATGGCGCACGAAGCGTTTAATCTGAGGAACCCCAATAAGGTCCGAGCGTTGATCAGCGCATTCTGTCAGGCCAACCCCTACCATTTTCACGCCGCCGATGGGAGTGGCTATACTTTCCTGGCCGATCAGGTTCTGGCGTTGAACGACTTCAATCCCCAGATCGCCGCGCGGCTGATTAACGCCTTTACCCGCTGGCGCAAGTACGATCCGTCGCGCCAGGCGGGGATGCGGCGCCAACTGGAGCGTATTCTCGCGGTCCCCGCGCTGTCGCCGGACGTCTACGAGATCGCGACCAAGAGTCTGGGACGGGAAGAATGACGCACGAGGTCGCCCGCGATTAAAAATCTGGTTGACTCCCGCCGTTGCGGGATGCAAAATGCGCGAACTGATGTTGCGTTGCACAATAAGCCTTGAAAACCCACTGAGTCAGGAGAACACCGATGGCCGATAATCCCTTCAATCCGTTTGCCAATGTCGATTTCAGCAAGTTCGATTTCAGCAAGTTCGATTTCAGCAAGATGATGGGCGATCTCAAGATCCCCGGCTTCGACATGCAGGCCGCCATGGACGCCCAGCGCAAGAACATCGAAGCGTTGACCGCCGCCAATCAGGCCGCCGTGCAGGGCATGCAGGCGGTGGCGCAGCGGCAGGCCGAGATTCTCAGTCAGGCCATGAGCGAGGTTTCCGCGGTCGCCCAGCAATTAGCCAGCGCGGGTAGCAATCCTCAGGAGATGACCGCCAAACAAGCCGAACTGGCGCGTAAGGCCTTCGAGCAAGCGCTGGCCAACATGCGCGAATTGGCGGAAATGGTCAGCAAGTCCAACACCGAGGCGTTCGCCATCATCAACAAGCGCGTTACCGAAAGTCTGCAGGAACTGAAGAGCCTGGTGACCCCCAAGTAAGGTAACGACTCGCGCTCCCTGTCTGGCGGACAGGTCACGCGGAGTTTCCGTGTTGACCTGTCCGTCCGTTTTTGCGATTTCTTGCTGACGTTGGGGATGCGCCATCGCTAAAATACAACGTTGATCGCCAATTCAGCGAACCACCACCCATCAACGAGAGGACTGACGCATGGCCGAGCCAAAAACCCCCGAACTCAAAATGCCGGAAGTGAAGATGCCCGATCCGGCGCAGATGGCGGAACTGTTTTCCCATATCGCCGACAAGAGTCAAGTGATCGTCAGGGAGTTCCTGAACCGCCAAAGCACGGATGGTGCTTTTGATATGCGGGATACCATGGCTTTGGGCAGATCCTTCATGGAGTTGACCCAGAAGATCATGGCCGACCCCGCCAAGCTGGCGCAGACTCAGATGGCGCTGTGGCAGAATTACGTGGAATTGTGGCAGAAAACCTTGCCGGCGGTGTTTGGCCAACCAGCGGAGCCGGTGGTGCGCGAAGCAAAGGGCGACAAGCGTTTCAAGCACGACGACTGGCAGGACAACGTTCTGTTCTCCTATATCAAGCAGTGCTATTTGTTGACCGCAACCTGGATTCAGGACATGGTCGCCGGCGTTGAAGGCTTCGACGACAAGACCAAAAAGAAACTAATCTTTTACACCCGTCAGTTCGTGGACGCGATGTCGCCCAGCAATTTTGTGTTGACCAACCCGGAAGCGTTGCGCGTCACCATCGAATCTGGCGGCGAGAATTTGATTAATGGCCTGAAAAACATGCTCGACGATCTCGAGCGTGGCAAGGGCAAGCTCAACATCCGGATGACCGACCTCAACGCCTTCGAGTTGGGCAAAAATGTCGCCACCACGCCCGGCAAGGTCGTTTACCAGAACGAGATGATGCAGTTGCTTCAGTACGACCCCAGCACCCCGGAGGTCTTCAAGAAGCCGCTGCTGATCTTCCCGCCGTGGATCAACAAGTTCTACATTATGGATCTGCGGCCCAAGAATTCCCTGATCAAGTGGGCGGTGGATCAGGGCTTCACCGTGTTTCTGATGTCCTGGGTTAACCCGGACGAGAAGATGGCCGACAAGGCGTTCGACGATTACCTCAAGGATGGCCCGCTGGCGGCGTTGGACGCTATCGAGCAGGCCACCGGCGAGCCTGAAGTCAACGCGCTGGGCTACTGCCTGGGTGGCACCCTGCTGGGAATCACTAACGCCTATCTGGCGGCTCAGGGCACGCCGCGCATCACCTCCGGCACCCACCTGACCACCATGCTGGATTTCTCCCAGCCCGGTGAGTTGGAGGTATTCATCGAGGAAGAACAGATCGCCTCGCTGGAAAAACGCATGGCGGTCAAGGGCTATCTCGACGGCAGCGAGATGGCGACCACCTTCAGCATGCTGCGCGCCAACGATTTGATGTGGTCGTTCTTTATCAACAACTATCTGCTCGGCAAGGAACCGTTCCCGTTCGATCTGCTGTATTGGAACTCGGATTCCACCCGGATGCCGGCGAAGATGCACAGCTTCTACCTGCGCAACTTCTACCAGAACAACCGATTGAAGGATCCGGGCGGCATCACCCTGCTAGGCACCCCGATCGATTTGGCCAAGGTCAAGGTCCCAACCTATTTCCTGTCGGCCATTGAGGATCACATCGCGCCATGGAAGTCCAACTATGCCGGCAGCCGCTTGTTCGGCGGTCCGGTGCGATTCGTGCTGAGCGGTTCCGGCCACATCGCTGGCCCGATCAATCCACCCGCGGCCAATAAGTACTTCTACTGGACGAACCCCAAGAGCTCAGCCGATCCGGATGAGTGGCTGAAGGAAGCCAAGCAGACCGATGGGTCCTGGTGGCCGGATTGGTGCAAGTGGCTGAGCAAGAATTCCGGTGAGAAAGTGCCGGCCCGCGTGCCGGGTACCGGCAAGCTGCCGGTGATCGAGGATGCGCCAGGTTCCTATGTCAAGTTGCGATTGATCAAGTAAGCAATTCAAGCTGTACGGCGGGCGCCAGCGAGCGCCCGAAAACGGCCGCCGTTTCCACGGCGGCCGTTTTCCATGAAGAACCCATGATTTCGCGGGGAACGCCATGAGCAGATTCATCGAGTGGTCCAACGAACTGAGCGTCGGCATCGAGGAAATCGACGCCCAGCACCAGATTCTGGTGGATTTGTTGAATCAGGTTCACGAGGCCATCCAGCAACGGCATACCGCGGAAGTTACCAACGACATCATCAGTCGGTTGGACGAATACACTCGGGTGCATTTTGCCGTCGAAGAAAGCCTGATGCGCATCCTGCACTATCCGGACTACGAACGGCACAAGGAAGAACACGAAAAATTGATCGCGCAACTGGCTGAACTGCGCGTCAAGCTGAAAGCGGGCAGGGCTTCGACCAGTTTCGAACTGGCGCATTTTCTCAAGGTCTGGTTGACCAAGCACATCATGGAAGTGGACAAGCGCTATGTCGCGCACTTTCTGGCCCAAGGTATCCGACCGGATTTGGCCAAGGGCTCCTGGGCGAAGCGGTTCTGGCGTTCGCTGAGCGGCTCTTGAAGCAAGAGTCGCCAGGTGAAAAGTAAAAAACCGGCGGCGTGACTGATTAACGCAACCGGTTTTGGGTTGAGTCAGGGGGGCGGAAAACCGCCCCATTATTGTTTTGAACCGCCGTCGNNTTTGGGGGGGGGGGGGTGGTTTTTCTGTTTAAATTTTGGCCTTGTGTGCTCTGGCCCTCGCCGACAGGCACCCGGGCGCGTGGCCCGGGTCTCCCTCCCCATCGATCAAAACGGTTGTGTGGCGGTGCTCACTCGAATTCGATGATGACTTCGTCGACCGAGAGGCTGGCGCCGGGCTTGGCGACGATCTTCTTGACCTTGCCGTCCTGCTCGGCGTTGAGCACGTTTTCCATCTTCATGGCTTCGATGACCGCCAGTTCCTCGCCGGCCTTGACTTCCTGGCCAACCTGCGCCGTGAGCTTGGTCAGCAGGCCGGGCATCGGCGACAGCAGATACTTGGACATATCCGGCGGCGCTTTTTCCGGCATCAAGGACTGGAGTTCGGCCACCCGCGGCGACAGCACCATCACATCCGCCTGCGAACCCCAGTGGAACAGGCGGTAGATCATGTCGCGGCGCTCGACCTGGATGCAGATCTCGGTGCCATTCAGCGTTCCCTTGAACAGGGGAAAGCCGAACTGCCAGTCGCTGCGGACCTGATAGGTTTCGCCCATGTACACCACGTCGTAACCGCCTTCGGCCGGGTCCACATGGACCGGATAGTGCTGGCCGCCCATCAGCACCACCCAGTCGTTGTTGACCTTGCGCTCGTGGCCGGGCAATTGTCCGCTGATCCGGGCGGCGCGATCCATGTAGCGGCGGTGCAGGAAAGCGGCCACCGCAATCAACAGCGCCGGATCGTCGTGGGGCACGTCGGTGGCATGGAAACCGGTCGGGTACTCCTCAGCGATCATGTTGGTGCTGATCCGCCCGGTCATGAACCGGGTATGCACCATCAGCGCCGCCAGGAAGCTGATGTTGTGCTGGACGCCGCGAATGTAGAACTCGTTGAGCGCGTCGCGCATGTGGGCGATGGCCCGGTCGCGGGTCGCGCCGTAGGTGATCAGCTTGGCGATCATCGGATCGTAGTACATCGACACTTCGCTGCCTTCGTAGATGCCGGTGTCGACCCGCACCACATCCCGCTCCTTGGGCGGCATGTATTTCACCAGCCGGCCGATGGAGGGCAGGAAGTTGCGGAACGGATCCTCGGCGTAGACGCGCGCCTCGATGGCCCAGCCCTTGAGCCTGACGTCGTCCTGGGTGAAGGGCAGCTTCTCACCGGCCGCGACCCGGATCATCTGTTCCACCAGGTCCAGACCGGTAACGAACTCGGTGACCGGGTGCTCCACCTGCAAGCGGGTGTTCATCTCCAGGAAGTAGAAACTGCGCTCGCCGTCGACGATGAACTCCACCGTCCCGGCGCTGGTGTAGCCCGCGGCCCGCGCCAGCCGCACGGCCGCGGCGGTGATGGCCTCGCGCAGGCCTTCGTTGTCACCCACCACCGGCGACGGGCTTTCCTCGATGATCTTCTGGTGGCGGCGCTGGATNNGTCGACGATGAACTCCACCGTACCGGCGGACTGGTAATCCACCGCCCGGGACAGCGCCACCGCCTGTTCGCCCATGGCCTTGCGGGTCTTCTCGTCGAGGAATGGAGAGGGCGCTTCCTCGATCACTTTCTGATGGCGGCGTTGCAGGGAGCATTCACGCTCGCCCAGATAGACGATGTTGCCGTGACTGTCGCCCAGCACCTGGATTTCGATATGGCGCGGTTCCTCGATGTACTTCTCGATGAACACGCGGTCATCGCCGAAGGAGGAACGGGCTTCGTTGGAGGCGCGCTCGAAGCCATCGGCGCACTCGGCGTCGCTCCAGGCGATCCGCATGCCCTTGCCGCCGCCGCCGGCCGACGCCTTGATCATGACCGGATAGCCAATGCCCGAGGCGATTTCCACGGCTTCCCTGGCGTCCTTGATGACTTCGGTATAGCCGGGGACGGTGCTGACCCCCGCTTCCTTGGCCAGCTTCTTGGAGGTGATCTTGTCGCCCATCGCGTCGATGGCTTTCACCTTCGGGCCGATGAACACGATCCCCTCTTTTTCCAGCATCTCGCAGAAGGCCGGACGCTCGGACAGAAAGCCGTAGCCCGGATGCACCGCCTCGGCGCCGGTATCCTTGCAGGCCTGGACGATGCGCTCCATCACCAGATAGCTCTGGGCGGTGGGCGGCGGGCCGATCAACACGGCCTCGTCGGCCATCTCGACGTGCAGGGCGTCCCGGTCCGCCTCGGAGTAAACGGCGACGGTTTTGATGCCCATCTTGCGGGCGGTCTTGATGACGCGGCAGGCGATTTCGCCGCGGTTGGCGATGAGGATTTTCTTGAACATGCGTTCCACCCCTTACAGCGGAATGTTGCCGTGCTTGCGCCACGGATTTTCGAGTTCCTTGTCCCGCAACATCGCCAGGGAGCGGCAGATGCGCCTGCGGGTGCCGTGGGGCATGATCACGTCGTCGATGAAGCCGCGGTGACCGGCGATGAACGGGTTGGCGAATTTCTTGCGATATTCCTCGGTGCGCTCGGCGATTTTGGCCGGGTCGCCGATGTCTTGGCGGAAGATGATTTCCACCGCGCCCTTCGGCCCCATCACCGCGATTTCAGCGGTCGGCCAGGCGAAGTTGACGTCGCCGCGCAGGTGCTTGGAACTCATCACGTCGTAGGCCCCGCCGTAGGCTTTGCGGGTGATGACGGTGACCTTGGGCACGGTGCATTCGGCATAAGCGTAAAGCAGCTTGGCGCCGTGCTTGATGATGCCGCCGTGTTCCTGGGAGGTTCCGGGCATGAAGCCGGGCACGTCCACAAAGGTGATGATCGGGATGTTGAAGGCGTCGCAGAAGCGCACGAAGCGGGCGGCCTTGATCGAGGACTTGATGTCCAGACAACCCGCCAGCACCATGGGCTGGTTGGCGACGATCCCGACCGGCCAGCCGGCCATGCGGGCGAAGCCGACGATGATGTTCTTGGCGTTGTCAGGCTGAATCTCGAAGAAATCCACGTCGTCGACGACTTTCAGGATCAGCTCCTTCATGTTGTAGGGCTGGTTGGGATGGTCGGGAATCAGCGTGTCCAGCGAGTACTCTTCCCGGTTGGCGGGATCGGGCGTGGGACGGAACGGCGGTTTTTCCCGGTTGTTGGGCGGGAGGAAATTGATGAAGCGGCGCAACATCAGCAGGGCGTCGATGTCGTTGCCGAACGCGCGGTCGCACACGCCCGACTTGATCGAGTGCGTCATCGCGCCGCCGAGTTCCTCGGCCGTGATTTCTTCGTGCGTGACGGTCTTGACCACCTCGGGACCGGTCACGAACATGTAGGAGGTATCCTTGATCATGAAGATGAAGTCGGTGATGGCCGGGGAGTACACCGCGCCGCCGGCGCACGGTCCCATGATCACCGAAATCTGCGGAATCACGCCGGAGGCCATGACGTTGCGCTGGAACACGTTGGCGTAACCGGCCAGCGAATCCACGCCTTCCTGGATGCGAGCGCCGCCCGAGTCATTCAGGCCGATGACCGGCGCGCCAACCTTGATGGCGTGATCCATGATCTTGCACATCTTCTCGGCGTGGGCCTGGGACAGGGAACCGCCGAACACGGTGAAGTCCTGGCTGAACACGAACACCAGGCGGCCGTTGATCGTCCCGTAACCAGTGACTACGCCGTCGCCGGGGATTTGGTTGTCGGCCATGCCGAAGTCGGCGCAGCGATGTTCGACGAACATGTCCCATTCCTCGAAGCTGCCCGGATCGAGCAGCACTTCGAGGCGCTCGCGGGCGCTGAGCTTGCCGCGCTGGTGCTGGGCCTCGATGCGACGCTGTCCGCCACCGAGACGCGCGGCGGCGCGTTTTTGGTCCAGTTGCTTGATAATTTCATACATAAACGCTCTCTCCTTCTTCTGATGCGGGCGCGACTGGTGGAATCAGCGGCGCTGGAAGCTTGAGATGACAGTCCCTCGACGCCTGGCGAACCAGGGACGAGGGGGTAGGATGCAATACCCCCATGCCGATCCTTGGCGCGTGGCGGTAAAACAAGTCCCGGACGACGCAAGGCGCGAGCCGCTGGACGGGCGGCAGCTCGCGAATGCGATAAATCGTTTATTATTCAGTAAGATGAATAATATCAACGGGTGGAGGCATCGGGCGAGTCAGCGGGAATTATTTTGTCGATTGTACTAAGGTTTTTAGCTGTTTCGCACTATCCCGTCGATATTTTCCCGAACCGTCGGACGGAATCAGCAGCGGGCGCGGCGCCCGGATGGCGGTTCGTTCGAGAGAGTTTCCGAATCGATTTCCCAGCCTGGTGAAGCGACCGATGAACATTCCCACAAATAGCCTGGTGCTGTACAAAAATGGGCCAGCCCGGGTCGCCGCTATCGGCGAAAAACTGGACATCGAACTGGAGGACGGCCGGGTGCTACGGGTCCGTCCCAAGGATGTAGCGTTGCTGCATCCAGGCCCCTTGCGCGCCTGGCGTGAGTTGGAGGCGCCGGCCGGCGAAGTGGAAGCTGCTTGCGAGTTGCTGGAGGGTAGCGAGACCACGCTGCGCGAACTGGCGGAGCTGATCTATGGCGACTATACACCGGCCACGGCTTGGGCGGCTTGGCGGTGGGTGGCCGAGGGGTTGTATTTCCAGGGCACGCCGGAGGCGGTCAGCACCCAGCCGTTGGCGGAAGTGGCGCGGGAACGGGCCGAGCGCGAGGCTAAAGCGGCTGAAAAGGAAGCCTGGAACAGTTTTCTGATCCGGGCGCGCGCCGGACGTTTTGCCCCCGAGGATGCGCCCTACCTGCAAGAAATCGAGGAGGTCGCCTGGGGCCAGCGCGAGCAGAGCCGGGTCCTGCAGGCGCTCGATATCCAACAGACTCCGGACAGCGCCCATGCATTGTTGTCGCGGCTGGGCTACTGGGATGACCGGGTGAATCCCTATCCGCGCCGGTGCGGGGTGGCGCTGGTGACTCCGGCGCTGGACCTGCCGGACCTGCTGGACGAGCCGCGGCTGGATTTGACTGGACTGACGACCTATGCCATCGATGACGCGGGTAACCCCGATCCGGACGATGCGCTGAGTCTGGACGGCGATTGGCTGTGGGTGCATGTTGCCGACGTCGCGGCCTTGGTGCCGCCGGATAGTGCCGCCGACCAGGAAGCGCGGGCGCGGGGCGCGACCCTGTACCTGCCGGAAACCACGTTACCGATGCTGCCTGAGTCGGCGGTCCAGCGGCTGGGGTTGGGTTTGGTGGAGATTTCGCCGGCCTTGTCGTTCGGCCTGCGCCTGGACGCGGACGACGTCGTCACCGAGGTCCAAGTTGCCCCCAGTTGGGTGCGGGTCCAGCGTCTGAGCTATGAAGCGGTGGAAGAGCGGCTGGAGGAGGAGCCGTTTTGTCACTTTTACCGAATCGCCCAGCGGCATCAGGCGCGTCGCCGCGCCAACGGCGCCATTACCATCGATCTGCCGGAAGTCAAGTTGCGGGTCAACGAGGGTCGGGTCATGATCGAACCACTGCCCCGATTGCGCAGCCGGTTGCTGGTCACCGAGGCGATGGTGATGGTCGGCGAGGCGGCGGCTCGCTTCGCGCTGGAGCACGATCTCCCGTTTCCCTTCGCGACCCAGGAGGTCGCCGAGACGCCCGACCGCGAGCCGACGGGACTGGCGGCGATGTATGCCTTGCGGCGCAGCCTGCGCCCGCGTCAGTACCGTAGCCAACCGGGACCGCACGGCGGTTTGGGGCTGGCCGTTTACACCCAGGTGACCAGTCCGCTCCGGCGCTATCTGGATCTGGTGGCGCACCAGCAGTTGCGGGCCTTTCTGCGGGGTGGCGAACGACTGGATGCGCAAGCGCTCGTGGAACGGGTCGGGGCGGCGGAAACGGCGGCGGCGGGGGTGCGGCGGGCCGAGCGCCTGTCGCGGCTGCACTGGACCTTGGTGTATCTCCAGCGGCATCCCGGCTGGCGAGGCGAAGGAGTGCTGGTCGAGAAGCGGCTGCCGCGCGGCACGGTCCTGATCCCCGCGCTGGCCTTGGAGACACGGGTAAAAATCACCAGTGATATGGAACCCGATAACGTGCTGCCGCTGCGGCTGACTGGAGTGGGTCTACCGGAACGCGAAGTGTATTTCCGGGTGGGTTGATGGTGGACCCGGTGCTACGCGCCACCCCAGACGCCCGATTTAAGCCTCGCCGATTTCAAACCCGACGATATTCCGCCCGGTGCGACTGAATTCGACGCCGATCAGGTGGATCGGTTGGCCGAGCGCCCGATATTTTTCGGCGTAACCCTTTTGCTGGAGCTGCTGCAACGCTCGACCGTCGGGGACGAGTTCCACCACCTTGAACTCGAACAGATAAATCCGCCCGTTAAATTTGACGGTCATGTCGATCCGCCCCTGATTTGTGGCGTCTTCCAGAATGATTTCCAGTCCCAAGGCCGCGAAATAACTGTAGAACACGCTGGCGTGGTACCCCTCATACTGACTGATCGGGTTGTTGTCGTACCACTGGTGCGGGATGGTGGCGAAAAACGCCTGGAACAGGTCTTTCAGGCCCATGAGATCGTGCGCCAACAACACCTCCAGCAACCGCAGCCGGTGGGCAAAACTTTGACTGGGATCGTGGGTGTAGACGGCCAGCAGGCTGGCGTTGAGACTGGATTCGACTTCCTGGTTGGGATAGCCCAGCGTGTAAATCCAGTACCCCCGGATCGGTTCTTCGACCTGGCGAATGGTCAGATAGCCGGTTTGAAACAGCAGCGCTTCCGTCGCGATGTGCTCCACGTCAAACGTCGAGAGCAGTTCCATGCCGGTGCGAAGTCGGGCCAGGTTCGGCGTAAAGAAACCGCGCTCGGCTAATAGCTGGACCAGAAAGCTCGGCGTTCCCGTCTCAAACCACCACGGGCGGAACTGGCGCTCGGAAAACAGCAACAAGAGATCGAAGGGGTTATAAACCGCCTCCCCGGTCCAGTTATAGCCGTTATACCAATGGCGAATATCGTTCCGGTCCAGCCCCGCCAGTTCCGGGGCGAATACCGTGTCCACATCGGTTTCGGTATAGCCGCAAATCGCCGAATAGGGAGAGGAGACGGTGATGTCGAGCAGATTATTGAGCCCGGAGAACAGGCTGACCTTGCTGAATTTCGAGACGCCGGTCAGGAAGGCGAAACGGATAAAGGCATCGGAATCCTTAATGACGCTGTAAATATCTCTCAAGCCATCCCGCATGGCCAGTGCCGTTTCACGGTCGGTGAGGTTGTCGAGAATCGGTTTGTCGTATTCATCGACCAGCACCACCACGCGTTGACCGGTCTGCTCGCGGCGGCGAACGATCAGGTCGTGAAAACGGCTGCGCAGGTCGGGGTAACGGGCTGGCAGCGCATGACGCCGTTCCTGGTCGTCGAGTTGTTGATGCAGCGCCTCGTGCAAATGCCGTGGCGATTTCAAAACCCCGCCGCCAAAGCTGAAACGAATCACGGGATACACGGTTGTCCAGTCCCAGCAGTCGTGGACGTACAGGCCCCGAAACAGCGGTTCATTGCCCTCAAACAGTTCTTTCAAGGTGTCGAGGAACAGGCTTTTGCCAAACCGGCGCGGGCGCGAGAGGAAGTAGTACTTGCCGCGCTCGATCAAGCGATGCGCGAAGGCGGTTTTATCCACATAGTAATGGTCTTCGCCGATCATTTCGGCAAAGGTCTGGATACCGATCGGGAGCTTGCGGCGGGGGGCAGACATGAGCGGAAATTCGAAGCGGATGAGGACTGTGTAATTTTAGACCATTGTACGGGAAAAAATAACTTATTGAAAATTAATATAGAAAATTGCCACTCTTTTGAGGGCAGCCGGATCACGAAACCAGGACGGGCAACGCCTCGCGAAACGAGACGACGGGGCTATTTCAAAATGATGGCGGCGAGAAACGCGGCCAGACCCACCAGGAAGAGTATGCCAGTCACCGGCCAGGCCCGCAGGCCGGTTTCGAGCCGCTCGCGGTCGGCGGCCGTGATGGGCGACTGCCATTTCGGCCAATGGGGGGGATGGAGCGTCGGCCGCCGCGCCCAGAGCGCGGCCAGGGCGCGTTCGACGGGAACGAGCAGGTCGCCGGCTGGAAT
>JRYF01007629.1_pt1 | contig 12924 bp, 10 predicted proteins | sample 235331 | NCBI WGS metagenome assembly JRYF01 (sample SAMN03074217, study PRJNA261475) | activated sludge metagenome | biome: Wastewater Treatment Plant; feature: Wastewater; material: Activated sludge; isolation source: activated biomass of a wastewater treatment plant treating hydrocarbon... ... | reverse complement strand
CGGTGAAGTTGACGAACTTCAACGCGGCGGAACGCCAGGCCATTTGCAGGGTATGGTGATCGTCAACCCACAGCGATTTGGAGAGGGTCAACATTGACTCGTTGTGGTTGAGATGTCCCCACTGCGCCTGGACCAACGCCAGACCGGTATCAGGCTGTCCGTCTGGTTGGTAGAAGTGCGGAATGGTCCGCAGCAGGAAGTCTGCTGGCGGCACAAAATCAGCGTCGAAGATGACCAGGAACTCAGCCTGCGTCCGCTGGCGTCCCACCTCGAGCGCGCCTGCCTTGTACCCATGACGATCGCTCCGATGCAGGACGAGACAGGCGCGTCCCCGTGCCCGAACCTCAGCACTGACTTGCTCGACCAATCGACGGGTTTCCTCATCGGTGGAGTCATCCAGTACCTGGATGCTGAACCGATCAGCGGGCCAATGCATGTCCGCAACTGCCTCGATAACGCGTCGCGCCACTGCATGCTCGTTGAACATCGGCAATTGTACACACACGGTGGGGTACACAGCCGGCAACCTTCCAGGTTGTTCCGGGGCACGGCCTTTCCAATAGAAACCCAGGCGTTCGACGGTGCCAACGAACAGAAAGAACAGGATCCCAAAGAACGGAAGATGCAAAAAAGCGCTCAACACCCACCATCCCGGGCTGCCCACAATGGAGCCGTTTGAAACTTCTACAATACTTTCGCCCTTAGCATGAATCCTGCCATCGACTCTGATGCGTTGTGTCAGGAGCGTTGCTCTATTATTGACCTGGATATTTCTCTGCCCGATGGGCCCATTGAGCGTGCCATTCGGCGATCTATCGGTTATGACCGGTGAAGTCGCGGTCCGTTCATGATCTCGGTCATCATCCTCATCGTCGTCGTTTTGCGCAATAGACTCGCTGGATTCGGCAATCGGCACGAAGCCATTAGCAAGAATGGCACTGTAGCTTTGGAAAACAATGAAAATCTCTTCGGTTAAAGCAAAGGCTTGATCTGGATCGTCAGGTGCCAGATCCTGCACGGCGTTTAGCATCTGTATAATATTACTCACAAACTGATGTGAAGCCCGGGCAAGATCATCGTACCGGCCCTGTTTTATCAAGGATTGGATTTCAAGCAAGCGTCGTTCGGCAAGTTGTAGATGAAGTTCAGCCTGGGTGACTGGATCCGTCGTCAGGCCGACTTGTGCGTTTTCAATCGTGGTTTTGACCGGATAGAGAACATCTCCCGGCAGAGACGAACCAGCCGCGAATGCAGAAAGTCCGATGCCTCCGAATAAAGAGGCGATACAGACAACCAAAATAGCCATGACAGGCAAAACGAGACGCTGTACGCGTGGCAAGGCAGATTTCTCCTTTCGTCTCTAAAACGTTGATCCTGATGTAAACTCCGGACTTTAGATGTATCTCCCCTCATCTATGGCCGAATTGCCAGATACATTCAGGCAGGTGAGGCGTCAATCAACATCGTCGTCATCAATCCTTCTTCACAGCCATCTACGACTTCCATCACCATCAACTCGGATGCCTCCGGCTCAATTGCTCGACCCATTTCACAATTCAGCCTCTCGTGGCGGCTGAATCTATTTGATTTCGTGTCTTCACTTATTAAGACGTAGGAATATGAGAATTGTGACGATACCAAGATCTTTTTCTCTTGAGAAATAATCAGAAGGAACGTTCGATTGCACAAACATCCCTTCTGATTTACGAACGTTCTGATGTTGGCTACAAATCGTAGACTTGCCCGGCTTGCAGGCTGTTTACAAGCGTGCGCACTGATCCTCTTTATTGCCGTGGACCACGTTACCTCTGCCCTTGGGCGCCGGGCGATTCTCCTTGCACTGCAGGTTGCCGTCAATCGTATTGAAAGATATGGTGACTCCACCTGTGTTTTGGAATGCCTGTAAGTTGCCGCCGATATCATTGTAGGTAGCGCTCAATGCATGAGAATTTGAGTCGAAAAGAATATCACCGTTGACGCCCACTTTGTCGATCTTGGCCGCACCGCTCTGCACGATCTGGATGCTGCCGCCGACTGTGGAACTTGAAACATTGACTGCCTTTGCACCTTCTGCCTGAATGTTGCCAATGACCGACACATTCTTAGCAGTCAGGGATGCGCCGGTTTCAACTTTGATCGTTCCCTGCACGGTGGTCCCATTGAGTTTGCAGCTTGCGTTCTGTGGGACACGCAGATTATCCACGGTTACAGCACCGAGGGAGCCGCGGCAGGTGTACTCCTCTGCCAGGGCCACGGAAGCGCCGGGCAATATAAAAGCAATTGCCAGCAGCATGGACAAGCTCAATTTGATCAAACGCTTCATGATCTGTCTCCTTTTCTGAGTATGCAGATATGTTTAGACTTCACTTGAGGGAATACGAGGAGCAATCGCTGATTCTCGATGTCGATTCCAGCGCGTCCGCCGGAGTTGTAATAGTGATACCGGTTTAATGTTTCGAGCCTGAGAGTGCGTTCCCTCTCCAGTTTCTCGAACGGAACTTTAGTTGCTAATCGCTCATCTCCTTTCTTCTATTCCATAGCGGCTGCCTTGACAGAATGACAGAATTCTCTTCTACGGATGTCGCGCGACTTGCGGCGGATATGATTACTGCCCTCTCTGCACTTACGGTCCGGCACGCTAATCGGTATTCTGACCTGAGTTGTTCTCCCATGAGAGGCCGGACTATTGTCCTTGCAGGCTACCGTTGGCGAGCTGTATGCATCGTGATACCTTCCGCATGTCGTCCTCTGAATCAAAGCACAATATCGTGTGCATCATGACGAGAGTGACCATAAGGATCCTCTTATAAGGACGGGTTGTCCAGGATGAATCTGGCAGGAAACACGGTTTAATGTATTCAATTTGCGTCTCTTGATCTCCTCCTTAAACCACTCGCGGGTCAGGTGCCGTATCCACATTGGGATATGAATGGTCACTGGTGCATCGCGAAACGCCGCTACCACCTGCATGGCTACCTGACGAATTCGAGCTCGAGAGACCTGGCCGTCCAGCTCATACCATACTTGCCAGATCAAGTGATCCAGATCGCCTATGACTTTACCATTGTTCGCTTTGGCAAGAACATGCTTCGATCCGATGTCCATGATCAATCTCCTTTCGATTTTGGATCAAGTATCACGCCCGGTGATCCAACCTGTTAAGTAAAAGGAATTTCAGGCCTGAAAAAATACATCAACTATGGCAAAATTCCAATAGATATCATTCTGATAAAATCTAGCGCAGAGCTTCCACCGCGCGATATTGCAGCGCACGGGTTGCTTCAACACTCCTTTCAAACACCTCCGCGACCTCGGTGTGAGACCAATTCTCCATAAACCTTAGCTCGATGACCTGTCGTTGATCTGATGGCAAGCGGAAGAGAGCGGCTCGAACTCGCTGGCGGTCCAATTTTCGCCCAACCGATTGCAGGGGATTCTCATCAGGGTCTGAGTGCATTTCCTCCTCCAAAGAGAAGGCAGGCAATGGTTGACGACAGTAATGATCGGTAATCCAGTTGTGGGCAATCCGATAGAGATGCGCTCTGGTGTTCTCCACCAATGCGCCGCCCCGTATGGCGATGATGAATCGACAAAAGGTTTCAGAGACGCAATCTTCGGCAAGTTCGTTGTCATCCATGAAGCGATAGGCTTAGCGGAAGATATCCGGACTGTAACGCTCATAGGTTTCTGCTAGCGCCTGTTTATCAAGAGCGATGCCAGAATTCACGGAGAGGGCCTCTGTGTGCAGGTTCTGCATTTCACCGATCAAGGCCTGATCCTGAACAAATCATGATGGAATCATTCAGAATCCCAGGACAGCAATACGCCGGTTGCTGCGTGAAGGGTAGATATTTCAAGGCACAATTCATATTAAGAATAAGGCGAATCAGGCTTTGAAAAATACATTTACTGGCAATTCGAGCAACGAACTCTACTATCGATTTCTTGATCAGGCAGGCGTTTCATAAAATAACAACCGCGCCTCACAGCCCGGTTGTTGTCCATAGATTCTATGACAGGCTCCTCCCAAGCATCATTCAGTCATCATCCCACAACTTCGCATGATCTGCGATTTCACCCTGGCGAAAGCAGGCACACTGGCAGACCGTTTTGCTTCGGGCGCTCTACAGCAAGCATAGTTCCCGCCGTACTGGCACTCACAATCCAGCGCACTGATCTTCTTTATTACCCCGGACAATATTGTTTCCTCCACTGGGAGGTGGATTATTTTCTTTGCATTGCAGGTTGCCGCTAACGATGTTATTTGCAATTGTGACATCTCCCACCGTTTGGAAGACCTGAATGTTTCCAGCAACATGATTGCCCGTGACAGTCAGTGCACCTTTATTCGACTCTAATTTAATATCGCCTTTGATGCTGGCATGCTCAATTCGAACTAGGCCGCCTTGCTTATGTTGAATACTGCCCTCGACCGTCGAGCCGGCCAAAACCTTGACGAGGCGTGCACCTTCCCCTTGAATATTGCCCATGACTGTGACACCATGAGCCGTTAGTGAGGCATCCTTCTCAATCTTAATGTTTCCCTGTATTTGAGTACCTTTCAGCGTGCAATCGGCGCCTTGAGGAACTTGCAGGTCTTTCACTGTTACCGCCCCTAAGAAACCCCGGCAGATCCCTGTGCCATGATCCCCGCCGATCACGGGACCAGCACCACAATCCTCATCAAGTGATTCCGGCCCGCCCGGAAATTCACCCTTCGCCAGAGCAACCAGGCTGGCCAAGATATCGATTTTCCCTGCGCCAAGCAACGAGTTTCCTGATTGGTTATCCAGTTTCGCAGTACCTCCGATCAAATCGGCTACGTCAAACACGTTCAGGGAAGCCTCATAACCAAGAAGCAACGCCGCCTGCCCGGCAACGAAGGGCGCTGCCATTGAAGTGCCGCTCCACCAGGCGTAGCCGTCGACAGGGAAGGAACTGTAGATAGATTCACCAGGGGCGGCAAGGTCTACCCAGTTTCCATAACTGGCAAAACTGGACCTCCGGTCAGTTGGCCCGATGGCAGTGACAGCCAGGGCACAATCGTTGGCCGCCGGGTACACTTCCTGACTTGTACCAAGATTGCCAGCTGCTGCTACAACCAGCACCCCACTTTGGGCCGCTTCTTCAATCACTTCCTCGAGCAAATCAGAATGTCCTGTAGTGCCCAGGCTCAGGTTAATCACGTTGGCTCCATGTTCTACGGCAAAGAGGATCGCTTCAGCAACCGCAAAGACATCCCCTATGCCGTCCGAGTCCAGCGCGCGTACAGGCATGATCCGGGTGTCAGGCGCAACTAATAGGGCTATTCCGGCGACATGCGTGCCATGCCCTGTGGATTCATCAACCTCCCCATCGCCGTCGTCATCCAGCCCGTTCCCTTCGTCATTGGCGCTCCCATCGCCATCGATGAAGTCGGCTTGAACCGTCGTAATGTGTCCGGCTAACGCAGGGTGATTCAACTGCACTCCGGTGTCTATCACCGCGGTAATTGTGTTGACTCCCGTACTATAACTGTGCGCCGTAGCCAGGTTAATCGATGTCAGGGCATATTGTTCTCCGTAAGGTTGCTCATCCTGCCCGCCCCAAGCCCAATCCTTGCTCCGAATGGCTTCCGGCGCCTCTGCGATCAGGTTAGGTTCGGCATAGACAATGCGCGGATCATTTCCCATCCTGTCGAGCAGGGACTCTATATCGGTGCCTTCAGGCGTTTGCAGCAAATAGACGCCTCTTCCCTGCCTCAGCTCGGCTAACGTCACCATACCGTAGGTCTGGTTAATGCTGTCAATCGTGACGCCGGGCTGAAGCTGAACGATGACCTGGCCGGGAACAGCGGCTGCGCGATCAGCATCGTCGTCATCGTCAGCCCGCGCGACGCCTGGATAGCTGGAAAATATGAGGACCCATAAGAGTATTAGGTGGATCATTGTCCATTGCCTTCTCTTTGTTTGTGCTTTCATTCCGCTTTTCCTTTCGTTCTCTGCTTCACCTTCATCGAATTCCCAATGAAATGATTCGAACGCGGTCACTGTTTATAAATCAGACGTTACATTGGATTGAAACGTGTTGAGATATCCTGGCTGGCGGAGTCCATTTGGCCGATCAAGATGAATGGTCCCCAATAGTAAGGATGCGGATGGTGCTCTTTCAAAGCCAATTGAGCCGCTCGTAAGGCAGACGTAAAATGAGCGCCTTGGGCCAGCTGCTCGTATAAACGGGACATGAGGATGGCAGAGGCTTCATCCTCGACAAGCCAGAGGGTGACGAAAAGTGCACGCGCACCTGCACCCAGGAAGGCTCGCGTCAATCCCAGGATCTCATCCCCTCTTCGGCCGTCATTGCGTCCTGATTCGCAGGCGCTTAATGTCACAAATGTATCCGTTAGATCAAGCGCCAACACATCCGCAGCTGTGAGCCAGCCGTCATGAAGCTGTAGTGCTGAGAACATGGGGCTATCGGCGCGAAACAATCCATGACAAGCCAGGTGGAGGATGCCGCAGGTCGAAGCCTGCGCTTGAAACGTCGCAAGGGTGGCCTGCTGGTCGAGATAAAGATCGGTCTGCGGAAGGGATCGAGCAACAGCCTGGGCTTCGGCTATCACACTGGGAATCAGCGGATCGCTTACGGCAAAGACGACCGCCTGCTCACTCCGCACTCGCTTCGCCTGCTGGTAATGTGCCAACAGGGTGAGGCTGGGCGCGTAGGCCAATTCAAAACGATCGATCATATATTCCTCGCCATCGAAGAGAGCCTGGAATGGCACGTCATGCAGCAAGCCATGAGGCACAATACCCAGGCAAGGGGTCATCGCTGATGAGGATGGCAACCAGGCGGCGATCGGAGCAACCAGGAGACGGTATAGATTTTGGAGTACTTGCTTGACAGATCGTTCCAGGCGTCCCAAATGCTGGCTGATGAAATTCGCCCCGGCTTGAAAGCGCGTCCACTCCATGTCAAGTTCCTCCAGCAGCTTGTGCACCGTGGATAGATCGGCGATTCGTCTTTCAACATGCAAACGTCCATTCTGGAAAACGAAGACCAACACTTCATCTGCAAGAATGTGGTAAGACAGAACAGTCAGATCGGACGATAACTGTGCCTGAATTGCTTCAATTGACAGGGGGGACGCGGCCGAGGCAAAAATCCTGTCATCAGTCAGTCCCAGATGCAATCGACTGATTTCATTTGTGAGAGAGGCCGCTCGTTCACTCAGCTCTTGCCAGGGGACAGCTCGTTCCCCATCCTGGGCGCCGCGCAGCGCCTGGTTGTAGATTGCATTCAATTCTGCCCGCAGAATCTGGAGGCGTTGGTATTCCTCTGGATCGGATTTCGTCCCCAATTTTGTATCCACAAGACCCATGATCAATTCAGCAAGGGTGCGCGACTTGGCTTGTTCCGTTACATGCAACGCTTTTTGCAAACTTTCTTGATCGCCACGCGACAGATACAGCTGGGCAAGGTCATCGTAGGCGGCGATTTTGTCACGCAAAAATGAAGCTCGAAACGCTTCCTGAGCCAGATTCCCACGCAATTGCTCGATTTCCCTGACAGCCGCTTCGAGCAGCACCTCAGCTTCCTGGTCCCTTTCCTGGAGCAGAAAGAGATGCCCGAGCCGCTGATAGACACGGTAGCGCAAATGAGGCAGGGCTAGCGTGGCTGTTATCCGTTGCGCCTCCGATAATAATTTTTCCGCCAGAGGTATATCAGGCAAACTGAAATCAGCCAGTGCAAGCAAACCGTACACCCGCTGCACAGGCCATTCCTCGTCCGTGACCAGTCGCAGTGCACGTTGAGTCTGTAGGATTGCCGCCCCGCGCTCGCCCAACACTACCATGAGTTGCGCCTGTTCAAGCAAGACTCCGGAAAGCAGCTGTTTGTTACCGGATTCCTGAAAGAGTGTGGCTGCTTCCGTAAGTGCAGCGTCAGCCACGTCCCATTGAGATTGCGCCGTCAGTGCCGCGCCGAGTCCCCATAATACCCAGGCGCGCTGATAAGCCATCCCTGTCTCTCTGAGCCCATCATTCGCTGCTTGATATTCGGCTATCGCCTCCGGATAGAGATTCAGCGCCAAATAGACATCGGCTGTGAGTCCCTGTAAGATCAATTGATCGGCTCGGGCATCGAGCATACTTAATAAACGCCGCGACTCGCTCAGAACTTCCAGGCTCTGGCTGTAGTTGCCCAGCAAGAGATGAGCGTTTCCGAGATTATTCAGGCACCTCGCCTGCCGCAGCCTGTTATCCATGTTCGCAAAATGAGCAGCAGTCTCCTGGAAAACCATCAACGCCTCAACAACCCTGCCCAAATTGAGCAAGATGCTTCCCCGGCTCATTGCTATTGCGCCCCGCTCCTGGTTCATGCCTGCTTCCTGGAACAGATCCTCCGCCAGAGACAACGCATGCAGCGCCTGATCGTAATTTCCGATCAGCTCATAACAGATTCCCAGATTCTTCTGGATCAGGGCAGACAGTCTCCTGGCATCGACAGATGTGAGATCGAGCTGGTCATTCCGCGCGATGGTCTCCAGTGTGGATAAACCTACCGCAATCGCTTCCTGATACTGTCCTCCTTCAGCCAGAACGCTGGTCAAACCAATATTCGTACGCAGCGCGGCACCTGGCTGCCCCAGTGACAGGTATTGCTCACGAGCTGACTTGATGAGATCACCTGCATGAGAGAATTCGCCATTGATGGCATGTATTTGGGCGCGCAAGTAAGTTGCCTGCGGAACAATATCCTGTGCATTCGCCTCTTCGGCCATGTTTACGCAAAGGATGGCGAGCTGGCGCGCCTGGCCCGGATCATTGCCAACCATGTCACTGGCGAAATCGAACACTTCACCAAGTCCATCGGCGTTAAGCAGATCAGCTGCCTGTAAGAACGATGCCTGCGCTTCCGCTGAAGGCTGGATCAATAAATCGGCGACAAATTGAGGGTTAATCTTCTCTGAAGCCATATCAAACATCAGGTGGACAAATCAACATCAGCAATCGTGATTTCATTCTGATCGCTGTGAATAATGATTGTATACACACCAGCCTCCAGGTTCGCGAAGGTAAATTTGCCGATATCATCGGCATAAGTTAGGCCAGCCTCGATTTCCTGTCCCCGCAGCATGAGTTGAACGGTAAACAAAGCGGGATCAGTCTCATCTTTTGGAAAGACCTGACCAACCAGGTTGAATAAAGCATCATCGCTGCCCGCACGGATGTTCAAGATGATATCAACGGCATTAGCCTGATAAATGAGTTGGCGCGGCATCACATCGAATCTTGTACGGCGGACGCCAGCCAGGGAGGGCCTTTGCCAACTATCAGTGATAAGTGTAGCGACCAGCCTTTGCAGCCAGCCGACTGGCCGTTTGCCCTGCGCAAACGCTCGAAAATGGGAAGTAGTCTCCCAGAGCAAATGAGGTGGTGGCTCGACCAGGACCGTTGATCTACTAAAGTTTAAATAGTTTCGCAGCCATGTGACAGTCGCCTGAACCGATTCATCAGCCTGGACGGCGGCAGAAATCGCTTTCGCTTCGTCTTCCGTCAGCCTGCCCTCCAGCCAATCCATCAATTGTGTGATATCCAGTGAGTCTGCCATCCCATTCTTCCTTATCGATTTCTTCTTATATAAGACACTTGGACATCGATAAAATACACCAAGCGCGAAAATCGATTGAACATTCGGTCGTGTTCGATTCAACCCGGATGAGATCCTGTCCTATTCTTGAGAGAGTATCTCTCTGAGACGCTTCAAGCAACGGCCGCGCATGGGTCCTACGCTGCCCACAGCCATATTCGTGCGTTTGGCGATCTCCTCGTAAGACGGTTGTTGAGCATCGAAATAAAGGGCCAATAACAGATCGCGGCAGCGCCCTCCAATCCGGTTAAGTCCCTGATCGATGGTCTGCATCATTTCCAAATCGACAGAAGTATCCATCGCCGCCATCGCCAGCAACTGCTTGCTGTCACCCAGGTCATTGTCTGGGATCACCTGCTCTCGTTTTCGCTTGCGCAAGTGGTGCAGAGCATGTCTCCGGGCGACAACCGCCAGCCAGGCACCTAGATTGCTGTCCGGTCGCAGCTTGTCCAGGTTTTCGACAAGGGAAATGAAAGTCTGTTGGAAGATATCGGCCGCGTCCTCAGTCGTCAGTCCACAGTTGAGGGGAATGGAGTAGATAAGCCGCTTGTAAGTCTCTAACACCTGTTCCCAGGCGCTTTCGTCACCCTCCCGACATCTTCGTAACAATTCCGCGTCTGAACTCAGAATACTCTCCGGTTTGTCCAGATTCATGAGTAGGTTGCTGTTCATGGGATTTCTCTCTTGAAGTGGCTCATTTGCCTGTGCCAGGGTATATGGCATCAATGATTAAGTCTGGCACTGCTGAGCGCCCTATCATCAGGGCTATAAATAACGGCTCTAAGCCTATTAACAGAGTGCTTTGCAACCAGTAAAATACGCAGAATCGAGGGAGTACAGGTTGAAATCTGAAAGCGTTCAGTGGCTGGTTTCCTTTAGGTATCAAAAAGACTCGATCGGCTTCAGAACGTCAGATCTTTTTTTAGATCTCGTTCGGGCAGTTTCAACCGGGCTGCCTGACTGCCTCCGATGTCGCATTAGTCATCGTCATCATCGTCGTCATCGTCATCGTCATCATCGTCGTCATCGTCATCATCATCATCGCCACCATTGCCCGGATTAGGCACAGGTGTGACCGCATTTGGTATCGATGTTGGCGTAGGCGAATAACCGGGTGTGGGGGTAACAGTACTTTCCGGTGTCGGCGACATGGTGGGAATGGGTGTTCGGGTCCCACTATCATCATCGCCTGTCCGATTTGTTATATTGATCGCGATCTGTATGACAGGCTGCACGTTCTCAGGGAGGATAACAAGCATTTGAATCAGGATATCGTTATAGCCTTGGAGGATGACAATGATTTTCACGATCAACGCGGCGGCGCGGGTTGGATCGGTTCGCGCGAGGCTTTGGACTCCATCCAAAGCCATTTGGATGTCCCTTTCATATTCACTGACAGCTCGCGAAAGGTCGTCATGACGTTCCGCGTCGATCAGGGATTGCATCTCCACCAGGCGTCGTGAGGCAAAATCCAAATAGAGATACACCCTTGTTTCAGAGTCCCTCGAGAAACCGGCTTGTGCAATTTCAAGCGTTGTCTTGACAGGGTACATCGCATCGCCGGGGAGGGATTTTGATGCAGCATATGCGCTTACCCCAACACCGCCAGCCAGGAACACGCCAAATATGGCAATAAATATAAACGTGTATGCGATGGCACGTCTTCCGACCGGTGTCGACAGGGATCGTATCAGTCTGGCTGCCCAGATGTAATAACCAAGCCATCCGACAGACGATCTGGGAATGGTTGGCTCGGCAAAACACCTGTCCAGTTCGGTCATGAATTTATTTCGCGTCCTCAGCGATGCTTCGTGATCGCGGTCCGGTATGCTTCCGTACGCGCCAAGCATCCTCTGCATGCCTTCATCCAATGTTTTGATGTTCGTATTTTCGATCACGGCGTAACTTCCTAGACCTGTTCTGATAGGATCTGACGCAATGCCTCCACGGCACGGTATTGCAGGGCGCGGGTGGCATCGACGCTCTTTCCAAGCGCATCGGCAACCTCATGATGAGACCAATCTTCCATAAACCTTAGTTCGATCACCTGCCTCTGTTCTGGCGATAGGCGGAGAAGTGCGGCGCGGACTCGCTGGCGATCCAGTTTTTCCGCGACCAGCTGAGATGGGTTATCATCCGGGTCGAAGTGGATATCTTCCTCGAGGGGAAGGATTGGAGACGGTTGTCGACGGTAATGATCCGTAATCCAATTATGAGCGATGCGATACAGATATGCGCGCATATTCTCAAATTTTGTACCGGCGCGCACGGCAAGGATGAACCGGTGAAAGGTNNCACAATCCTCCGCCAGGTCATTGTCATCCAACTGGCGGTTTGCATAGCGGAAGATCTCCGGGCTGTAGCGCTCGTAGACCTCCATCATCGCCTGTTTGTCGAAGTCGATGACGGCTTTTTTTATTGAGAGAGTTTCCACAGTTGTTGACATCTCATTCCATACGACGAAAAACCAAAGAAAACATGACGCTCATAATGTTAGGTCAGCGCCCGGCATACACCGGGCGCTGATTGAAAAGTGGTTGTTCGCTTTTCTACACTAACTCACGGAGCAGGGGCGAAGGTGATGACGAGTTGTGGCATGCTCTCGCCTTTCTCGCGGCTGTGGAATTGTTGCTCGGCATCATTGTTCTCATTGGCATCACGGATCAGGAAACCATAATTGGAACCGCTATACATAGCCTGAACCAGGGATAGTACATTCCACTGCCTGTAACCACTTCCAGAGGTTGTGGTCACAGCAGTACCGGTAGTGGCAGGCTGGTTCGCCCAGGTAACGCCGTTCTCCGTCCAATTGGCATTGACCCGCANNAGAGTACAGGCGTAGCGTTGCCGATTGCACGACACAACCTGCAGGTGCGGCTGGTAAGTTGAATCGCACTAAGGCGCGGAAGGCATTACCCGATTTGGACATCACCTTGAGGATCGAGTCGGTGCCCTTGTTCGAGGAGGCACTGCCTTGATCAATCCAGGCATCAGCATTTGCGCTGACTGTGATGGGTCCGCCGCAGTTCGGGGCTGAGACTGTCCATGTGTAACTCGCCGGTGTTGCGTCCACGTTTCCAGCGGCGTCTGTGGCACGGACCTGGAAGGTGTGTGGGCTGTAGTTCAGGCTTGAATATGACTGAGGTGATGTGCAAGAGACAAACGCCGCGCCATCCAACGAGCACTGGAAGGTGGAGCCAGCTTCGCTTGCAGTGAAGGAAAATGAAGCGTCTCGTAGCGATGTGCTGGCAGTCGGGTTGTCGGTGATCGTCGTCTCGGGCTCGGTGGTGTCTG
>JRYF01000388.1_pt1 | contig 12928 bp, 13 predicted proteins | sample 235331 | NCBI WGS metagenome assembly JRYF01 (sample SAMN03074217, study PRJNA261475) | activated sludge metagenome | biome: Wastewater Treatment Plant; feature: Wastewater; material: Activated sludge; isolation source: activated biomass of a wastewater treatment plant treating hydrocarbon... ... | reverse complement strand
CCAGGTGGCGCAGCGCCTGCACCAGCAGCCGCCGGTCGCCGGCGATGATCGGCAGACCCTCCGCGCCGGGCCACTGCAGCGTCACGCCGCGCTGGCGCGCCAGCGGGTCGACCGCCTGCGCCACCTGCGCCAGCACGTCCGCGAGCGGCAGCGCGAGCGCGGTCGGCGCCGTGCCGGCATCGTCGAGCGTCGCGACCTCGAACACGTCGTCGAGCAGCGCCAGCAGTTCGTGCCCGGCAACGTCGATGCGCGCCAGCCGGTCGCGCTGGCGGGGGCTCAGCGGCTCGGCCGTGTCCTGCGCGATCAGCTGGGCGAAGCCCAGCACGGCGTTCAGCGGCGTGCGCAGGCGGTGGCTCATCAAGGCCATGAAGGCCGACTTGTCGCGGCTGGCGCGCGCCGCGAGCACCGCCTCGCGCTCGGCCTCGCGTTCGGCCTGTTCGAGCCGGTGGCGCTCGGTGACGTCGATCGTCACGCCCAGCAGCGCCTCGACCCGGCCGTCGGCACCGCGCTCGGCGACCCGGCGCGACAGCAGCCGGCGCCAGCGGCCATCGCGCGCGCGGTAGCGGGCCTCGGCCTCGACCACGCGCTCGCCGGCGGCGGCAGCCTGTGCCGCAGCGACCACCGCCGCGCGGTCGTCCGGATGGATGCTGGCACGCGCCTGCTCGATCGGCACGCCGTCGACCGCCGCCTCCATGCCGACGACGCCGAAGTCGACCGGGTTGAAGAACACGCGCCCGCTGGCCGGATCGAGCTTCCACACCTGGACCTCGGCCAGCTCGAGCGCGCGCAGCAGGTCGCGCCGCGAGCGCTCGCCCTCCAGCAGCCGGCGCCCCCCCTCGGTGTCGTCGACGATCACCCCGACCATGCGCGCGGGCCGGCCCCCGGCGTCGCAGCGCACTTCGTACAGCGAGTGCATGAATCGGACCTCGCCGTCGGGCCGCCGGACGCGGAAGTGCACGTCGCCGCGCCCAGGGGTCTGCGCGGCCGCACGGTAGTGGCGGTCGAGCGCGACGCGATCGTCCGGGTGGACGCAGCGCGCGAGCAGCTCGCTCCAGTGCGGCGCGCAGTCACCCACCGGCAGGCCGAACAGTTCGAACATGTGGCGGTCCCAGGCCGCGTCGTGGGTGCGCAGGTCGCGCACCCAGAGACCGACGCGGCCGAGGTCGCGCAGCAGGGCGAGCCGCGCGCCGTCGTCGACGATCACCGGCTCGACCGGTTCGCCCGGCGCCAGGGGCGTGGTGGGGCCGACCGGCACGAGCCAGATCAGCGCACCGTCGGGCAGCGGGACGCGCCGGCAGTCGAAGCTCGGGCCGACCGGCGGCAGCGCCGCCTGCCACGCCGCCGCCATCGCGTCCCCGGCGCCAGCCGGTGCGCTGGCGGCGAGCGCCTCCCACGCGCGTTCGCCGGCCGCGGGGGCCAGCACGCGCGCGGCGGCGTTGGCTTCGACGCCCCCGCCGGCCCCATGCCACACCCGCAGTGCGGGCAGCGGCGCCTCGCGCCAGACCTGCTCCATCGCCATCGATCAACCCCGATGCGGCGAGTTTATGCGGCCGCCCGTCGGGTGACGCCGTCGGGTGACGCGGGCGACGCTGGGGTGCCCGCGCGCCGACCGGCGCGGCCGGTCCGTTCGCGGGGGCGGCGTGGCCCGGTGTCAGCCTGCAGCCGCTCGCACCCGGGCGCGGAAGCTGCGGCGGAACTTCTCGACCTTGGGTGCGACGACGAAGGCGCAGTAGCCCTGCCCGGGGTGGTTGGCGAAGTAGTGCTGGTGGTAATCCTCGGCCCTCGAGTAGTTCGTCACCGGGGCGAGCTCGGTCGCGACCCGCCCGCCGGTGGCGGCGTCCACTTCCGCCAGCACGGCGTCGATCACCGGCCGCTGCGCCTCGGCGTGCCAGTAGATGCCCGAGCGGTACTGCGGCCCGACGTCGTTGCCCTGCCGGTCGCGCGTCGTCGGGTCGTGGATGGTGAAGAAGATCTCCAGGATCTCGCGCAAGCCGATGCGCGCAGGGTCGAACTCGACCCGCACCACCTCGGCGTGGCCGGTGGTGCCGGTGCAGACCTGCTCGTAGCTCGGCGCCACGACATGGCCGTTGCTGTAGCCCGACTCGACCGCGACGACGCCGTCGACCAGCTCGAACACCGCCTCCAGGCACCAGAAGCAGCCGCCACCCAGCGTGATGCGCTCGCCCGCCATGTCCGTCTCCCGCCGATCGGGCACGCCCCGCGGCGTGCCCAGGTCCGTACACTCCCCCCATTATCCGGAGACGACGATGGCCTCGACCTTCCAGTGGGATGACCCCTTCCGGCTCGACGAGCAGCTGAGCGACGACGAGCGCGCGGTGCGCGAGGCGGCCCACGCCTACTGCCAGGAGCGGCTGCAGACGCGTGTGCTGATGGCCGCGCGCCACGAGCGCTTCGACCGCGAGATCATGAACGAGATGGGCGCGCTCGGCCTGCTGGGCAGCACCATCGAGGGTTACGGCTGCGCCGGGCTGAACCATGTCTGCTACGGGCTGGTGGCGCGCGAGGTCGAGCGTGTCGACAGCGGCTACCGCAGCGCGATGAGCGTGCAGAGTTCGCTCGTGATGCACCCCATCCACGCCTACGGCAGCGAGGCCCAGCGCCAGAAGTACCTGCCGCGGCTGGCCACCGGCGAGTGGGTCGGCTGCTTCGGCCTGACCGAGCCCAACCACGGCAGCGACCCGGCCAGCATGGCCACGCGCGCCCGGCCGGTGGACGGCGGCTACGTGCTCAAGGGCAGCAAGATGTGGATCACCAACAGCCCGATCGCCGACGTGTTCGTCGTCTGGGCCAAGCTCGAGGACGGGCAGGGCCAGGTCGGCGGCCAGGAGAGCATCCACGGCTTCGTGCTCGACAAGGGCATGAAGGGGCTGTCGGCACCCAAGATCGAAGGCAAGATGAGCCTGCGCGCGTCGATCACCGGCGAGATCGTGATGGACGAGGTGTTCGTGCCGGCCGAGAACCTGCTGCCGAACGTCAGTGGGCTGAAGGGGCCCTTCGGCTGCCTGAACAAGGCGCGCTTCGGCATCGCCTGGGGCGCGCTCGGCGCGGCCGAGTTCTGCTGGCACGCGGCGCGCCGGTACACGCTGGACCGCCAGCAGTTCGGCCGCCCGCTGGCCCAGAACCAGCTGGTCCAGAAGAAGCTCGCCGACATGATGACCGAGATCACGCTCGGCCTGCAGGGCTGTCTGCGCGTCGGCCGCCTGCTCGACGAGGGCAAGGCGGCGCCGGAGATGATCAGCCTCGTCAAGCGCAACAGCTGCGGCAAGGCGCTGGACGTCGCCCGCATGGCGCGCGACATGCACGGCGGCAACGGCATCCACGACGAGTACCACGTGATCCGCCACATGATCAACCTGGAGACGGTCAACACCTACGAGGGCACGCACGACGTGCACGCGCTCATCCTCGGGCGCGCGCAGACCGGGCTGCAGGCGTTCTCCTGACCGCTGACGGCCGGCGCGCGGTTCGGGCGTGAACGACCTGTTCGTCACCCTCGGCATCGAGGGCTGGAAGGGGATGGTCGCGGCGCTGCTGCTGCCGCCGATGCCCTTCATCGTGCTGGCGCTGGTCGGCGCGCGGCTGATGTTCGTGCGCCGGCTGCTGGCCTGGGCGCTGATCCTGATCGCGCTGCTGGGCATCTACTTCACGAACACGGCCGCGGTCGGCAAGGCCCTGCGGCTGACGCTGCACCCGGTGCCGCCGGCGCTGTCGGCCGACGGGCGCGAGGCGCTGGCGCGCCATGCGCGCGAGGTGCGCGCCGGCCGGGCGTCGGCGAACACCGCGATCGTCGTGCTCGGCGGCGGGCGCCACGAGCTGGCACCCGAGTACGGCATGTCGACCCTCACCTCGACCTCGATGACGCGCCTGCGCTACGCGCTGTGGCTGGCGCGCGAGACCGGCCTGCCGGTGGCCTTCAGCGGCGGCGTCGGGCACGGCGGGCGGCCGGGCGCGACCGAGGCCGAGATCGCGCTGCGCATCACCGAGCGCGAGTTCGGCCAGCGCCTGCGCTGGACCGAGGCCCGCTCGCGCGACACGGTCGAGAACGCGAAGCTGACGATGCCGATGCTGGCCGCCGACGGCATCACGCGCATCGTGCTCGTGACGCACGACTACCACCAGCGGCGCGCCACGCGCGCCTTCGAGCGCGCCGCGAGCCACGCCGGCGTGCCGCTCGAGATCGTGCCGGCGCCGGTCGGCGTGACGCCGTCGTTCCTGTGGGAGACGAGCGACTTCGTGCCCAGCGAGGCAGGCGCCTTCGACAGCCGGCGCGTGCTGCGCGAGTGGATCGGCTGGCTCGCGGGCGCCTGAAACAGCGCGCCATCGCGGCTGGTTCAGAACACCAGCGCGATGACGAACAGCCCCACCATCACGAACGCCAGCACGACCTTGGCGAGCATGCCGACCATGATGCCGAGCCAGGTCGCCGCGCCCACCTTGACCGCGCCGCCGTGGTCGCGCCGCGCCAGGTACTCGCCGATCGCTGCGCCGACGAAGGGCATGAACAGCACGCCGACCAGCCCGAGGAACAGGCCGGCGACGGTGCCGAGCGCCGCGCCGACGAGCGCCAGCCGGCTGGCGCCGACACGCTGCGCGCCGAGCAGGCCGGCGACGTAGTCCAGCACCCAGGCCAGCACCGCCAGCACGGTAATCACAGCCAGCGTCGTGGTGCCGACGCGCGCGAAGTCGTCGATCCACGCCGCCAGCACGATGCCGGCCAGCACGAACGCAGTGCCGGGCAGCGCCGGCAGCACCGTGCCGACGAGGCCGACCACGATCAGTGCCACGCTGGCCACCCACAACAGCACCGTCACCAGCATCGCCGGCCCTCCCCGACCGTGGTCGCTGCACGGCCCCGAGCATACGGTGGCCGTAGGATGCGCGGCTTCGCCGGCCGCGGCGATCACTGCCCGACCCGATGAGCCCACCCCGCCCCCTGCGCGCCCACGCCGGCTTCATGCGGCTGTGGTGGTCACGGCTGGCCGGCATCGCCGCCGGCCAGATGCTGATGGTCGCGCTCGGCTGGCAGATGTACGCGTTGACTGGCTCGGCCTGGGACCTGGGGCTGATCGGCCTGCTTCAGTTCGCGCCGGCGCTGCTGCTGGCGTTGCCGGCGGGCCAGCTGATCGACCGCTGGCACCGCGCGCGCATCCTGGCCGGCTGCATGGCGGTGATGGCGGCGGTGGCGGCGCTGCTGTGGCTGGCCAGCGCCGGTGGCTGGGTGTCGCGCGGCCTGCTGCTCGGGCTGGCGGTCGTGCTGGGCGGCGTGCGCGCCTTCCAGCTGCCGGCGATGCAGGCGCTGACGCCGCTGCTGGTGCCGGCCGAAGTGCTGCCGCGTGCGCTGGCCTTCAGCGCCAGCGGCCTGCAGGCGGCGATCATCGCCGGCCCGGCGATCGGCGGCCTGGTCTACACCGCCGGCGCGTCGGCGGTGTACGGGCTGTGCCTGGCGCTGTTCGTGCTCGCGGTCGGCCTGGCGCTGGCGATCCGCTACCAACATGCACCGCCGCCGCGCGAGCCGGTGACGCTGGAGACACTGCTGGCCGGCGTGCGCTTCGTGCGCCGCCAGCCGGTGCTGCTGGGCGCGATCTCGCTCGACCTGTTTGCCGTCCTGCTCGCCGGGGCGACGGCGCTGCTGCCGATCTACGCCAAGGACATCCTGGATGCCGGCCCGTGGGCGCTCGGGCTGATGCGCGCGGCGCCGGCGGTCGGCGCGCTGGTGATGGCCATCGCGCTGGCACGCTTCCCGATCGAGCGCCGTGCCGGCCTCTGGCTGCTGGGCTCGGTGGCGCTGTTCGGTGCCGCGACCATGGTCTTCGGGCTGTCGACGCTGCTGTGGCTGTCGTTGCTGGCGCTGGCGGTGGCGGGTGCGGCCGACATGGTCAGCGTCGTGATCCGCCAGACCCTGGTCCAGCTGGAGACGCCGGACGCCATGCGCGGCCGCGTCAGCGCGGTCAACGCGCTCTTCATCGGGGCATCGAACCAGCTCGGCGAGTTCCGCGCCGGCGCGATGGCCGCGGCCATCGGCGCGGTCGGCGCGGTGCTGGTCGGCGGCGCCGGCACGGTGCTGGTGGCCGCGCTGTGGCGGCGCTGGTTCCCGGCGCTGGCGGCGCGCGATGCGCTGGTGGCGCCGCGCTCGACATCATGAGGTCGAGCTGCGGTCGGGAAAGGGGTCAGGTCATGGCTTCCGCGTTATGAAACGTGTGACCTGACCCCCCACACCGCGCCCGCGTGGACGGACGGCTCAGGCCGCGTGGCGCGTCACGACGTCCTTGAGCCGCTGCCCGAAGCGGCGCGCGGTCTCGAGGTCGCCTGCGACCATCTCGTCGGGCGACGCGTCCGACGGCGTCGTCGCCATCAGCCCGGCGTACGAGCCGACGTAGTTCAGGTCGTCGCGCGTCGCCGCCTTGCTGTTGGCCGCCTGCATGCCGGTGCCCACCCACAGCATGCCGTGCTGCTGGCTGAGCGTGAACAGGTAGTGCAGCGTGGACAGCTTGTCGCCGTTCATCGTCGCCGAGTTGGTGAAACCGGCGGCGAGCTTGTCCTTCCACTGCTGGGTGAACCAGGACTTGCTTGACGCGTCGGCGAACTTCTTGAACTGCCAGCTCACGCTGCCCATGTAGGTCGGCGAGCCGAAGACGATCATCGACGCTGCGGCGAGCTGCTCCCAGCCGCCCTCGGGCAGGTTGCCCTCGGCGTCGATGGCCAGCAGCGCGCCGCGGCTGCCTTCGGCGACGGCCTCGGCGACCTTCTTCGTGTGACCATAGCCGCTGTGGTAGACGATGACGATGGGGTTCATGGTGACTCCTTGGGGTGGACAGATGGGCGGCACGCCGGCCGCAGGGACTCGATCAGGCGGCCGCCAGGCGGCGGGCGTCCAGGCTCGCCGGGCCGGCGCCGAGGCCGAACACCAGCAGCAGGCCACCGACGATCGCCAGGTTCTTGTTGAACATCAGCTGCTGCACGAACTGCTGCTCGGCCGGGAAGGACCAGTAGGCGTGGAACAGCAGCGTCGCGGCGACGGTGAACAACGCCAGCGCGAGCGCCGCCCAGCGCGCATGCCAGCCGACGATCAGCGCCAGCCCGGCGACCACTTCGAGCGTGGCCACGACGAAGGCGGTCAGCATCGGCAGCGGCAGCCCCTGGCTGCCGATGTAGCCGGCCGTGCCTTCGAGGCCGCCGAACTTGCCGAGACCGGCGAGCAGGAACAGACCGCCGAGCAGCAGACGGCCGACGACGATCAAGGGGGTGGTGGCTTGCATGGGGAATCTCCAGGGTTGAGGAAGACAAGGGGTCGGAAGTCGAAGGGGACGTCGTGCAACCGAGCGCGGCCACGGCCGTCGCCGGCCGTGGACCCGCCGCGCGGCGGCACGGGATCAGGGCGCGAGGTCGAACACCAGCACTTCGGCGCCGCGGCCGGCGCGCAGCACGACCTGCGGCTCGTCTTGCAGCGTCAGCGCGTCGCCGGCGTCCAGCCGCCGGCCGTTCGCTTCGACGCTGCCGCGCGCGACGTGCACGTAGCCGATGCGCCCGGGTGCGAGCGCCAGCTCGGCCGCCTCGTCGCCGTCGAACAGCCCGGCGTGGACGCGCGCATCGGCGTGGATGGTGACCGAGCCCTGCGCGCCGTCGGGCGAGGCGATCAGCGCCAGCCGGCCGCGCTTGACCGCGTCCGCGAAGTGCTTCTGCTCGTAGCCGGGTGCGATGCCGGTGCGCTGCGGCAGGATCCAGATCTGCAGGAAGTGCGTCTGCCCTTCCTTCGAGTGGTTGTACTCGCTGTGGCGCACGCCGGTGCCGGCGCTCATGCGCTGCACGTCGCCGGGACGGATGACGCCGGCGTTGGCGCCGCCGGGCGCGCCGTTGCCCATGCTGTCCTGGTGCGCCAGCGCGCCGTCGAGCACGTAGCTGACGATCTCCATGTCGCGGTGGCCGTGGGTGCCGAAGCCGGTTCCGGCCGCGATGCGGTCCTCGTTGATCACGCGCAGATTGCCCACACCCATGTGCGCCGGGTCGTAGTAGTCGGCGAACGAGAAGCTGTGGAAGCTCTTGAGCCATCCGTGGTCGGCATAACCACGGTCGGCGGACTTGCGAATGGTCAGCATGGCGGGTCTCCTGGATCTCGTGGTGCCTTGCGGCATGACACGCATGGTGCGCCCGGCCCCCGCCGCCATCGCCTGCCGGTTGCTGACGACCGCATTCACGAAAATTGAAACGCGGGCCGGCCAGGCGCGCCGCAACGCGCAGAATCACGCCATGCCCGACCGCCGCAACGTGCTGACCCCGGAGGCGCTGGCGATGATGGACCACATCGCGCGCGCCGGCAGCTTCGCCGCCGCGGCGCGCGAGATGGGCAAGGTGCCGTCGGCGCTGACCTACAGCGTGCGCCAGCTCGAGGACGCGCTGGACGTGCTGCTGTTCGACCGCAGCTCGCGCCAGGCCCAGCTGACCGAGGCCGGGCGCGAGCTGCTGGCCGAGGGGCGCCGCCTGCTCGAGGAGATGGACGCCGTCGTCGACCGCGTGCGGCGCGTGGCCGGCGGCTGGGAGGCGCAGCTGGCGATCAGCATCGAGGACGTGATCTCGGTGCCCACCCTCTTCGAGCTGGTCGAGGCCTTCTGCGGCGTCTGCACCGGGCAGCAGCTGGCCGAGGTGCCGGGCGGCAACGGCACGCCGACGCGTCTGCGGCTGCGCAGCGACGTGCTGGCCGGCACCTGGGAGGCGCTGCTGTCGCGCCAGGTCGATCTGGCGATCGGCGTCGCCGATCCGCCCTCGAGCACCGCCGGCATCGAGGTCCGGCCGCTGGGCGAGCTGCCCTTCGTCTACTGCGTCGCACCGCACCATGCGCTGGCGGCGTACGGCGAGCCGGTCGGCGACGCCGACCTCGTCCGTCACCGGGCGGTCGCCGTCGCCGACACCGCCCAGCGCCTGGCACCGCTGACCGTCAACCTGCTGCCCGGGCAGGACGTGCTGACGGTGCCCAGCATGCGCGCCAAGCTGGAGGCGCTGCTGCGCGGCCTCGGCGGCGGCTTCCTGCCCGAGCCGCTGGCGCGCCCGCACCTGGAGACCGGGCGGCTGGTGCGCAAGACCATGCAGCGCGGCGACCCCAGCGCGCGCCTGCATTACGCCTGGCGCGCCGAGCCCAGCCCGCTCGGCCTGGGGCGGGCGCTGCGCTGGTGGCTGGACCAGCTGGAACGGCCGGTCACCCGGCGCTCGCTGCTGGAACGCCACGCCGGGCCGCTGGACGGCGAACCGGCCGGCGCGTGAGCGCGGGACCCGCCCGCGCGCCGGCCTACGTCGGCCGCTTCGCGCCCTCGCCGACCGGGCCGCTGCACGCCGGTTCGCTGGTGGCGGCGCTGGCGAGCTGGCTCGACGCGCGCTCCCACGGCGGACGCTGGCTGGTCCGCATCGAGGACGTCGACACGCCGCGCTGCGTGGCGGGCATGGACGCCGTCATCCTCGGCCAGCTCGCGGCCTGCGGCCTGGAGCCGGACGCGCCGCCGTGCTGGCAGTCGACCCGCGGTGACGTCTACGCGCAGGCGTTGCAGACGCTGATCGACACCGGCGCCGCCTACCCCTGCGACTGCACGCGGCGCGAGATCGACGAAGCGCTGGCCGCGCAGGGCGTGGTGCACGAGCGCTTCGCCGAGCGGATCTACCCGGGCACCTGCCGCCCGCGGCCGGACGGCACCGGCGGCCCGCGCGGACGTTCGCGGGTCGCATGGCGCCTGCGTGCCGGGGGGGTGGTGGACTGGGACGACCGTCGGCTCGGCCCGCAGCAGCAGGACGTGGCCAGCGCGGTCGGCGACTTCGTGCTGCGGCGCGCCGACGGCGTCTGGGCCTACCAGCTCGCGGTCGTCGTCGACGATGCGGCGCAGGGCGTCACCGACGTCGTGCGCGGCGAGGACCTCGCCGACAACACGGCGCGCCAGATCCTGTTGCAGAGCGCGCTCGGGCTGCCGACGCCGCATTACCTGCACACGCCGCTGGTGCGGGGGGCCGACGGCCACAAGCTGTCCAAGCAGAACGGCGCGGCACCGCTCGAGCTCGGCGACGCCACGCACGCGGTCGGCGCGCTGCAGTCCGCCGGCAGCGTGCTCGGGCTGCCGGCGATCAGCGCCACCGCGCCGGCGGCCTGGCTGGCGGCGGCGCGGCCGGCCTGGCATGGCATCATGCGCGGCTTCGCAACCCGGAGCACCTCATGATCACCACCGCCAGCGGCCTGCAGTACGAAGACACCACACCCGGCAGCGGTGCCACGGCCAGCGCCGGCCAGCGCGTGACGGTGCACTACACCGGCTGGCTGCACGACCCGTCGGCGGCCGACGGCCGCGGGCGCAAGTTCGACTCCAGCAAGGACCGCGGCGACCCCTTCGCCTTCCCGCTCGGCGCCGGCCACGTGATCGGCGGCTGGGACGAGGGCGTGCAGGGCATGCAGGTCGGCGGCACGCGCACGCTGCTGATCCCGCCGGGGCTGGGCTACGGCGCGCGCGGCGCCGGCGGCGTCATCCCGCCGAACGCGACGCTGGTGTTCGAGGTCGAGCTGCTCGCCGTCTGAGCATCGGCGGCCGCCGCCGTCGCCGGCCGCCTAGCGCGGACGGCGGTGCGGGTGGACGCCCACGGCTTGCGTGGCACGTGCAGGGTGTCGCGGCCGGCCGCCCGACCGATCCGCGACCGGGCGGCGATCGCGCGACCCGCGCGCAGGGGGCATGCCATGCGCCCTGTCACGCCCCAGATCGGGGGCCGGCCGGCGCGGCTCCAGACCGGCGATCACGCCGGCCGGTATGGTCTGGGTCGTGAAGCGCTGGATGCGGTGCAGCATGCCGGCGTCTCGCCGCTCGGCCAGCGTCACCGCCAGGCCGGCGCGGCCGGCACGGCCGGTACGGCCGATGCGGTGCACGTAGTCCTCGGCCTTCATCGGCAGGCCGTAGTTGACGACGTGGCTGATGCTGGGCACGTCGATGCCGCGCGCGGCGACGTCGGTGGCCACCAGCACGCGCAGATCGCGGGTGCGCAGCCCGTGCAGCACGCGGTTGCGCCGCCCCTGCGGCATGCCGCCATGCAGCGCGGCGACCCGGTGCCCGAACGACGCCAGGCGGTCGGCCAGGTGGTCGGCGTCGCGCTGGGTGCTGGTGAAGATCAGCGCCTGGTCGACCGCGCAGTCGGCCAGGATGTGATCGAGCAGCGCGTCCTTGTGCATGCCGTCGTCGGCCCAGTGCAGGCGCTGCTCGATGTCGGCATGGGCCTCGGTGTGCGAGGCGACGTCGATGCGCAGCGGGCCGCGCAGCAGGGTCTGGGCCAGCCGGCCGACCGCACCGCCGAAGGTGGCGCTGTACATCAGCGTGCGCCGGCCGGCGGGCAGCGCGTCGGCGATGTGGCGGATGTCGTCGATGAAGCCCATGTCGAGCATGCGGTCGGCCTCGTCGAGCACCAGGGTGTCGACCGTCGCGAGCTGGACCTTGCCGCTCGCCATGTGGTCCATCAGCCGGCCCGGGGTTGCGACCAGCAGGTCGAGCGGGCCGCGCAGCGCGCGCAGCTGGGCCGCATAGGGCACGCCGCCGACGACGCTGGCCACGCGCAGCCCCGGTACGTGCCGGCCGTAGCTGGCCGCCGCACGCGCCACCTGCAGCGCCAGCTCGCGCGTCGGCGCCAGCACCAGCACGCGCGGGCCGGCGCTCGCGCGACGGTCGGCGCGTGGCGCGCTGTCACGCAGCGCCAGCGCCTGCGCCAGCGCCGGCAGCACGAAGCTGGCGGTCTTGCCGCTGCCGGTGCGCGACGAGACCATCAGGTCGCGGCCGGCCAGGGCCGGCGGGATGGCCTGCTGCTGCACCGGCGTGGCATCGGTGTAGCCGGCGTCGGCCAGGGCGCGCAGCAGGCGCGCATCGAGGTTCAGGGCAGCGAAGGACATCGGCATGCCGCGCCGGGGACGGCGCGGTCCATTCAGGGTCGGGTCGGGCAGGCATCGCCGCCGACCGCTCGCTGATGGAGCCGGAAACCGCAGAACTGCGGTGTCAGAGGGGATGAACGAAGCGGCAGATGATACCAGGGTTTGCCCTGGTCCGGCGCCGGCGCGCCCGGCGCGCTGCTTGTAGCCGTGCTTCTCGCCCCACTACACTGTGCGCCGGTCGGCAGTTCACCCAGGCGTTGCCGCTCGGCGCGAGCCGCGAGCTCAACCTGCCCTCGTCATCCGTCAGCCCCGCCTCGATGGTCCGCCATCGCATGCGCCGGGCCGGCAAGTCGGCAACCCCCGGCGGACCGCCCGCGGTCCTGGCGCATGCACGATGGAGAACCGTCGATGCCGACCGAAGCCATGCCCGTCGCGATCCCCGACCTGTCGTCGTTCGCGCGCGCCCTCAGCCGTGCGTTGCAGCTGCGTGCCACCGAGCATGCCGGGCCGCCCGGCCATGTCGAGACCCTGAACCTGGTCGCGCGTGCGCTCGGCCACCGCAACCTGCAGAGCCTGCGCGCGGCGCTGCGCACGCCGGCGGCGTCGCGTGCGGGCGCCGAAGCCCCGGCGGCGCTGAGCGAGCACGCGCGCAAGGCGCTGGCGCTGTTCGACGACCAGGGGCGGCTGCAACGCTGGCCCGGCAAGCTCGCCGTGCAGCGGCTGGCAATGTGGATCCTGTGGACGCGGTTCGAGGCCAAGCGGCCCTACACCGAGCCGGAGGTCAACGCCATCCTGAAGGCGGCCAACACCTTCGCCGACCACGCGACGCTGCGGCGCGAGCTGGTCAACCACCGGCTGCTCACGCGCACCGACGACTGCGCCGAGTACCGCAAGCTGCCGGCACGCGCCGACGACGAGGTGCGCGCGCTGCTGCACGCGTGGCGGCAGCGGCGCTGACGCGGCGCGTCACACCGCCAGCAGGTGCTGGCGGTAGTGCAGCAGCTCGTCGATCGACTCGTGGATGTCGGCCAGCGC
>JRYF01002189.1_pt1 | contig 12947 bp, 4 predicted proteins | sample 235331 | NCBI WGS metagenome assembly JRYF01 (sample SAMN03074217, study PRJNA261475) | activated sludge metagenome | biome: Wastewater Treatment Plant; feature: Wastewater; material: Activated sludge; isolation source: activated biomass of a wastewater treatment plant treating hydrocarbon... ... | reverse complement strand
AGGCGACTCGAGCGCGCAGACCACCGTATTACCTGTGGACGCGTCAAGAAATTCGACAGAAACAACCGGGGTCTCGTGCTTATAGAAATCCATGACAATCGTCTCGCGCCCAAATGCCTGCGCCGTAACCTTCCTCAACCAGGCGGTAAGGTCCTCTATCTTGATCTGATTGCCTGCCACTCCGCGCTTTATGCGAAGGTCGTGCATTGCCCATTGTTTGTAGGCGGCGTGAAGCTTGTCAATAGCTCTCCTCTGCCTTTCATTGCCCCGGGTAATCAGCGCGCCAAAGAAGACGACTGACGCAACAACGGCAACTGTCAGTAAAAGATCGGAATACATTGTTTGTTTTTCTCCTTATGATTGAGTCTCAATGCTGAAAAATCAGGATTGGTTATATTTCTCTTTTTTGGGAAATCGTCTTGGCAATCGCAAGAATTGCCTTTGGACGTGGATCCGCCAGAGCCGCGGCAGAAAGAGCCCACATCAACGCTATAAGGAACACAACTGCCAGAATTGGAAGTACAGGAGCTTCATGCCCCTCAACGACTGGCTGCTCGCGTACCGGCTCAACATTATCGACAGGCGCCGTCTGAGGCACAGCGGTTTGGATGTGTGGAATAGGTGACGGTATTGCCGTCATGGTAGAAATCGGTGTGGGAGATGGAATGGGTGAGGGCGTAGCTGTGGGAGGAATCGGCGCTATGAATGGGATATTGATCACTCCCCGATCGCTGGCACAGTTGCCATAGATGTCACAAGCCACAACACTAACATGATAGTTCCCGGAGGGCGCAATGGTCCCATCCGAGAAACGGCGGTCCCATGTCACATCAGAGGATTTTGTACTTGGGTTGTATGTCAGCACGACAGACGGCCACCTGCCCTCGGGGTCACTGATCGTGACCTTGATCTCACTGATGGAAAAGCCGTTTTCAGATACTTTGATTGTGCCGCTTTCCCAGATCCACCATGAGTCGGTAATTTTCACGTGGGGCGGGAAGTTATCCACGATCAATGTCAACAGTATGGAGTTTTCACGGTTGCCTGCCATATCCATCGCGCGCATCTTCACCGTGTAGGTCCCGTTTTGCAGAACTGTCGTATCCCAGTCGTAGGACCATGTACCTCCTGAAAGAGTCGCCGCGTTCCAGGTTGCTCCCCCATCGGTCGAAACTTCCGCAGACAGCAATCCAGAGATCGCGTCAGACGATTGACCGCTTAACTTTACGGCGCCAGCTACAACCTCGTTACTCGTATGACTGGTGAAAAGCGATATCGGCGGATTGGTATCTACACGCAATGTGCCGGAGATGGATTTTGTGTTTCCCGCCAGATCACCTGCTCTTGCTTCCAGGTCATGTACACTGTTCGACAGGGTTTGCTGAAGCAGCCAGGCTCCTCCATTCGCGCGCACCTCGGAATAATCTACTCCTGAAAGAGCATCTGACGCGCTCGCGGACACAGCCACATCCGACACATACCAGTTGTTCATGCCGGGTGTGCCGTTGAAAACAAAACTTAGACCGGGGTCTGTTGTATCGATGGAGGCGTCGAGGGATGCACTGCCTTCATTGCCTGCAACATCGAAAGCGCGGAAGCTCATACTGTAAATGCCATCGCCCAGCGAAATGGGCGCACTCTGCCACGATGAACCGCCATCGAAGGAAACATCCACCGCCGGGTCGAGTTCATCGAGACCTCCCCCACTGACTCCCGATGTCACATCGGATACCCCTGCTGAAACCGTGCCAGTTGAAACAACCCACCCATTCGATCCGGTTGTCCCGGATAACGATGGTGTGATTACTGGCGGCACGGTATCCACACTTACAGACATTGAACCGTTCGCCACGTTGCCAGCGACATCGTAAACGCGCACCGTGATCGCGTTGACACCATCATCGCTGACTATGGAAGATCCGTTCTGCCATCCCGAGCTATTCTGGTTGTACTCGACACGATCTACGCCGGACAGCGCGTCGCTTGGAGAAATCGTTGTGGTTGCAGAACTGATATACCAGGGAGTATTTCCCGTTGTACCTGACGTTGCAGTTGTAAATGTGGGCGATGCAGTATCGATGCTTATCGTCTGGGTCGAGGTCGTGATATTGCCAGCATTGTCTGTAGCTCTGAAACCTATCGTGTACACGCCATCAACGGCGAGCGACGCGCTGGACTGCCATGCGCCGCCACCTCCGGCAGACACCTGCGCGTTCGCCAATCCGGACGTGGCATCTGACCCACTTGCAGAGATGGCAACCGGCGCTGTCTTGAACCAACCATTTGATCCTGTGACGGATGGGATGTTCGGAGTAACAACAGGCGGTGTGGTATCCCGCTTCCAAGTTGTCGATCCACTTGCGGTCTTTCCGCTCTGTGAAGCTGTGACTGTGTAAGTAATCGTCCCATTCCCGTCTGGAAGCGGTTTGCTGCATGTATTTCCTGACGCGCAGGCAAATGGTGTTCCGCCGATGCTCCCCGAAATCGTCAGGGTATAGCCTTGTGGATCGGAGGCGGTCAGGTTGAGCGATGAAGTCCCGACGCACCAACCGTCGCTTCCGTTTTGAGAGCAGGTGACGCTGGCTGAGATCGTGGGCGGTTCGTCCTCAGGGTCGTCGCATACGACCGTGCAGGAGAAACAGCAGCCCTGACATGGACGACCATCCTGGTCTTTTCCAGACGCGTCGCACGAGACGAATTTGTCATAACAGGTGGACCAGCCGGAACACGGTTTCAGTTTGTTGTTCGTGCAGGTTTCCGTGCAGTTCTGCCCGGCGGCGTTGGCGACGGAGGCGTAGATCTTGCTACCCAGACAGTTCCAACTCGGTCCCAGTCTTGAGAATTGATATGCAGTCATGCCGACCAACAAGAACAAGACGGCATACACGCGCGCCGCTCTGATTGACACTCCCCTGCCGGTCAAAAAGTAGAAAAGGCCCAAAGACACAGAGATCAACCCAGAGAGAAACAAAACAATGGCGTAGACGGAAAGAGGTTGTCCCAAAAGGAACTTAAACGTCCCGAAGTATAGAAAAGGGATGGGCGCCCAGAAAGGCAGCGCCAGGAGTCCAAAAAAGAGAGATTTTTTTATCGTCATAGATCTTTCCTTGTTCGTCAGAATACGTTTTAGATAATAAAACCTGAATCGGGGGGGTCCCCCCCTCCGCGAACGAGCGCGATTCGAATATTCTGATCATAGGAATGAATCACCCCAAAGACTCCGCTCTCTCATTTACTGTAGGCGCACCACCTGGGTGATTCAGCACGGCATCCAGGGCGGATTGTCAGATCGTCCAGGGAAGCTACGATTACGCCAAACTGTTCAACAGCACCTAGCGTGAAAAGGTTTCTGTACATGTGTCCGTCGCCAGTCCCATACTGCCGCATGTCGGTGTACAAACCAATGATATATATTGGCTTGCCTCGACCCGTCCTTCCAACAAGTTCATTCCACCCGCATGCAATCCCTATCTCACACGACACACCGCTGTCAACCTCCACGCCGTCTATGCTGGCAATGAGGATGTGGCTGTCAAGCAATGCAATCGTGTCCTTTTCATAAGATGCGATTGCCCTATTAAATCTCTTGACTTTCGTTATCTTTTTCTGTATCATATTTTCAGAAGTAATTGTCGAACTAATCACATCACTAGAAACTCCTCTGCTGGGGGAACTCGATAACGCCTCAGCCAATCACAATTCAGCACAATCAGGGGAACGTTCCTGGTTGCAAACGACTAATACAGGAGGAAGGCATGTTTGCATTACCAACAAGGAAAGAGACCGCCATCCGCATCTTATTGAGCGCGGCGATATTGTTCAGCGCGTTACTGCCCACCAAAGCCTTTGCTGAACCCTCCCCCTTGCAGGAAACGGAACCGACTGCTGCGCAAGCGCCAACGCAGACTCCCAGCGAAACCTCATCGGCGGAGCCAACGCAGACCGTCAGTGAAACTCCCACACCCATACCTCCCACCGCGCAAACGGAGACCCCAACCTTCACGGATGCCACAAGGACACCCGCCCCAACCGGGACCGGAACGATTAGGGATACAAGGACATCGCAACCCACTGCTTCGCAAACCGAAACGGGAACGCCTGCGCCAGTCTCTCCAACCGCAACGCAAACGCCTACCTTCACAGCAGTGCCATCGGTTACAGCGACATCCTCCAGCTCCGAGGACGAGACGCCTGCCCTCGAACTGTATACCGACCCGGGCTATCTCACTTCCAGCGGGGCGCTTACCCTTAACTGGGTGATCACAGGAATATCCTTGGACGAGCATCAACTCACATTGCAAGTGACCCTACCGGAGAACACCGCCCTCCAGGAAAAGTACGAAGGTGAATTCGATCCAGCCACGCGCATCCTGACCGTGCCGGTGACCGCCTTGAGCGGGCAGGTTCAGCTGGACGTGGCAAAAGCGACCAGCGACGTGTATTTCGAGGCCGTTCTATTCGAAGGCGCGGATGCCGTTGCCAAGGACAGGGTGTTTGTCCCGCTGAAGGAGCAGTTTGTGCTCGAGCGAAACGGGGGGGCAGTGCAGGCATTGGACGGCAAGGTCAGGATCGAATTCCCGCGCGATGCGCTCCCGGAAAAAGCCGTCATCGAGGTTGGTCCTCCATCCCGTGATTCCGCCCCGCCCTATTCCCTATTGGGCAGTCCCTTCGAAGTGAAAGCCCGGAGCGAGGGGAGCAGGGAGGAACTGAGAAGTTTTTCGAAGGAAATTTCGATCTTCGTTTCCTACGCGGATTTGGACATCCCGGAGCAGTTGGAAGGGAGCCTGCATTTGTATTGGTACAACGAGGAGAGCGGGGATTGGGAGGCGCTCCCCACCATGGTGAACAAGGAAACCAAAACGCTCGAAGCCTTTACCGATCACTTCACTGTTTTCGACTACAACGTGAACAACTGGCAGGCTTCCCATTTGCCGACGGTGGATGCCTTCCAAGTCTCGAGTTTCACCGGCGCCGCCACTTATTTCCTGCCGGTCAATGTGCCGCCCGGTCCCGGCGGATTCCAGCCCAGCGTTTCGCTCTCGTATAACAGCCAGGTGGTGGACCAGTCCACGTTGACCACGCAATCCTCCTGGGTGGGGATGGGCTGGTCGCTGGACATCGGCTCCATCGAGATGGACACGCACGGGACGCCGGACTGGTTCGGAGATGACACTTACCTGTTGAACGTCAACGGCGTCAGCACGCGGATCGTAAAAGAACCCAATGGCGCGTATCACACCGCGGATGAGAACTTCTGGAAGATCACTTATAACCCCAGCCCCGCCAATACCTGGACGATCCAGGATAAGGAAGGCACCACCTATTACTTCGACGAGATCTTGTATTATCCCTCCCTGATCGAATATTGCGGATCGGTCTGGAAAGACTACCGCTGGCTGTTGAAAAAGGTCACCAACAAATTTGGTCAGGAAATGCTGTATACCTACAAAAAACAGACCAAAACAGTAAATTTCTATACCGGGGTAAATCAAAGCGGCGGATGTAACATCAGCCCGCAGACGGCTACAACCGCTGTCTACCTGGAAACGATCAAATATTCGAACGGAAAATATCGCGTACGCTTCGATACGGGCGACTCGCCCAACCGCTACGATTACCCGCTCAGTTGGGATACGGACCTGGTTTACCACACCTACGAGAAATACCGCCTGCAAAACATCCTCGTGGAGCAGGATGCCGACGGGAACGGGACTTTCGAAAGCCTCATCCGCAAGTACGCCTTCACGTATGCCGCGGAAACCGACAGCGACATCATTTTCCCGGGCTTTATGTGGCCGGGCAATTACGGTAAGACTACCACGCTCCGCTCGGTGCGGGAATATGGCACGAATGGGACGACCGCCCTGCCAGCCGTGACCTTCACCTACGGGGATAACCTGCACCTCACGCGCGCGGACAACGGGTATGGCGGGGTAGTGGAATTCGAATATGAATTGGGCACACAGATGCCCTGGTATTACCCAACGCACGCCAGAAAGTCCTTCACCGACCTGCATAAGTTCGGGTACAGCGACCAGCCCTGCAAGTATGGCGACCCGGCGCCGTGGAGCGGCAGGACGGGCAGCGTGGTCGAGTGTGAAGCCAACGGCGGCGCGCCCAACAAGATGAAGGTGCGCGGCACGGCGTTCATCCCCGAATATTCATACAGCGAATTCGACCGGATCTGGATCCGTCCCGGCGGGATGTATAAAATGACCATTTCGGTCCCGGAACTCGAGGCGGGGATGAGTTATAAGATCGGGCTGGGCGACGGGGTCACAGACCAGTTCTCCGGCACGAACCAGAGCGTTGTGTATCTAAAACTGCCTGTGACGGCGAACAAGGTCGAACGGTTGATCCAGGTGAGCGGCGGAGGGGGGTACGCGCACGTTGCGACCTTCAAGTTCGAACTGTTGACTTCCGTCTATCGCGTGACGCAGAAGCGGCTGTACGACGGACGCGACAATATGTATCCATTTTCGTATTCCTACACAGGGGCGGCGGTCAACGATTCCGAGAACTCGAGCGGCACCTGTGGATTCACGACGGATGCGTATGGCGAAGTGAAGGACAATGAAGGCTGTTATGAATTCTTCCCGAAGTTCTCCGAGTTCCGCGGGCATTCTCAAGTCAAGGAGACCGGACCTGACGGCAGGGTCACGATCACGCAGTTCTACCAGGACGACGATCGGAAGGGACGCCCGATCTCCGTGACCGTGAAATCCGGTTCGACGAACCTGACCCGTGTGGAGTACACCTACTCGATCAACCCGCTGCCCATCTGGGGTTATTCCTCCTGCTACGTGTGTTCCGCATTCAACGGGTTGGCGCATACCTGGGTGTATACCAGTTCCGAGGAGAACCGCCTGTATGCAAGCAACGGGGTGGATTACACATCCACGAAAGAAGAGTATATCTACGAACCAGACTATGGCAACCTGACCAGGACAAACGAATTTGGGAACGACGTGCTCTATCGGTACACAACGTATAACTATTGGTACAATACCGCGGATTACCTGGTTGGGTTGCCTGGTAAGACCACAGTATTCGATGCAACAGGCAATGAATTGGGGATGACGCTCTATTTGTACGGCACTAACACTGGGGACTATCGGGTTGCCCCATCTGAGGGAAAACTGACCACCGTGCGAAGTCTGGCAAAATCTGAGGGCGGGACAGGTTATTACAGCCAGGTCTCGTATGGATACGACGCTTACGGCAACCAGACGAGCCAGACGGCCTACGATCAATATGCCGCTTGGAACGCCAACCCGACCGGCGGCGCGCGCACCTCATATACCTGTTATGGCGGAGGCGGAACGCTGGGAGGCACAGCCTGCGCGGACGATGGTTATCACACCTACCCCTTGTGGAGCAAGAACCCGCTCGGGCATAAAACGACCCTGACTTACAATTACACCCTGGGCGTGCCGCTTACGGAGACCGACCCAAACAACATGGTTACTTCCGCGTCTTACGATGTATTGGGCCGCATCACCTCCCTCACCCGCCCGCTGAATGAAGGACTCTCCTCGCTGACCTTCGAATATCTCCAATATAACCCGTTCAAGACGCGGGTCAACCTGCGGGTGGACGCCTCCACCACCTACAGCGTGACGCGCGAATACGACGGCTTGGGCCGCCAGATATTGACCAATGCGGGCGGCATCCTGACCTCTTTCGCCTACGATGCCTACGGACGCGTGGTGAGCCAGAGCGTGCCTTATACAGGTTCCCCGATCGCCCACACCACCACTTCGTATGACAAACTTGGACGTCCGTTGAGCGTGAACGCGCCGGGCTATTCTGCCACGTATTCCTACAACGGCCTGGAAACCATCGTGTATGAGCCGAAGTCCGGCGGCGGTACCCGCACGACCACCACTACGACCGATGTCTGGGGGCGCACGATCTCTGTTCAGCCCGACACAGGACCCGGTGTCTCTTATACTTACGATCAACTCAACCGTCTCAAGACGGCAGCGCGCGGAGGCGTTACCACCAGCCTCAATTACGACCTTGGGGGACGCAAGACCTCCATGAGCGACCCGGATATGGGTTATTGGACCTACGACTACGACGCGCTGGGCAACCTCAAGACCCAAACCGACGCGCGCGGCTGTACGCTGACCTTGACGTACGATCTTTTGAGCCGCCTCACGAACAAGGATAGTTCAGGCGCGGGGTGCGGTACACAGGTACACACGTCATACACGTATGATGGCGGCACGAACAATAAGGGACGACGCACGCGCATGGACGACGCCAGCGGCTGGACGACCTGGGCATACGACGCACGCGGACGCGTCACCTCGGAGACCAAGAACATTTCCGGGCAGACCTTTACCACAGGATGGGCATACAACCTGGCAGACCTGCCCACGACCATCACCTACCCCGGCGATAATGAAGCAGTGACCCAAACCTATAATGCGCAACTGCTGGCGAACTCGCTGACCAGCACGCTGCAAACCTACGTCGCCTCCACCACCTACGACCCTGCGGGGCGCATCACCCAGCGCAAGGCAGGGAACAACCTGGTTGCCGCCAATTACGCCTACTACGCCTGGAACAGCCCCCAGGGCGGGCGCCTGCAAAGCCTGACCTCCAGCCGCCTGAGCAACGGCTTCACCTTCCAGCGGCTGGATTATAATTACGACGCGGCGGGCAACATCACCTTCATCGAGGACATCCCCGCCAACGAGACGCAGACCTACACCTACGATCCCCTCAACCGCCTCACCTCCTGGGCCTTGGGCGGGGCGACCGAGTATTACACTTACAACGCCACGACCGGCAACCTGCTCACCAAAGCCGGCGTGACGCTGTATTACAATGATGCGGCGCACAAACATGCCGTCACCAGCGCAGGCGGCAGCACCTATACCTACGATGCCAACGGCAACATGAAAGACCGCGATACCTCCACCATGAGCAGCGACTTCGGCTACGACGCCGAAGGACACCTCGTCTCGGTCAGCGGCGTGACGAACCCGTCTCCCACGCCGCAGGCATCGCCCACGCCGATCAGCGCCTCTCCCACCGCCACCATCCCGCCCACGGCGACGAAATCCCCCACCGCCACACCCAGCAAGACCTCCACACCCACCAAGACAAATACGCCTGCGCCAATCTTTGCAGACGTGCCATATGGACATCAATATAAGGAGGTCATTGAAGCCATATACTATGCAGGTATCACAGGTGGCTGTGGAGGTGGAAATTATTGTCCAGGCGATAACGTCACGCGCGCCCAGGCGGCGGTCTTCCTGCTCAAGGCAAAGCACGGCAGGGATTACACCCCGCCCGCAGTCGGCTCCTCCACCGGCTTCAACGACGTGCCAACCAGCCATTGGGCGGCGGCATGGATCAAGCAATTTGCGGCGGAGGGTTTCACCTCGGGCTGCGGCGGCGGCAACTACTGCCCTGAGAGCCCAGTCACGCGGGAACACTTTGCCTACTTCGTCCTGCGCGCGAATGGCGTGCCTCCAGGTAATCCCCCGTCGATTGTGAATGGCAATATTACATATTCTTCATTCAGCTATAATGATATAGGTAATGTATATTTCAAAAACTGGATTGAATTCCTTGTAAGGGAACGAAACGCCAGGAATTCCTGTAGCACAGGTTATTACTATTTCTGTCCTGGTGATAGTCTGACGCGAGAGCGTCTGGCATTCTTTATCGTGCGCGTTTTCAACCTGCCGCTCGCCTCCGCACCCTCCTCCCTTGCCATAATAGAATCGAAGCCCATCGGCAGAAGCGTGATCAGCGGACACTTCCTCAGTTACAACCCTCAGCCCCTCCAGCAGAGCAGTTTCCCCTCCGCCTCCGTCCTCGACACCTTCAACCGCGCCAACGGCTCGATCGGCAGCAACTGGTCGGGCTACACCACCGCCTACGCCATCGCCTCGAACAAACTGGACGTAACCGCGGGCGGCTGGGACACCTACATTTTCTGGAACACAGCCTTCGGCGCGGACCAGGAAGCATACGTCACCCTCTCCCAAGTGGACGGAGACGCCACAGAACACGATCTCCTGCTCAAATCCCAAAGCAGCACCTCCTACGGCAACGGCGCGATCCTGGTCTATTACGACCCGCTCAACGGCATCGTCCAGGTCTGGACCTACGCCCTCTCCAACGGCTGGGTGCAGCATGGGAGCAGCATCGCGGTCACCTTCAACAATGGCGACCAGTTCGGGGCGCGCGCCAAGTCGAACGGCGACGTGGAAGTGTACAAGAACGGCGCCTTGCTGGGGACGCGGAATGTCAGTTCGTGGCAATACGCCTCCGGCGGCGGATACATCGGTTTGTGGATGGTGGATGCGACGGACGCCCTGCTCGACGACTTCGGCGGCGGGAACCTGACAGCGGGTCCGACTCCGACCGCGCCTGCCTCGCCCACCTCAACCAAGACCTCCGCCCCGACCGCGACCGCCACAAAGACCTCCACTTCAACCGCGACCCCCACCGCGACAAATACAAACGTCCCTGCCAACACACCGACCGCTTCGCAGACTCCGACCCCCACGCAGACCTCCACCCCTACACAAACCTCAACCAGTACCAAGACCCCCACCGCCACCGCGACCAAAACCGCCACAGCGACACTGCCTCCCGGCACCCCTGCGCCCAAAGCCGTTGAAGCCACCTTCGTCTATGATGGCGACGGCAACCGCGTCGCCCAAAGCATTGATGGCGAGACTACCTACTTCATCGGCAACTACTACGAGAAGACAGGGAGTACAATAACGAAATATTACTATTCAGGCGGTCAACGCATTGCCATGCGGAAGAATGGTACACTCCACTACATGTTCAGCGATCACCTCGGCTCCACCAGCATAACGACAGATGCAAATGGTAACGTGATCTCTGAGTTGCGTTACAAACCCTGGGGCGAGGTGAGACACGCGGCTGGCAGTACACCCACCGGCTACACTTTCACGGGCCAGATGGACTACACGAGTGACTTCGGCCTTATGTACTTCAACGCAAGGTGGGTTGACGTTTCGATAGGTCGTTTTGCCCAGGCGGATACCCTCATCCCACAGGGACAGGGAGTCCAGGCGTGGGATCGGTACGCGTTTGTGAATAATAATCCGATTCGATACAATGATCCAACTGGTCACAGGGGCGAGTGCGCAAATGATCCTATTTGCGGCATGATGCTTGATATACTCGTAGAGGTTGCCATAAAAATGGAAAGCCCATCGGGTATCAATGAAAGGCCAAGGAAGTTGTTTGGCGGGAATAAATATAGTGGAATTGGACCAGCCAAAGTGTCGGACGCGGAAATGGAAGGAGAATACGGAAAACCAGTAGATAAAAATCATCAAAAAGCTGGGCTTGATTTACGAGATGGCCCTTGCGACAGATGGCGGGGTTGTGAAATGGACCAGGATAAATCAGATATTGCTATTCTTGCCATGGAAACCCGAATTTCCATGCGTCTTGATATATGCGTGAAAAACCGTTGTACCAGTACAGATATGGTCATGGTTGCGTTACTGTCAGCTGATGAGCGGATTCTGCCGGATACCCTAAAGGGAGCCTTTCAAGATCATAAAATTGAAAATGGGTCGGTTACCTTGGACTGGGAGAAGTTTCTCTTGAAAAATTGGAGTCCTGGTCTCGCTGGTCGAATAAAAAATAAACAGTTGATAAAACGCTTTTTAAGCAATGGGCAGGAAATGCTGTCCCAGGATTTTCCCGAGATTGATTGGGGCTATATTGAAGGTTTAGGTCAACCGAGCTTTAGTGACTTTTTTGCTCAATAAAAAGGACGCGCTGCATGAATATCAAACGGACTTTCCTGTCAATTATTGGCTTGTTGATTTGTGTGTTCCTAATATTTGGCTGGTTCAAGATTAACGAAGGCGGGCCGGTGCCTTATCCGATCAACACCGGAAGCTTTTTTACCATTGGCAGTGCAATTGTAGACCCCATGACATTATTGGAAGATGTAAGGAAAGGAAATGAACCGCTTCTTCAGCAAGTTCAATCGGGCCTTCCAGAAGATACGTCTTTCGTTATGTCCATTGGATGGTCGCAAAATGATTATCTTGAAATTGCCCAAGCCCTTTATCAAGTGATTTGGAAAGACGATCCGAGTAACTGGCATCTTTATAGGATGTCGTTTTATACTGGTTGCGAAAACCCCAGCGGCAAATTTGAGGATGCAGACCTATATTATTATCAGGAGGTCAAGAAAGATGGAAAAAGAAAGTACTCTGTTCGCGCCATTTCAATTAAACCTCAATATGGTTATATCACATGGGGTGGGGATACTTTTTACCCCAGTCCGTTTTTCCAATGGAAGGTAATAAATTTGAAAGAGGTGACCGTTACCGCTGAAAAAGCGTTGCGCAGGGCAGAAACGAGTGGCGGAATGGAATTCCGACGATCTGTTGAAAACAAGTGCGATATCGATGTTCTGTTGTGGCCCGACGCTTTTGAGCGGTATGACTGGTGGGTCGTTTATTGGGATGATAATATTTCCAGTAAGAATCGTCGCACGGAATTTTGGGTACCAACGAAATAAACTTGTGTTGATATCGCCGCCGGTAAGCAGGTCAAAGTTACCGTCAACCCTTCGATAGGTTCAGGGCAAGCTCTGTCACCACCTACTTCGTTGGCAACTACTATGAAAAGACAGGCAGCATCGTCACCAAATACTACTACAGTGGCGGACAGCGCGTTGCCATGCGGAAGAATGGTACACTTTATTACATGTTCTCCGATCATCTGGGAAGCACCAGTCTCACCACCGATGCTTCGGGCAACGTCATCTCTGAACTGCGCTACAAGCCCTGGGGCGAGGTGAGATATGCAGGTGGAACCACTCCCACACAATACCAGTACACCTCTCAATATTCCTACGAGTCAGATTTTGGGTTGCTGTTCTACGTGTCACGTTTTTACGACCCTTATCTTAACCA
>JRYF01008101.1_pt1 | contig 12961 bp, 11 predicted proteins | sample 235331 | NCBI WGS metagenome assembly JRYF01 (sample SAMN03074217, study PRJNA261475) | activated sludge metagenome | biome: Wastewater Treatment Plant; feature: Wastewater; material: Activated sludge; isolation source: activated biomass of a wastewater treatment plant treating hydrocarbon... ... | reverse complement strand
ATAAAACATCGCGGCCAGCAGGGCAATCATGAATCCGGCGTTGACCGGATGGCCCAGCCAGATTTGGAAGGTTTCATGATCGACGCGGGAGTAGGTCAGCATGGAAATGGCGAACCACAGCACCAGTGGAACCAGGGCAACGGAGGTGACGCGCTGCATCCACCAGTGGTGGGTGCCGTCTTTGGCGGTGCCCAGACCGCGGGCGCGGGCGAGCGGGGTGCGAATACTCATGAACGTTCTCCTCAAGGCGCGGCGATCAGTTAGTATATTTTGTTGTGTATGATGGAGATCTACACCACGGCCCAGCCGGATTTGGTGGCCTGCTCCATCTCGAAACCATGGCCGGCGTCCCAAACCAGGTGACGGATGCCATTGGCCAGGTGATAGAACAGCGCCCAGGTAAACAGGAACAAGATGAGTTGCCCCAGCATCGAACCCAGCACGGACTGTGCCTGGGCATAGGCATCGGGACCGAGCGCGGCGGCGGCCAGCCAGTACACTAGTACGAGCGTGCCGACCGCCAGCGCGGCGCCAGTGATGCGGTGGGTGATGGACAGGACCGAGGTCATTTGGGGTCGGTAATACGGACCGATCATGAACGGCGACAATGGCCGCTTGTTGGCTGTTGACATGCGTCTCTCCTCGTGATTCAGGGGCGAAGGAAGGGGTCTTGTTCTCGGGCGACGCGGAGTGAAATCGAACGCGAAGCGGATTTCCGGGGCCAAGGGGGGTACGAACTGCGCGACCGAATCGGCGATTTTCGCCGAAAACGGCGCGGTTAGAAGTCGATGCAGCGCCCGGCTTTTTCCCAATCCCCGTAGCGGGTGGGTTCAGGGCCTTTGGGACCACCGAATTCCGCGGGTTTTCGGGGTGCTTCGGTGGCTGGAGACGGGTCGGAGGCGACGGAGGTGACGGGCGGCCGTGGTGGCGGCGCTGACTGCGGGTCGTTCTTATTCATGACAACTCACTAATGGATTGAGGGATGGCGGTGGCCGACCATCCTGGTCCCCTCCGCCGACGGGACCACCGGGATTCGCAGGCGTCGTGCCTTGGCGGCAATGGGGTTTTTTTAGGCTATATTTTGCCGGGTTATTATGCCAGTCACGACCCCTGAACGCAACGAATCAGCGCGGTGGGAACGGCCGGGGCATTCGAGCGGATTTGTTTTTAACAAACTGAAAGATAATGGGATTTAATCAGATGAATGCAGAGTGGAACGCTTTTCTCGACCAGGCTGACGCCGTGCGGGCGGCGGACCGGATGTCACACTTCGACCATCCCGGTTCCGAAGCGCGCGCGGTGTTGATCGGCGACGTTCGCTGTGACTTGTCTCATCTAGGTTTGATCGCCGCGTGCGGACCCGAGACCGAGTCGTTCCTGCAGGGCCAACTGACCTGCGACGTCCGACAGGCTACCCCAGACCATAGCCTGATCGGCGCGTTTTGCAGCCCCAAGGGCCGGGTGCTGGCCAGTTTCCGGCTGTTCCGGCATGGAGAAGCCTACCTGCTGGAATTACCCCAAGCGATGGTGGAGCCGACGTTGAGCCGCCTGCGTAAGTATGTGCTGCGGGCCAAAATCACGCTGGAGGATGCCAGCGATACACTGGCGCGGATGGGGGTGGCGGGACCGAACGTGCCGGCGATGCTCGAAAGAGTGCTGGGCGTGGCGTCGGAACGGATAAACGGAGGTGTGATGAAAAACCTCACGATCATTCGTCTGCCTGGATCCACACCGCGCTTTGAACTGCACGGCGCGACACCAGATATACAGCGGGTGGGGAAGGTGATAGGGCCTGAGTTCACCCCGGTCGGCGTGGAATCGTGGCGATTGCTGGATATTCTGGCCGGAATCCCGACGGTTTACCCCGAGACCGTGGATGCCTTCGTGCCGCAGATGCTCAACTTGCAACTGCTCGGAGGGATCGGTTTGCAGAAAGGCTGCTACACCGGGCAGGAAGTGGTAGCGCGCACCCATTATCTGGGCAAGCTGAAGCGGCGGATGTATCTAGCGCGGGTGGACAGTCCGATCCCACCCCATCCCGGCGATCCGCTGTTCTCCCCGCAGGCCGACGCTAGTCAGAGCGCCGGCCGACTGGTCGATGCCGGACCACATCCGGACGGCGATCATGTCGTGCTCGCCGTGGCGCTGATCGATTGCGCGGAGCAGGGGACGTTGCGGTTGGGCGACGCCAGTGGGCCGGTGCTGCGGCTGGAACCGTTGCCGTATGGTTTCGAGGCCGCGGACTAATCGTCCGCCGGCGCCCAGCCGCCGAGGTCCTTCCAGCGGTTGACGATCCGGCAGAACAGTTCCGCCGTGCGCTCGGCGTCGTAAATCGCCGAATGCGCCTCGCGCTCGTTCCACGGGATGCCCGCCGCCTGTAGCGCCCGCGCCAGTACGGTCTGCCCGTAGGCCAGGCCGGCCAGCGTTACAGTATCGAAGCTGCTAAAGGGATGAAAGGGATTGCGCTTGACCTTGGCGCGAGCCACCGCCGCGTTCAGGAACGCCAGATCAAAAAAGGCGTTGTGGCCGACCAGCACCGCGCGAGTACAACCGGTTTCGCGGATCTCCCGGCGGATTTCCTGAAAAATAGCGGTCAATGCTTCCTGCTCCGGTACGGCAAACCGGAACGGGTGATCGGGATCGATGCTGTTCACGGCCATCGAGGCGGGATCCAGCCGCGCGCCGGGAAACGGCTGTACGTGATGCGCCAGGGTGCCGGCGGGATAGAGATAGCCTTGCCAGTCCAGGCGCACGATGACGGCGGCGATTTCCAAGAGAGCGTCGGTCTGGGCGTTGATGCCGCCGGTCTCTACATCCACGATGACCGGCAGAAATCCTCGGAATCGGCGGGCAATAAGAGGGTTGGGAGCGGGCTCGTTCATTCGTGCAGCATAACGGATAGCCCGCTGGAACACATCCGCCCGTTCGATCCGGCGTGTAGTGCTCCACCCAGGATCAACCCTGCCGCACTCGCCAGACAGGCCGATCCTGTCGATCGACCAGCCCATGGCGCATCAGCCATGTCCGCGCGTCCTCGGCGTCCCGCTCGAACCAGGCTTGGGCCGAACCCAGACGGAAAGTATATCCCCAGGCATCCATATCGATGCACATCCGCGCCCGCCCAAAGCCCGGCAGTTCATCGGCCAGCAGGATTTGCAGATAGCAGACTCCGTTCTCTTCGTCGCACTCGCCGCCAGCATCGGCATGCAATCGCGCTCGGCGTTCGGCGTCCATGCAGATGTAGTGACTGGCTTCATGCAGCGCGGAATGCACCGGCGTATCGCCACGCACGAACAGGTGATCACCGATTAGTCCCGCCTCGGCCTCGCCCCAGTAACTGCCGGGAATAACTGTACCTGGCAGTACCCAGATCACTACCAACCCGTAATGAACCAGCAATGTTTCCAGTGGCTCGCGACCCAATTCGGCGCAGGTCAGAACGGCAACGGTCGTTTGTGTAGTCATGATTCGCTCCAGTCATCATTTGCCATTTGCCGCCTCATGGTCCGCGCCCATCAGCACCCGTTCTTGTGAGAGTCGCCACGTCCCTGGAAAGATCGGCGTTGGCTGCGGGATTGAACCATGATTTGCCTACGGATAGGGATGGTTAACGCAACAGATATGTCGATTTATTGAGGTGATTAATAACTAAATAGAATAAAAAACAAGGATGAAAATGCAGAATTTTCCGAGTAAACTTTTGTCCCTAATCACCGCCGCCGTCTCGGCGCACGGAATCTTGCTCGCCGCCACTGTCGTTTGAGGATAAATCACTCCATGAGCCGAACCTATCTATTCACCTCCGAATCCGTGTCCGAAGGACACCCGGACAAAATCGCCGACCAGCTTTCCGATGCCGTGCTGGACGCCATCATCGCCGAGGACCCCAAAGCCCGCGTCGCCTGCGAAACTCTGATCAAAACGGGGGTCGTGGTGCTGGCTGGCGAAATCACGACCTCGGCATGGGTCGATTTCGACCAGATCGTGCGCGACACCATCATCGGTATCGGTTACGACAGTTCCAGAGTCGGCTTCGACGGCGCCACTTGCGCGGTGTTATCCTGCATCGGTAAACAGTCGACCGACATCGCACAGGGCGTGGATCGCCAACACCCCGAGGAACAAGGCGCCGGCGATCAGGGCCTCATGTTTGGTTACGCCACCCGGGAAACCGACGTACTGATGCCCGCGCCCATCACCTACGCCCACCGCTTGGTCCAACGGCAGGCGGATATGCGCAAAAGCGGTGTGCTGCCCTGGTTGCGGCCCGACGCCAAGAGTCAAGTGACCTTTCGCTACGAAAACAATCAGGTCGTGGGGGTCGAGGCGGTGGTGTTGTCGACCCAGCACGACCCCGACATCAGTTACAAGTTGCTGCGCGAAGCCGTGATGGAGAACATCATCTTGCCGGTGCTACCGGCTGAATGGCTGGACCGGCATACCCAATACCACATCAATCCGACCGGCAGTTTTGTCATCGGCGGGCCGGTGGGCGACTGCGGCCTGACCGGACGCAAGATCATCGTGGATACCTACGGCGGCTCCGCGCGTCACGGCGGCGGCGCGTTCTCCGGCAAAGACCCTTCCAAGGTGGATCGTTCCGCCGCCTACATGGGCCGCTATGTCGCCAAAAACATCGTGGCCGCCGGTCTGGCGGACAAATGCGAGATTCAGGTGTCCTATGCGATTGGCGTGGCCGAACCGACGTCGATCAGTATCAACACCTTTGGCACCGGCAAGCTCGATGAGGATCGACTCGTGGATATCGTGCGAGGCCACTTCGACCTGCGGCCGTATAGCCTGGTCAAGATGCTGGATTTGATCCGGCCAATTTACCGCAAAACCGCCGCCTACGGTCATTTCGGGCGCGAGGAACCGGAGTTCACCTGGGAACGCACCGACAAGGCCGATGCGTTGCGGGACGCGGCGGGGCTGTAGGAAAACACTCTGAAATACTTTCGCCTCCATGCCGAGGGGCGCTGCAACGGTTCTCTAACCGTCAGGCTCGGCATGGCATGGCTTTCACTAGCCAACGGCGCCCGTTCACAACTGTATGGAGCTCGTTATGAACGCCGTCGTGCGCGAAAAAACCTTCACTGATTATCACGTTGCCGATCTTTCCCTGGCCGGTTGGGGCCGCAAGGAAATCGCCATCGCCGAAACCGAAATGCCCGGCCTGATGGCGGTGCGCCAGGAGTATCTGGCGCAACAGCCCCTCAAGGGCGCCCGCATCACCGGGTCGCTGCACATGACCATCCAGACTGCCGTGCTGATCGAGACGCTGGCGGCGCTGGGCGCCGAGGTGCGCTGGGCTTCCTGCAACATCTTCTCGACTCAGGATCACGCCGCCGCCGCCATCGCCGCCGACGGCATTCCGGTGTTTGCCTATAAGGGTGAGTCGCTGGAGGAATACTGGGACTTCACCCACCGCATTCTCCAATGGCCGAATGGCGGCACGCCCAACATGATCCTGGACGACGGCGGCGACGCCACCTTGCTGATCACGCTCGGTGCCCGGGCCGAACAGGACCGCGCGCTGATCGCCAACCCGACTTGCGAGGAAGAGCAGGTGCTGTTCGCCGCCATCCGGCAGCGACTGGAACGCCAGCCCGACTTTTATTCCAGAATCCAGGCCAGCATCCAGGGTGTGACCGAGGAAACCACCACGGGCGTCCACCGCCTGTATGTCATGGAAAAGGAAGGCCGGTTGCCCTTCCCCGCCATCAACGTCAACGACTCGGTGACCAAGTCCAAGTTCGACAATCTCTACGGCTGTCGCGAGTCGCTGGTGGACGGCATCAAGCGCGCCACCGACGTCATGATCGCCGGCAAGATCGCGGTGGTATTAGGCTACGGCGACGTGGGTAAAGGTTGCGCGCAGTCGTTACGCGGCTTGGGCGCGACGGTGTGGATTACTGAAATCGATCCCATCTGCGCCCTGCAAGCGGCGATGGAAGGTTATCGAGTGGTCACCATGGACGATGTCGCCGACCAGGCCGACATTTTTGTCACCGCCACCGGCAACGTCGGCGTCATTACCCACGACCAGATGGCGCGGATGAAGAACCAGGCCATCGTCTGCAACATCGGCCACTTCGATTCCGAAATCGACGTGGCCGGTATGAAGAAGTATCGCTGGGAAAACATCAAGCCGCAGGTGGATCACATCATCTTCCCCGACGGCAAGCGCATCATCCTGCTGGCCGAGGGGCGGTTGGTGAATCTGGGCTGCGCCACCGGCCACCCCAGTTTCGTGATGTCCAATTCCTTCACCAACCAGGTCCTAGCGCAGATTGAACTATTCACCCGTGGCGAGCAGTACCAGAACAAGGTCTACGTACTGCCCAAGCATCTCGATGAGAAGGTCGCCCGGCTGCATCTGGACCGCATCGGCGCCAAGCTGACCCAATTGACGCCGGAACAGGCGGCTTACATCGGCGTGGCGATGGACGGGCCGTATAAAGCCGAGAACTATCGATATTAAATCCCCGGTCGGCGGCGCTTCGGCGCCGCCGTCGCTTCCGGGAACCCTCATCATGGGCGCGGTTCGCGCCGATATCGAATCGGCTTTCTTAAAAAAACCTCAAATCATTTACTTTCATGCATTCCCAAGCCAACTGGCCCAAAATTTTTAGTTGCGAATTTTTCCCGCCCAACACCGACGAAGGAATGCACAAGCTTTTCGCCGCCCGCGAGGAATTGATGCGGATGCGGCCAGCTTTCTTCTCGGTCACCTACGGCGCGGGGGGCTCCACGCGCGAGCGCACCTTTCAAGCGATCCAGGCGATTCAGACCCACAGCGGCGTGGACGCCGCTCCACACCTGACCTGCGTGGCATCCACCCGCGCCGGCATTCGCGAGATTCTGGATACTTATCGCGCCCAAGGCATTCGCCGTCTCGTCGCCCTGCGCGGTGATCTGCCGTCGGGGATGCGCGAGTTCGGTGAATTCCGCTACGCCAACGAACTGGTGGAATTCATCCGCGCCACAACTGGCGACCACTTTCATATCGAAGTCGCCGCCTACCCGGAATTTCATCCGCAAGCCCTAAATCCCGAACGCGATCTGCTCAATTTCAAACTCAAGGTCGAGGCTGGCGCCAACAGCGCCATCACCCAATACTTCTACAATCCGGATGCTTACTTTCGCTTTGTGGATGACTGCGAAAAGCTGGGACTCGATTTACCCATCGTGCCCGGCATCATGCCGATTACCAACTTCACGCAACTGGCGCGCTTCTCGGACGGCTGTGGGGCGGAAATCCCCCGCTGGATCCGCAAACGGCTGGAAGGCTTCGGCGACGACCGCGACGCGATTCGCGCCTTTGGACTGGACGTAGTGACCGATCTTTGTCAGCGCCTACTGGGCGGTGGCGCGCCGGGTTTGCACTTCTATACGATGAATCAGGCCGGGCCGACGCTGACCATCGGCGAGCGTCTGGGTCTGACCACTGCTCCATAAACCCCGCCGCGACCCAAAGAAAACGCCCTTTCCCCCAGTTTCCAGGGAAAGGGCGCGTGTTGGAAGCCAGACGTCCGTTGGCTATATGGCTATTGCGCGGCCAGCAACGCTCGGGCGTCCGGTCCGAGCGGCAATACATAATCGTAGGCCGCCAGCACCAAATTATCCGTGGCGCGAATCAAGCGGGCGTTGACGAACACCGACTGCCGACCGACCGCGTAAGTGCCGGCGATGACCGCCGCCGCATTGTGCGATTGGCTGATTTCCCGGACCGAGCGCGATAACGCGAATTCTCCCAACCCTTCAGCCACATAGATGTTGTCGCGCATCCTGATCTCAATGACCGTGAAGCCCTGTTGGGTGAACTGCGAACCAATCTGTTCGCCGATGACCCGGCCCAGGCCGGACGAGATTTCAAGATTGTTGATATCGACGAAGGAAGCCGCCAGCAACGGTTCCCGTCGTTCCTTGAGCCACGGCGTCCGCGCTAGCAACGCCTCGGCCGCGTCATAGTTCTTGCCGACCAGATCGGCATCCCGAATGATCGGTCGGACCGGCGCGTCGTCGGTCGAGGACGCACAACCCAAAATACCCAGACTCAACATCATCAGGAGGGTTACAGCCCCACGCAACAGCATTTTCCCATTCATGGTCCGACGATCTCCATCATGCGAGTGGTCACCGGCGCTGGTCCTCTAGCGATGTACAGATTCCTGTTAATGTGTGGAATATAGTAAATGTCGCTAAAACGACCCACGTAGCGGTCGCCGCTCATCACCGAGGCGTTGATAACCACCTCGCTGTCGTTGGTTTCCCTTAACATCCAGGGCTGTGTCACCACCTGGATGTCATAAGTCACTGGAAACCCATGCATTGGAGTTTCGCCTATGATGAAACCGCGATTCACGAGCTGTGTAATCAGCAGCCCATGAAAAACATCGCCGGCTTCGCTGCCGTATTGGGGTTGCTGGATATTCAAGGTGATCGGGCGGACGTCCTGCGCTTGAGCTTGGTCTTGTTCGCTGGTCCCCATCAGTAGATTTTGCAACCAGTTGGCCACATCAGCAGCCATAACATCCCAATGATGCACCGCTAACATTTCCCTTTGGTATGTGAGCGGATAGTTGGTCTTAAGGGGTATCGAGGACGTGCAGGCCCCTAGCCCCAAGCAGAGAATGATAAGGGGAACATACGAGATCTTCATGGTTTCTCCCTCGGTTTTTTGTATCCGTTAACGGCGGTATCCACCAAAATTTTAGCCGGTTATACCACTGGCGCCACCCCTTGACAACACGGTTTCTATCAAACGGTCATGGGGACCCGGAACCGGCTCCGGCACTTCGGCGATTATCATTGGAAACAAGATGTTAATTACACCCTTCAATACATTATGTTGTGGTTTTATCTTTAAAATACCACATCATATAGAAATTATATCTGGAATTTTTTCAAGCATCCTCTAGAATCCACAAGCTGGAACGCCAAACACGATCCGGACGGCGCCCGCCTCCATCCGGACCAGCCACCGACATCGCTGGCCATTTGCGAATGAATAAAACTCTGGGAGACGACTGGCCCATGAAGACCGCGCACCTGAAATCCGTTGACGGCTCGACCGCCGCCGCCGATGTTCCGATGCAACCGGCGTCCTGGGATATCTGGGACCAGAAATACCGACTGAAAGCCAAGGACGGGCGTCCGATCGATGAGACCATCGACGGCACCTACCAGAGGGTGGCCCAAGCGATTGCTGATGTGGAAGCCACTCCGGAACTGCGCGAACTCTGGTACGAGAAATTTCTGTGGGCCTTGCGCCACGGCGCCATCCCGGCGGGACGCATCATTTCCAACGCCGGCGCCTGGGAACACAAGCCGGCCACCTCCACGATCAACTGCACGGTTTCCGGGACGATCCTGGATTCCATGGACGATATTCTGCGCAAGGTGCATGAAGCGGGGCTGACGCTGAAGGCGGGTTGCGGCATCGGCTATTGCTTTTCCACCCTCCGCCCGCGCGGCGCTTACGTCTCCGGCGCCGGGGCCTACACCTCGGGGCCGCTGTCGTTCATGGATATCTACGACAAGATGTGTTTCACCGTGTCCTCGGCGGGCGGACGGCGGGGGGCGCAGATGGGCACGTTCGATATCGGCCATCCGGACGTGATGGAATTCATCCGCGCCAAGCGCGAGGCTGGTCGGTTGCGACAATTCAACCTGTCGCTGCTGATCACCCGCGAGTTCATGGAGGCCGTCAAACAGGACGCCGAGTGGATACTCGCCTTTCCGCTGCTGGCCAAGGAAGCCGAGCAGGACCGCGTCGACGTGCGCGACGCCGCGAAAATCATCTGGCGCGACTGGCCGACACACCAGGGCTTGATCGTCAACGACAGCGGTCAGGTCGCTTGCAAGATTTACCGGAAAATCCGCGCCCGCCGCCTGTGGGACATGATCATGGCGTCCACTTATGATTACGCCGAACCGGGCTTCATTCTTATTGATCAAGTCAACGAGATGAATAACAACTGGTTTTGCGAAAACATTCGCGCCAGTAATCCCTGCGTCACCGCGGATACCTGGGTGCAAACCGCGGAGGGTCCCCGACAGGTCTCCGATCTGATCGGACAACCCTTTCTGGCGCGCGTGGATGGTCAGGATCATGCGAGCGGCCCAGAGGGGTTCTTTCGCACCGCCACCAAGCCCGTGGTGCGTCTGCAAACCACGGAAGGCTACAGCCTGACACTCACCGCCGACCACCGCCTGCGCCGCGTTTCGCGCTATACCAGATTTGATGTTGATACCGAATGGTGCGAAGTCGACAAGTTGCGCCCGGGCGACCGCGTGCTGCTTAACGATCAACGCGCCACCACGGAATGGAGTGGCGCATACGGGCATCATGAAGGGTATCTGACCGGTTTGTTGCTGGGTGACGGGACTCTCAAAAAAACTGCGGCGGTGCTTTCGGTCTGGCGGGGCGCGAACGTGGTTAATGGCGCACCCCTCGATCTTACTTCAGGAATTCAGAATGTGATGGCCGAAGCGTTGGCCGCCGCAAGGACCTTGCCCCATCGCGCCGACTTCATCGGCTGGTATGAAGTGGTGGGGCGCGGCGAATATCGTCTGTCCACGGCGGCGATTCGGGATTTAGCCCTCGCTCTGGGCTTGCGCCATGGCGCAAAAACCATCACTCCATCCCTGGAGCAAACCTCGAGCGAGTTTTACCAAGGCTTCTTGCGCGGGCTGTTCGATGCCGATGGTTCCGTGCAAGACAGTCAACTCAAGGGCATATCGGTACGTCTATCTCAATCGGACCCCGCTTTGCTGGAAGCCGTACAACGTATGTTGCTGCGCTTGGGCATCGCCTCGACGCTGTACCGCAAACGCCGCCCCCCCGGTAACGTGCTACTACCGAATGGTAAAGGCGGCATGAACCATTACCCAACCCGCGCCCAGCATGAACTCGCGATCAGCGGAGAAAATCTGTTGCAGTTTCGCAGTCGCATTGGATTTGCCGACCGTAACAAAGCGACTCGTTTGGATGCGCTTCTCGCCAACTATCAACGCGCCCTCAACCGCGAACGATTCGTTGCCCGCGTTGAAGCCATCGTCCCTGTCGGTGTGGAGGATGTATACGACGTGCAAGTGCCGGGCATCCACTGCTTTGACGCCAACGGGTTTCACGCCCACAACTGCGGCGAACAGATGTTGCCCCCCTACGGTTCCTGTCTGCTCGGTTCGGTCAACCTGACTCCGTTCGTTCAAAACCCGTTCACGGAAAAAGCCCGTTTCGACTGGGAGACCTACCGGAAAGTCGTCGCCATCTTCACCCGGATGCTCGACAACGTGGTGGAAATCAACGGCCTGCCGCTGGAGCCGCAACGCCGGGAAATTCTCGACAAGCGCCGGCACGGCATGGGTTATCTGGGTCTCGGTTCCACGTTGACCCTGCTGCGCATGAAATATGGCTCGCCAGAATCACTGGCGTTCACCGAGGAGGTGACCCGGGAAATGGCGTTGACCGGTTGGCGGGTCGCGCTGGATCTGGCGCGCGAAAAGGGACCGGCGCCCATCCTCGAACGGGATTTCACCGTAACCGCCGAGATGCTGGGCAAGCGCCCGGAAATGGCCCGCGACGGGATCAAGGAGGGCGACCGCGTCAAGGGCAAAGTGCTGCACGCCCGCTATAGCCGCTATATGCAACGGATCGCCGAAGTCGAACCGGGGTTGGTCGAGGATCTGGCCCGCGTCGGCGCCCGGTTCACGCATCACAGCTCCATCGCGCCCACCGGCACCATCTCGCTGTCGCTGGCCAATAACGCCAGCAACGGCATCGAACCCAGTTTCGCCCATCACTATTTTCGGAACGTCATCCGCTCCGGCAAGAAATCCAAGGAAAGAGTGGATGTGTTTTCCTTCGAGTTGCTGGCCTACCGACATCTGATCAACGCCAAGGCCCTGCCCGACGCCGAATCTCCCGAGCAGCGGCTGCCAAACTACTTCATTACCGCCGACGACGTGACCCCCAAGCAACATGTGGACATCCAGGCCGCCGCGCAGAAGTGGATCGATTCCAGCATCTCCAAGACGGCCAACGTGCCCACCGATTTCCCGTATGAGGACTTCAAGAACATCTATTTGTATGCCTACGAGCAGGGTCTGAAAGGCTGCACCACCTTCCGCTTCAACCCGGCGGCGTTCCAAGGGGTGCTGGTCAAGGAGCAGGATCTGGCGAACACCCGCTATCGGTTCGTGCTGGAGGATGGTTCGGAGATCGAGGTCAAGGGGAATGAAGAGGTGGAGTACGACGGCGAGGTTCACACGGCGGCGAACCTGTTCGATGCGCTTAAGGAGGGGTACTACGGGAAATTTTGAGGCAATATACGGGCTACTTTTTCGTTGGAGGGGAAGATGTCATGGCTACCAAAATCGACAAAAAAATCGTCGCCTACAGCGTCGTCAAACCTGAGGACTCGCCCCCCGCATCGGCGACGTCTCCCGCTGTGGCGGCCCTGCAACAGATGCACGAGAGCCTGGCCCGACCGGAAGTGCTGCCTGGCGCGACCTACAAGGTTAAAACGCCGCTGTCGGACCATGCCCTGTACATCACGATCAACGACATCGTCCTCAATCCAGGCACTCCGGACGAAATCCGGCGCCCGTTCGAAATTTTCATCAACTCCAAAGCGATGGAACACTTCCAATGGATCGTCGCCCTGACCCGCATCATCTCGGCGGTGTTCCGCAAGGGCGGCGACGTGACCTTTCTGGTCGAGGAACTGCGCTCGGTGTTCGACCCCAAGGGCGGCTATTTCAAGAAGGGCGGCAAATACATGCCCTCGCTGGTGGCGGAAATCGGCGACGTGATCGAATCACACCTGCGCTCGATCGGCCTGCTGAAGGAAGACGGTCCCGACGCGCATCAACGCCAACACATCAACGAACAGCGCGACAAGTATGCGATGGGGGTGAAAGCGGTCGAGGAACTCGGCGAAGGCGCCTTTCC
>JRYF01010451.1_pt1 | contig 12975 bp, 15 predicted proteins | sample 235331 | NCBI WGS metagenome assembly JRYF01 (sample SAMN03074217, study PRJNA261475) | activated sludge metagenome | biome: Wastewater Treatment Plant; feature: Wastewater; material: Activated sludge; isolation source: activated biomass of a wastewater treatment plant treating hydrocarbon... ... | reverse complement strand
TGAAGAAAGGGGTACCTTTCATGCTCCAGGTTGATTTGGTTGCAGATCCGAGACTAGTTAAGCACCGGATCGGTCAATGGTCAAATTAACCAGGAGCCAAAGCTTTCGTTTGGTTTTTTCACCCTGGCATGCTAATATACCGGCGCCAATCGCGAGGTCGCGGTTTATGGTTTAGATTTTCATGTTCACGAGTTTAATTCCGACTGCCTATGCCGCCGGTGAGGGCATCAGTGTAACTTTAAAGCCCTACGTTCTCGGCGAATTTTTTGGCATCCCGCTGACCTCCACTCTCCTCACAACTTGGCTTACGATGGCGGTGGTTATCGTGTTAGCGTTCATCATCAGGCAGCGCCTGACGCTCGTGCCTGGTAAGCTCCAGGCTGGGGCGGAGCTCCTAGTTGGTGGTGTATACGATTATATGAGTGATGTTCTTGAGAGTCGGAAGCTCGCTCTTAAATATTTCCCGGTCGTGATGACTATCTTCATCTTCGTGCTGGCCTTGAACTGGGTTGGACTCTTGCCCGGTGTAACCGCTTTTGGTTTGGTGGATGAGTCTGGCTATCTGAAGCCGCTCTTGTATCCGGCCGCGACCGATCTCAATATCACCCTAGCCTTTGCTATCATTGCTTTCCTAACCATTGAAATGGCGGGTGTGGTGGCACTCGGCTTCTTTAAGTACGCGGGGAAGTTTTTCAATTTTCATTCGCCGCTAGCTTTCATTATCGGTATTATCGAACTCATCTCCGAGCTGGCCCGCCTCATCTCCTTCTCCTTTCGTCTCTTCGGCAATATTTTTGCCGGCAAGACTTTGCTGGTGGTGATTATGTTTTTCGCGCCGTACTTAGTGCCGGTGCCACTGTTTGCCTTTGAGGTGTTTGTTGGCTTTATTCAGGCGTTTATTTTTGCTATCTTGACCTTGTTCTTTATTAAATTGGCCGTGGCTGAGCCACATTAGTTAGCTGATAATCACGAGTCTCGTAATTGGGCGCGACTCGTAGTTGTCCGGTAACGGCAAAATTAGTAATTAAGTTAAATTTATTATGGAAACAGAATTGGCTATTCAGCTGACAGAAATCAACGCTGACGCTATGAAGGCGATCGCGATGGCGATCGCGGCTGGTATCGGTGTCTTAGGTCCGGGTATTGGTATCGGTATGCTTGTAGCGCGCGCGCTTGAGGCGATTGGCCGTAATCCAGAAGCCGCTCCGAAGGTACAAGCCACTATGTTTATTGGTATTGCGTTCGTGGAGGCACTGGCTATCTTTGCGCTAGTAGTCGCTTTCGTTATCAAGTTCGCTTAGTTGTCCTACTAGCACTGCATTGGCTTTGTCGTAGGGCGAAAAATTTTGACTCGATGTACTACTCGTACATCTCGCAAAATTTTTCTGCTCCTCCGCGCCACTACAGCACTATTAGAACAACTACTCAAGACAAACAATAACAAAGCTCAGGAAGTTCAATCGTCAATAAACAATTTCGGTTCAATCATTTACTCACTCTCACTAACTTTACTCACCTATGGACGCAATCATTGATGCCTTCGGACTTGACTTACGGCTCATCATCATACAAATCATAAACTTCGGTATCCTCTTGGCCGCCTTGGTTTATTTCTTGTATCGACCGGTCTTGAACCTCCTCAATGAGCGCGCCGAGAAGATCGAACAAGGCCTTAAGGATGCGGCCGACGCCGCCACTGCTAAGACTGCCGCCGACGCTGAGAAGCAGGCGGTCTTAGAGGCGGCTCACGCTGAGGCAGAAGCGGTCGCGGCTCGCGCCAAGACGGCGGCTGATGCCAAGGCGACGGTGATTTTGGACGAAGCGCAGGCCAAAGCCGCGCAGATAGTGAGTAGTGCTGAGGCGACTGGCGAGACTATGCGTCAAAATGCCCTCAAGGAGAGTGAGAAGGAAGTTGCGCAGCTGGCTCTCTTGGCCGCTGAAAAAATCCTGCGCGAACGCACCAACTAATTAGTCTATGAAAAAAGCCTACGTCGCCACTATCGTCAGTCTCGTCCTAGCCGGTCATTCGGTTGAGGAGGTGTTGACGAAGCTCAAGGCAGTGCTGGCAAAGCGTGGGCACACCAAGCTCTATGCCCAGGTCTTGCGCGCCGCTCTGCGAGAGCTCGCAGTGAAGTTAGTCCGGGCTACGCCGACTGTCACTGTTGCCAAGGCTGGTGTTCTCAGTGAGGCTGAGGTGGTCGCGGCCCTAGAGGCTCTCGGTGCGACCGGCGAGTCTCGTGTCGCGGTTGACCCGTCAATTATCGGCGGTCACACCGTGAAGTACCGCGATCAGCTCTTAGACAAAAGTTATAAACGATCCCTCTTAAACCTTTACCAAAAACTTACCAACTAATTAATATCCCTATCTTTATGAGTACAACAATCATCAATCGCATCAAAGAAGAAATTGCGGCCCTAGACACTACCGCTACCCCCGAGGAGGTTGGTACAGTCATCGCGGTCGGTGACGGCGTAGCCGAAATCGAAGGTCTCTCTAAGGCTCAGATGATGGAAATGGTCACTTTCGATGTGACTGGCGGCGCTAGTCTTGAGACAGTGCTGAAGAGCGAGACGAACTTGGTTGGTCTCATCTTGAACCTCGAGGAAGACACCGTGAAGGTGGTGGTCCTCGGTGACAGTAATCTCATCAAGGAGGGGATGTTGGTACGCCGCACCGGCAAGCTTTTGTCGGTGCCAGTGGGGGAGTCGATTGTAGGCCGAGTGGTGAATGCACTCGGCGAGGCCATCGATGGTAAGGGGTCTACTAAGGTCGATAAGGCTATGCCGATTGAGCGGGTTGCCTACGGCGTGATGGATCGTTCCTCTGTAAATGAGCCGATTCACACCGGTATCAAGGCGATTGACTCTATGATCCCGATTGGTCGCGGCCAGCGCGAGCTTATCATCGGTGACCGCGGAACTGGTAAGACCACCATCGCGATTGATACTATTATAAACCAAAAGCACGAACCAAAGGACAAGCGCCCAATTTGTATCTACGTTGCGATTGGTCAGAAGCGATCAAAGACCGCGAGTATCATGGCCAAGCTCGAAGCGGCTGGCGCTCTTGAGTACACCGTGATTGTCGCTGCCTCAGCCGCCGAAGCTTCACCCATGCTCTTCCTTGCGCCCTTTACTGGAGCAGCGATCGGTGAGTACTTTATGCAGCAGGGCAAGGATGTGTTGGTGGTCTTTGATGACCTATCTAAGCACGCTGTCGCGTACCGTCAGATGTCACTTCTCTTGCGTCGTCCACCCGGTCGCGAGGCTTACCCGGGAGATATTTTCTATCTCCACTCCCGCTTACTTGAGCGTTCAGCTAAGCTATCAAAGGAGCTTGGTGGTGGCTCTATCACCGCTTTACCGATTATCGAAACCCAGGAAGGTGACGTATCGGCTTATATTCCGACCAACGTGATTTCGATTACTGACGGCCAGATTTTCCTCGAGACTGACCTCTTCAACAAGGGTATTCGCCCCGCCCTGAACGTCGGTATCTCAGTGTCACGTGTGGGTAGTGCCGCTCAGACCAAGGCGATGAAGAAGGTGTCCGGCAAGATTCGTCTCGAGCTCGCTCAGTTTCGTGAGCTTGAGGCCTTCATGCAGTTTGCTTCTGATCTCGATGCCGACACCAAGGCGCGCATTGATAGTGGCCGCAAGTATGTCGAGCTCTTGAAGCAGAAGCAGGGCGACCCGATGCCTTTCTACAAGCAAGTTATATCTATTTACGGTGCCAACACCGGCCTCTTTGATGGCGCTGATGCTAAGCAGGTAAACGCTATTGAGACTTCTTTCCTCGAGTTCATTGAGCGCGATCGCAAGGAGATTATGACTACGCTTGAGACTGGTCGGGAACTGACCGACGAAGTAGTCGAGAAGCTTAATACTGCGATTGCCGATTTCAAGACCGCCCACGCTAACCTGTACGGGAATTAATTATTAGCTAAACAAGACCGCCGCCGCTTTGCCTGATTTTAAACCAAACCTACCCCTAACCTTTAAAATCAGCCAAAGCGGCGGCGGTCAGAAGCAAAAGTAAGCCGTATTAGTGATGTTTTGAAGGGTGGGGTGTGGACTGGCTTCAAAACTTCACTAGTACGGATTGATTTAAACGACATATAAAGCAGAGAATATCACAATTAATCGTCACACTCATTTATGGCCTTAAAGCAAATCAAAAACAAAATCGCTGCCACCAAAAAGACCGGGAAAGTCACCAAGGCCATGGAGGCGGTGTCGGCGGTAAAGATGCGGAAGAGTCAGGAGCGGGCGTTTCTGAGTCGTCCGTATGTGCATGCGGCCATGAAGATCCTCTCCCGCGTCTCGCAGTCTGAGGCTTTCACCAGCCACCCGCTCGCCAAGAAGCGTGACGCCGGCAAGATTCTTTTGGTGGTCGTGACCAGCGATAAGGGTCTAGCTGGTAGTGTGAACAGCGCCGTTCTTAAGGAGGTGGAGAAGCTGAAGGCGACCGGTGCGACCTTAGAGATGGTGGCGGTGGGGCGGAAGGCGGTTGAGTTTGCGGCGCGCGAGGGGATTAAGGTGGTTGGTGAATACACCAACGTACGCGACGAGGTCGAGCTCAGAGACACACAAGCGATTGTTGATAAGGTTTTGGCTGCCTATACTGGCGATGAGTCATACGAGAAAGTCGAAGTAGTCTACCAAAACTTCATCTCTACTTTCGAGCAAACGCCGACCGTGCGTCAGGTCTTGCCGATTGATCCAGGCGAGGTGCACTACATCATGCGCGGCATTCGCCCCAAGACCGGGAAGTTTAGTGACGATGTTGTGCCACCAGATGCAGTTATCGACCACACGGTCGAGCCGAATCCAGGCGTGGTCTTTGACGCCCTCATTCCGCAGCTCGTCAACATCATCATCTTCCACGCTTTCCTCGAGAGCAAAGCGAGTGAGCATTCGGCGCGCATGGTGGCGATGAAGAATGCGACTGATAAGAGTAAGGAGGTCGTGAAGTCATTTACGATTAAGTACAACAAGGCTAGGCAGGCGAAGATTACGGCTGAAATCTCTGAAATCACCGCTGGCGCCGAGGCGATGAAATCCTAAACCGATTATATGGCGCCATAGGCTTTGTCGCAGAAGATATTTTCTCAGTCGAAGTACCACTTGTACATCTTTCTCAAAAATATCTTCCGCTTCGCGCCTCTAGTCCCATCTAATAAGTTTAGGTATCAGAAAATGTAGACTTGTAATCCCAAGTGATAAGAGAGCAAGACTTTTATCACTCGGTGTTACAAGAAACCGAGAGCGATTATTAAATCAAGCACAATTATTATGAACACAGGCACCATTACCCAAATCATCGGTCCAGTGGTCGACGTCCACTTCAAGGACGGCGTCCCAGCTTTATTAAACGCACTCACCGTGAAGAAAGAAGATGGTGAGACCATTACTCTAGAAGTAGCCCAGCACGTCGGCCTAGACCGTGTGCGTGCGATTGCTATGCAAGACACGCAAGGCCTAGAGCGCGGCATGAGTGTGGCTGATACTGGCACGGGCATCGCCGTCCCGGTCGGCCAGCCATCACTCGGTCGACTCTTCAATGTCCTTGGTGATACCCTAGACGGTAAGGGTGAGATCAAAAACGCCAAGAAGCGCGAGATTCACCAGGACGCTCCGGAGTTTGTGGAGCAGTCTACTAAGACCGAGGTCTTCGAGACAGGTATCAAGTCGGTCGACTTGCTCGCGCCTTTCATCAAGGGTGGTAAGGTCGGACTCTTTGGTGGTGCGGGAGTAGGGAAGACTGTGCTCATTCAGGAGCTAATTCACAACGTCGCGAGTGAGCACGGCGGCTATTCTGTCTTCGCTGGTGTCGGTGAGCGAGTGCGTGAGGGTAACGACCTCTACCACGAAATGAAGGATTCTGGTGTGCTTGATAAAACTGCTCTCGTCTTCGGACAGATGAATGAGGTGCCAGGAGCGCGTGCGCGCGTTGGTCTCACTGGTCTCACTATGGCCGAGGCTCTGCGTGACGAAGGTGGTAAGGACGTCCTTTTCTTCATGGACAACGTCTTCCGCTTTACGCAGGCTGGCCAGGAGGTGTCCTCACTCCTCGGGCGTGTGTCCTCTGCGGTAGGCTATCAGCCCACTCTCGCCGAAGAAATGGGTAAGATGCAGGAGCGTATTACCTCAACCAAGAAAGGTTCGATTACCTCCGTGCAGGCGGTTTACGTACCAGCTGACGACTTGACCGACCCCGCGCCAGCGACGACCTTCTCGCACCTCGACTCGACTGTGGTACTTAGCCGTCAGCTCGCTTCACTTGGTATTTATCCAGCGATTGATCCACTCGAGAGTAATTCATCAGCTCTAGATCCGCAGATTGTCGGTGAGGAGCACTACCGTGTCGCGATGGGTGTGAAGCAGACCTTGCAGCGCTACAAAGATCTTCAGGACATTATCGCTATTCTTGGTATTGAGGAGCTCTCGGAGGAAGATAAGCAGACCGTGTACCGGGCTCGCAAGATTCAGCGCTTTATGAGTCAACCATTCTCCGTGGCTGAAGTCTTTACTGGCGCGCCTGGTAAATACGTCTCACTCGCTGATACCGTGCGCGGTTTCGGTGAGATTCTTGACGGTAAGCATGATGAGAAAGCTGAGTCTGCTTTCTACATGAAGGGTGGGATTGATGAAGTTAATTAACATCATCTACTTTGTTGCATTTCGCAAAATATCTCTCACTGTACTACTAATAAAGTACACCTCAAGATATTTTGCTCATGCGCCTCGTATCTGATGTCACTTAACTCCATCTTTGGAAATCTTACGAGTTTGAGGCATCATAACCAAGTAACAAAATTTTTATGGCTGAAAATAAAACCCTAAACCTAACCATCGCTCGTGTCGACGCACCAGTTTTTGCTGGTGAAGTTGTCTCTGTGACAGTACCTGGCTCAGAAGGGGAGATGACTTTACTCGCCGACCACTCACCACTCATGTCAGCCCTCCGACCGGGCAATATTACTGTTCGCAAGGCCGATGGTTCGACCGAAGTCTTCGTTGCTGAATCCGGCACGCTTGAAGTCAGTCAAAACCAAGTCACGATTTTACTTTAAGTTGGACTAAATGATAAACCGCGCGACGATTACGAAGTAATCGTCGCGCGGTTTCGAATATAAAAAACGGCGGGTACCTCGTAGAGGTCCCGCCGGCTGCGGTCAATCAGAGCGCCCAGGGTCGTATTTCAAGATTGGCTCCACGGCACCTGGCGACACCGTTTCATAGCCTCGGACCTATCCTACACAGAGCCCTCCAATTTCTGCAGCAGAATGAATATAGCAGATTCTAGAGAAAAGCAAAAGGCGCCCGGGGGCGCCTTGCGGTGGTGTTGTTGTTCAGAAACCGAAGTCACGGCCGGTGACATCCCTGCCAACGTGTGGTCGTTACTGTCGTTTCGTGGGAGGTTCGAACTCTGAGAAGTCCTGGCGGACGCTCTCGACCCAGGTCCGCACCATTGCCAGTGCTTCGTGAAGGAACATGATGTCCTCGAGCCGAGAGCCGGCTTGGCTGACACGGATCTCGGTGATGGCGCCGAGTGCCGGTGCAAAAACGACTGCCGGATTCGACCCATGCTCCTTTCCGTCGGGAGTGATGGTGAGGTAGGTGCGGCTTGATGCGAAGGCACCAGAGACGACTGTGGCTTTGACGTGATGGACTTTCATTGAAAGGCTCCTGGTTGGTTAAAGGGCGGCGGGACTTTCCCGTGACAGATTTATACTATAAAAATGGCGCTTTGTCTATGGCTAGAAATTGTGACTGCTTTCTAGGGTATTGTCTTCCGTGTTTAAGATGGAAAATGATACTCCTGCTATCTCTAGTGAGTTTTGGTGGAGATTAGGTGGCGAGATGAGTAAGGTAGTAGACCAGGCGTCGGCGATGACGGCCGAGGGGGCTTTGACGTAGATGCCACGGTGGTCGGGGTCCCCGCCGGGCGCGCCTTTGGCGCACCCGGCGGGGACCCCTTCAGCTGTCGTGTCGACGATATGTGAATAGTCTTGTTCACCCGACTTCCACCTCCGCTTGTGTGTGCTTGAAGCGGCAAAGCCTTGGTCCGTGAGGGTAGTCTTGGCGATGTAGGTGCCGGCTTTGATGGGGTGTTCTAGATAGATATCTATTGGTTCACCGTGATCACTCGTCGCATAGATGTCTCCGCCACCGTTCACAAGACAGTGCTTAATGCTGTGCTGAGTTAGCAGTCTTTCTATCACTTGATCAATCAACCAGCCCTTTCCAAAGCCACCGAGGTCGACTTTGCCGTTGATTAGCCTTATCTCATTATCATCAATCACGAGATCTCGGGCCGGACTCGGCATTTCATTAGTCCAATCGATTGGACTAAAAGAGTAGTTGGCGTCATAGCCTCGCGCTTCTAGGATGCCTCCGACTAAGAAGTTGAAAACGCCACCAGTGTCTTCGTAGAGTTTTTGGCCGAGTCGAAGCAAGGCTAGTGTCTCGGGTTCGGGGTTTGTCATGACCCCAGTGTCATTAAGTTGAGTGATGATTGAGTCTGTCTTGAAGCGAGAGTACTTGGCTTCGAAGGCTTCGATAAAACTGCGGAGGTCGCCGTAGGCGACCTCCGCAGTTTTATCGTCTATTTTATCAAACACTTCTACCTGCCAGATTGTCCCGAGACCCTCTATGGCTGGCAGTAAGTTAGACATGCTTAGCCACGCTCGGCGCGGATCTTGGCGACCGCTTCGTTAAAGGCCACCGAAGTTAGGGAAGCGCCACCAACACGAGCTAGAGAGATGTTATCTAGGGAGCGCCCGACCACTTCAGCCTGGTACGCTCGATCAAATCTTTCTTGGTTGGCGTTAGAAAAGCCGTCACCATTGTCGTATATGACGTTTGCACCAGTCACGTTGCCACTGTTGTCAACTATTAGACTCACTCTAATATCGTGTCGGGTGCGGGCTGGTGTTAGATAGCTGGCATCGGCGGTGAAGGTGGCGGTGCTAGCAGCTACCCCTTCGCGTGGCGTTGGAGTGGTCTCAGCGGGAGCGGGTAGATTGCTCACTTCAGGGGAAGGTAGTACATCTGGATTATCTTCTGTCGGCTTTGCTTCAGTAACTTCTACCTCAGACTCTGCTTCAGATTCTGGTCGTACGACTTCCTCAAGCACGATAGTCTCGACTGGCGCACTATCTTTTCCTGGTACAAAGATTAAAATGGCACCCAAAGCTACGATAATAACTCCCAAAATTATGACAACAATTTGCATAAAGATTCTTATTTAACAATGGTATGTATTATACTGACTCCACAGACGTATTACAGTATACAAGTTAATAATCTTGCAGTCTTATTACGAACTCATGACCCATATCTTTCGCACGCTTTGGCATTATCTTGAGGCAAAACTTGATGGTGTGGCCATGTACCGCACCGTTACACTGGCTTTGATATTTTTGTTTCTGCACGGCCTCGTGCTCTCGCTTTTGGGACGCATCCCGTACAGTATTGGTGAACAAATGTTGTCAGCGCTTTTGGCAGTGGGTACGGCGCTCTTTTTGAATATCGTTCTAACCAAGCTGTTTAATGTTTCAGCCAATCACGAGTCAGCGATTATCACCGCCTTGATTCTCTACCTCCTTGTCTTGCCCGCCGAGCTTAGTAATCTCAAAGAGTCATGGATAATAGTGGCGGTCACCGCTTTGGCGATAGTGTCGAAATTCCTAATTGTTTACCGCGGACAGCATATAGTGAATCCGGCGGCTTTTGGAGTCTTTGGTTTAGCGCTCATCTACGCTATCTTTCCTTTACCTGGTTACTTCGAGTCGACGTGGTGGATTGGCCGCCCAGAATTTTTTATCCCGCTACTTCTCGCTGGAGGGGCAGTAGTGATGAAGATTCGGAAGTGGACGCCGGTTTTGGCTTTTCTTGGAGTAGCCTTTGTGACGTATCTCTTTGAAGAGTGGCGCTTCCGGGGCGAGTGGGGTGCGGTCTCGCCCGAGCAGTTCTGGCTCTCTGGACCGAGTCTTTTCTTAGCTTTCTTCATGTTGACCGAACCCTTCACCATGCCACCCCGTAAACCGCTCCAGGCCGCTTACGGTGCGGCTGTCGGCGTGATCTCTCAGACTACGCTATTTCTATCGGTTGGGGTTAAGATGACTCCCGAGCTCGCTCTTATCTTGGGCAATCTACTTTTCTACCCGGCAACCTTGAAGCGCAAGCTTATGCTTTCACTCAAATCAGCTCGCTTAGTTGCTAAGGGTACCTATGAATTTATTTTTGGTAAACCAGCTGGGTTAAAGTGGCTTCCTGGTCAGTACTTGGAGTGGATGCTACCACACGGCAAAACTGACGATCGGGGAGTGCGGCGGTACTTTACCATCGCTTCATCCCCGACCGAAGCAGACATCAAGCTCGCGGTGCGCTTTCCGGATACCGGAGCGAGTACCTACAAGCAGTCACTGCTTAGCTTGAAGCCCGGCGAGGTAATAATTGCCAGTCAGCTCGCTGGTGATTTCTTGCTCCCGAAGGAAACCGACAAGAAACTCGCCTTCGTGGCGGGCGGGATTGGGGTGACGCCGTTCCTTAGTCATCTCTCCTATATGCGCGACACCGAGACTAAGTTTGATACGACACTTTTCTACTGCAACAACACCGAGAGCGATATCGCCTATCGTCCGGAGCTAGATACTTTGGCCGGGGAGCTTCCTCTTAAAGTCGTGCATGTTTTAGCCAAGGAAGAGGTGGAGGGTCTAGAGACTGGTTTCCTCACCGCGGAGATTATCAAAAGGCAGACCCCAGACTACACCGAGCGCTCCTGGTATCTTTCTGGTCCACCCGGTATGGTAAATGCCTACAGCAAACTCCTTCGCGAGCTCAAGGTCCCTGAAAGGCAAATCATCCGCGATTTCTTCCCTGGGTTGGCTTAACTTGACACCAGCGTCACACCCAAAGTGTTACCTACCCTCTAACAATAATAGTCTTAAACCACTGCTCTTGAAAGTGTATCGCTCGCAGTATTTCCTCGTCTGTTAGAGTCCTGCCAACGGGGACGACAATTAGTTTGTCGTCGTCATCGTCTAGTCTATGTGCGATGGCAATACAGACACCCTCTCCAGATTCAATAGCTTCATCAACACCAAGAAAATAAGCATCGAGATCCTCACCGTCTGGTGCCTGAATTCCATTTATATAACCGTAGTTTATCTCATATACAAAACCGTGTTTGGGGTGCTTAGTACCAAGTGGTCGATCGATAGTAACGTTTACTGTCTGACCAAGAAATTTTCTTGCCAGCTCGAGAGATTTTGAAGTATTGTCAAATTTTTTCATGGACTAATTTTCATTTATGATAGCGCCATTTTACCACTCAATTGGCTTCTGCTCAGTCTTGCTTAGGTAAGCGTTGGACTGACTGAATGGCTTTGAGCCAAAGAAGCCAGTATGAGCGGAGAAGGGCGAGGGGTGTGGGGCATTGAGAATGAGGTGTTTGTCTTGGTCGATTAGGTCGGCTTTCGCTTGCGCGTATTTGCCCCAAAGGATGAAGACGACGTTGGTCTTCTTGTCCGAGATTGATTTGATGACCGTATTGGTGAAGGTCTCCCAGCCTAAGCCTTGGTGTGAGGCGGGGGAGTTGGCTCGTACGGTGAGGGTGGCATTGAGGAGTAGTACACCCTGCCTCGCCCAGGCTTCTAGGTTGCCGCTCGTGCGCGGTTTGACCCCTAAATCTGCTTCGAGTTCTTTATAGACATTCTTTAAGGATGGTGGTACTCGTACACCATCTCTTACCGAGAAGGCGAGTCCATGCGCTTGACCCTCACCGTGGTAAGGGTCTTGGCCGAGAATGACAACTTTTACTTTGTGAAAAGGGCAGAGTGTAAAAGCGTTAAAGATCTGCTCTCTCTGTGGGTAGACAGTTTCGCTTCGGTAAAAGTTTTCGATTGTAGTTACGAGCGTTCGATAGTATTCGGCCTTGAGCTCGTCTCCTAACACTTCCGCCCATGATGCTTCGATGTTTGGCATATTACTTTTGACACTTGGGGCAGAAGTGGGTGCCGCGCCCGGCACAGCGAATCTTTTTAATGATGGTAGCACAGACGGTGCAGGGCGTGTTTTGTTTGCCGAAGACTAAAAGATAGTCAGTGTAGTTGCCGTTCTCACCACCGGTGTCGACGAAGTGTTGGAAGGTGGTGCCGCCGACGGTGATCGAATGGCGCATCACCGCGCCACCCGCTTCGATGATTAGTCTTGCTTCGGTTTTGGTAAGTTTGTCGGCACGGCGAGTAGGCCGGACTCGGGCCTTGAAGAGAGCTTCATCCACGTAGATATTGCCGAGTCCGGCCACGAAGCTCTGGTCTAGTAGGGCGGCCTTAATGCTGGTGCGGCGCTTCCTAACGCGTGCGATGAAATCGTCGTAGGGGAAGTCGTCATGAATTGGCTCTGGGCCATAGGCGGCCTGAGCCTTTTCTAAGGCAGCTTTGTCGACCAGCTTAGTGTAGCCAAAGAGACGCATGTCATTAAAGTAAAGATGACTACCATCCGTAAAAATAAATTCGACCCGGGTGTGTTTATTGGGGAGGGAAGCGGTGTCGGTTTTCGTAAGGGTGTGACCACCGCCCGCGACTTCACCCTTGGCTCTAAAGAAGAATTGCCCCGTCATCTTGAGGTGAGCGAGCATAAATAAATTCTCCTCACCCGCAAACTCAAAGATCATCAGCTTGCCGACGCGGTCGATATGAGAAATCGTCTTACCGCGTAGCTTGGCTGCAAAGCGCGCGGCGTGTCCGACCGTCTTCTTATGGAAGATTTTTACGTCTTTTATGGTACGCCCTTTTACTTTATATAAAAGCTGCAGGCGCACGGTTTCGACTTCTGGTAACTCTGGCATGATGAGTCTGATTTTATGCTTACTTGAAGCCTTAGTCTAGCGCTTTTTTGTTTGACTTTTGGGGTGAAATGTGATATTATTGATTAATAACTGTTCTCCTCCAGTTACCCCTCAAG
>JRYF01002074.1_pt1 | contig 12980 bp, 8 predicted proteins | sample 235331 | NCBI WGS metagenome assembly JRYF01 (sample SAMN03074217, study PRJNA261475) | activated sludge metagenome | biome: Wastewater Treatment Plant; feature: Wastewater; material: Activated sludge; isolation source: activated biomass of a wastewater treatment plant treating hydrocarbon... ... | reverse complement strand
CGGCCGGCGCGAGCGTGAAGCCGAGGCCGCCCAGCGCCAGCAGCAGGGCGAGCGCCAGTGCCGCCGCGCCGGCAACCGCCGCCGACCGCTGCCAGCCCAGCATCAGCACCAGGATCAGGACGATCGGCGCTGCCGCGAGCGCCGCCGGGATGGCCAGGCCCGACACGCCGCGTCAGGCCAGCCGCTCGACCGACACCGCGTGCAGCGGCGCGCCGCCGGCCTCGAAGGCGTCCAGGTTGGCCAGCGTGATGCGCGCGATCTCGGCCAGCGCGTCCTCGGTGAAGAAGCCCTGGTGACCGGTGACGAGCACGTTCGGGAAGGTCAGCAGGCGCGCGAACACGTCGTCGTGCAGCACCTCGTCGGACAGGTCGCGGAAGAACAGGTCGCCCTCCTCCTCGTACACGTCCAGCCCCAGGCTGCCGAGCGTGCCGGCCTTCAGCGCCGCGATCACGGCCCGCGTGTCGATCACCGCGCCGCGGCTGGTGTTGATCAGCATCGCGCCGGGCTTCATCGCCGCCAGCGCGGCGGCGTCGATCAGGTGGCGCGTGGTCGGCGTCAGCGGGCAGTGCAGGCTGACGATGTCGCTGCCGGCGAGCAGCTCCGGCAGCGCCACGTAGCGCGCGCCGAGCGCCTCGACCTCCGGATTGGGCCGCGGCGCGAAGGCCAGCAGCCGGGAGCCGAAGCCGGCCATGATGCGCGCGAAGCACTCGCCGATCTTGCCGGTGCCGATGACGCCGACCGTGCGCCCGTGGAGGTCGAAGCCGAGCAGCCCCTCGAGCGCGAAGTTGCCCTCGCGCACCCGGTTGTAGGCGCGGTGGATCTTGCGGTTGAGCGCCAGCACCAGCGCCACGGTGTGTTCGGCGACGGCGTGTGGCGAGTACTCGGGCACGCGGGCGACCGCGATCCCGAGCCGTGCCGCCGCCTGCAGGTCGACCTGGTTGAAGCCGGCACAGCGCAAGGCCACGAGCCGCGTGCCCTGGGCATGCAGCGCCTGCAGCACGCCGGCGTCGAGCCGGTCGTTGACGAAGGCACAGACGGCCAGCGCGCCGGTCGCGGCGGCGACCGTGCTGGCGTCCAGCCGCGCCTGCAGGAACTGCAGGCCGTGGCGGCCGGCGGCGTTGGCGCGCTCCAGGCTGTCGCGGTCGTAGGGCCGGGTGCTGAAGACGGCAACGCGCACGCGAGACGGTCCTCAGCCGGCGCGCTGCTGCGCCAGCCAGTCGCGCACCGCGGTCACGTGCTCGCCGACGGCGTCGACCGCCCGCCGCAGCCTGTCCTCGGTGCAGCCGAGCTGCCCGCACCACCAGGCGAGTTCGACCGGGTCCATGGTGTTGACGCGCCCGGGGTCCAGCGGTTCGAAGGCGGGGGGTGGGGAGGTGCTCATGCGGTGGCCCTTGCAGCTGGGGCGGGTGGAACCGCGCCCCGTGGATCGACTCTACCGCGGCCGGCGCGCCGGTCGTCCGCGCGCGACCGCGGCACGGCGCCCTTGTGAAACCGGCGGCGCGCCATCATCTGCGATCTTCGGACACTTCCACGCGCTGTCAAGCCGATGAGCCCCTCCCGCACCATGCCCCGCCGCGTGCTCCAGGTGCTGCTGCTGGCCCTGCTGGCTGTGGCGGCGCTGGTCGTCGCGCGGCCGGGCGACGCCCGCGACACGCCGCCGCCGGGGCGCGAGGTGACGCCGCGCGGCCCGCTGCTGGCCGACGAGCAGGCGACGATCGACCTGTTCCGCCGCCTGTCGCCGTCGGTCGTGCACATCACGACGCTGGCGGCGCAGCGCGACCTGTTCTCGATGAACGTGCAGCAGGTGCCGCGCGGCACCGGCACCGGCTTCGTCTGGGACCGCGACGGCCACATCGTCACCAACTTCCACGTCATCCAGGGCGGCAGCGCGGCGCGTGTGACGCTGGCGGACCAGACCGGCTTCGACGCCCGGCTGGTCGGCGCGTTTCCCGACCGCGACCTCGCGGTGCTGAAGATCGACGCCCCGGCCGGCAAGCTGACGCCGATCCCGCTCGGCAGCAGCCGCGACCTGCAGGTCGGCCAGCGCGTCTACGCGATCGGCAACCCCTTCGGGCTCGACCAGACGCTGACCACCGGCATCGTCAGCGCGCTGAACCGCGAGATCGAGTCGTTCAACAACCGCACCATACGCGGCGTGGTGCAGACCGACGCCGCGATCAACCCCGGCAACTCGGGCGGGCCGCTGCTCGACTCGGCCGGGCGGCTGATCGGCGTCAACACGCAGATCGCGAGCCCGAGCGGTGCCAGCGCCGGCATCGGCTTCGCGATCCCGGCCGACGAGGTCAACCGCATCGTGCCGCGGCTGATCCGCGACGGCCGCGTCGTGCGGCCCGCGCTCGGTCTGACCGCGGCGCCGCCGGGCTTCGCCCGCTCGCTGCGCCTGCCCGACGGCGTGGCGATCGTCCAGGTGCAGCCGAACGGGCCGGCCGCGCGTGCCGGGCTGCAGCCGTTCCGCCGCGCGCGCGACGGCGGGGTGCTGATGGGCGACCTCGTCACCGCGGTCGACGGCCAGCCGGTGAAGGATCTGGACGACGTGCTGACTTTGCTCGAGCAGCGCCAGCCGGGCGACACGGTCACGCTGTCGCTGTGGCGCGGCGGACAGCGGCGCGAACAGGCGGTGGTGCTGGGGACGAGCGAATGAGCACGTCCCGGCGCATCCTGCTCGTCCAGGGCCATCCGGACCCGGCCGGCGGCCACCTCGGCCACGCGCTGGCCGACGCCTACGCCGACGGCGCGGCCGCGGCGGGGCATGAAGTGCGCCGGGTCGAGGTCGCGCGGCTGGACTTCCCGCTGCTGCGCACCCAGGCCGACTGGGAGCATGGGCAGGCGCCGCCCGCACTGCGGCGGGTGCAGCAGGAGCTGCTGTGGGCCCAGCACCTGGTGATCGTGTTCCCGCTCTGGCTGGGCGACATGCCGGCGCTGCTGAAGGGCTTCCTCGAGCAGCTGATGCGCCCCGGGCTGAACGGCGAGGTGCCGCGCGACGGCGGCATGCCGCCCAAGGGGCTGAAGGGCCGCAGCGCTCGCGTGGTCGTCACGATGGGCATGCCGGCGCTGGTCTACCGCTGGGTCTTTCGCGCCCACAGCCTGAAGTCGCTCGAGCGCAACATCCTCGGCATGGTTGGCATCGCGCCGGTGGACGAGACGCTGGTCGGCCTGGTCGGCAAGCTGGATGCGGCCGGCGTCGCGCGCTGGCAGGCGAAGCTGCGCGAGCTGGGGCGGCGCGCGGCCTGATGCCGCGGCGGGTTCAGCCGCGCGTACCGAGCGTGCCGGGCGGCAGCGGGCGCGTGACTTCGGCTGGCGAAGGTGGCGGCTCGTCGAGCACGGGGATCGCGGCCGGCAGGCTGGCGGTGCGATCGAGCGTCAAGGACGGCGCAGCGGGTGCGGGCGCGGATGGCAACGGCGGTGCCGGCGGCGCAGTCGGTGCAGGCGGGGCGGCGGTACGCTTGGGCGCGCCAAGACGCCGCATCGGCTTGCGTGCCGACGGCGGCGGTGCGGGTGGCAGCGGCATCGCCTCCCAGTTGGACCAGCCAGCTGCCGGGGCGTCGAGCGGCGGCAGCGGCAGGCGTTCGACGACGACGCCGTCGCTGCCGGCGACCAGCACCTGCTGCGCCGCGCTGTTGCCGGCCAGCGCGCGGCCGAAGCGGCGTGCGCGGTCGAGATCGGGGTGCCAGATCCGGCCCTGCGCCTGCAGCCGCCCATGCGCGTCGACGACGACCTCCACCACGCGGTAAAGGCCGGGGGTCGCGCGGCGCGGCTTCGGCGGTGCGGAAGCTTCCACCGAGCGTGGATCGGACGTCGGGCTGGGGGTGTCGGGGCTGGACATCGCGGGATCTAACACGAAGGCGGCGCGCGGCGTGAGCCCCGGCACCCCCGCTTATCGGCCACGCGGTCCGGTGGCTGAAGCGATCGCGGCGGCCGATGCGGTCGAAGCGGTCGAAGCGGTCGAAGCGGCCTAAGCAGCGCCAGCGGCGCGGTTAGCATCGCCGCCATGCACATCGTCTGCCTCGACCTCGAAGGGGTGCTGATCCCCGAGATCTGGATCGCCTTCGCGCGCGAGACCGGCATCGAGGGCTTCACGCGCACCACGCGCGACGAGCCCGACTACGACCGGCTGATGCGCTACCGGCTGGCCCTGCTCGACCAGCACGGGCTGAAGCTGCCCGACATCCATGCGGTGATCGGCCGCATGGCGCCGCTGGACGGGGCACGCGAGTTCCTCGACGGGCTGCGCGGGCGTTACCAGGTGATCATCCTGTCGGACACCTTCTACGAGTTCGCGCACCCGCTGATGCTTCAGCTGGGGCAGCCGACGCTGTTTTGTCACCGTCTGGTGACAGATGACCACGGCCGGGTCGTCGACTACCGGCTGCGCCAGCCGGACCAGAAGCGCCACGCCGTGAACGCTCTGAAGGCGCTCAACTTCCGCGTCCTGGCCGCCGGCGACTCGTACAACGACACCGGCATGCTGCAGGCGGCCGACGCCGGATTCTTCATCCATCCGCCGCCGGCGATCGTCGCGCAGTTCCCGCAGTTCGCGGTGCACCACGACTACGCGTCGCTGCGGGAATCGCTCGACGCTGCCGCGGCGCGCTTCTGATCGACCCTGTGCGCGCAGCCCGCGCCGGGTTCAGGGCTGCAGATGACGCGTCATCGCCGTCATCAGCTGGCCCGGGATCAGCGCCAGCGCCGGCAGGCTGTCGAAGGCGTGGAACTGGCCGCCGGGCATCACCTTCAGGCCGAGCGTGCCGTTCTGCCAGGCCAGTTCCAGGCTGAACGCCACCGCCAGCTTCGGCGTGCCGCTGAGCGCGAACTCGCCCAGGCCGACCTGCGGCAGCGTGAACAACGGCGCCTGGTTCGGGTTGGCGGCCGGCGGGTCGTTCGACAGCAAAGGCACCGGCAGCGTCACCGCCGGCACGTCGACGCTCGGCGTGTGGCTCCACAGATTGAAGCCGGCGAAGCCGAACATGAACGAGGACCCCGCCGGCGGCGCGTCGTTGCCGACTGTGGCGACGACCACAGGCACCGGCAGGTCGACCGGCGGCGGGTCGACCTTGACGCCGGCGTGCAGGTAGACCGGCGTCCCGCCGGTGGTGGAGATCGTCGGCACCGGGATCGTCATCCCGCCCAGCGGCAGCAGGCTCAGGCCGTCGATCGAGAACAGATCGGCCAGCTTGTGCGCGTCCTGGTCGGCCAGCGCGCTGCGCTCGACCAGCAGCCGCTGCGAAGCCACCGGCAGCAGCGGCGTCGTGCCGGCGCCGGGCAGGCGCAGCGCGAGCGTCCACTCGAGGTGGAAGCGGCAGCCGCGCAAGCGACCGTCGGAGCCGACCGTCAGGCTGCCGCCGACGGTGGCGCTGAGGATCAGCCCGGCGACCTCGACCCCGGCCGGCAGCTGCTGCGGCGTGAGCTGCAGCACGAAACTCGTCTGCCCCTGCACCGTCAGCCCCGCCGAGCCGAGTTCGACCGCGCCGGCCAGCCACTCGCGCCCCTGCCAGTGCAGGCGGCCGGATGCGGCCAGGCTCCAGCCGCTGCCGTCGGCGGCGATGCGGCACTGGCCTTCGACCCTGGCCGCGCCGATCGTCAGCCGGCCGCTGCCTTCGAAGGCCAGCGCCGGCAGCGCGCCGCCGAAGCCGACCTGCCCGCGCAGCGCGAGCTGCAGGTCGTGCAGCGCGAAACCGGCCACGGTCCAGGGCTGGCTGCCGGCGTCCAGGCGCGAGTCCAGGCGCGCTTCGAGGCCGATGCCGTCGGGCGTCAGCTCGCCGGCGACAGCCGCGACGCTGCGCCCGAGCAGCTCCATCGATCCCTGCCCGGCGAGCGCGAAATGCGCGCCCGGGCCGACCCGCCCCCGGGCCTGCAGGGTCAGCTCGAGCACACGCTGGCTGCCGCCGGCGAACAGGTCTGGCGCGAAGCTCAGGGCCCCGGCGACGAACAGATGGCGGTCACTGGCGTCGACGCTGCCTTCGACGACGACCGCGTCACCGAACAGGTGCAGCGCGCCGTCGCCGCCGATGCGGAAGGCGCCGCGGCTGTCCAGCGCCAGGCTGGCCGGCTGCTGCGCGCTGGCGATGCGCAGCCGCGCCAGCGCGCCGCCCGGCGCCGGCAGGACCGCCCAGTCGACCCACAGCGAGGCCTCGACCCGGGCCCAGGAGTCGGCACCGGCCGACTGACCTTCCAGCAGCAGCCGGCCCTGCATCTGCGCGGCGAGTTCGACCTCGAGCCCGGCCACCACCAGCCGCAGCGGTTCGACGCCGGCCGTCGTCAGCAGCCTGAAGCCGCCGTCGGCGCGCATCACGCCGAGGAAGCGGTAGGTCTGCTGGCCGAGCACGCGCACCCGCGCTGCGACCGCCACCGCCAGCGCGTCGCCCTGCAGCGCCGCGTGCAGGTCGGCGGCGTCGAAGCCGGCCAGGTCGTCGGCAGCCCAGGTGGCGACCGGGATGGCCGGCGGCACCGGTGCGCCGACGACGCCCGCGAAGTGCGGGCGCTGGGGCAGCGGCGCCAGCCTGGCCGACGCTGCCAGTTCACGCGCGCCGTAGGCCCGCGCCGGCGCCGCTTCGGCGCGTTCGACGACGAAGCGGTCGAAGCGCGTGCCGAGGTTCCACCAGCTGTCCAGCCCGGCCTGGCCTTCGGTCAGCGGGTCGTCGGCGTCGACCAGGTCGCACCACTGCGCGCCGTCGACCCAGACCCGGATGTGGGTGGCAGGCCGGTCGTGCGCCGCGCTCACGGCTTCGATGCAGACCTGGTAGACGCGCCGCGGGACGAACGCGGTCGGCGTCTCGTGCAGCGTGCGCGTGACGCCGCGCTTGAGGCGCATCAGGTGCCAGACGCGCTGCTCGCTGGTCATGCGGAAGCGGTAGAAGCTGGTGTCGCCGTCGGCGTGGAAGACCACGCCCATGCCGTCGTCGTCCACCGAGTGCATGTCGACCGTGACGCGCAGCGCGGCCAGCGGCTCGGTGGCGCGGATCAGCATCGCGCCGTAGCGCGCGACCGAGTTGTCGCCGACGTTGCGGTCCTGATACAGCGCGCCGCCCCGCAGCACCCACAGGCCCTGGCCGCCCTTCAGGCCATGGTGCACCGCGCGCCAGCCTTCCAGCGAACTGCCGGCGAAGCGTTCGTCGACCACCACCGCCCAGCCATGCCCACCCGGCGCGGCTGGCGGGGCCGGTGCCAGCGCCGGCGCACCCGCCGCGGCCACGCCATCGCGCAAGGCCTGCGGCGCGACCAGCAGGAACACCGCGCTGGCGTCGAATCCGACGAAGCTGCCGCGCAGCTCGACCCGGCGCAGCGCCGGTGGCAGGGCGTCGAGCAGGGATTCGACATCCGGCTGCGGCGGGTCTTCGGCCAGCCGCTGCACCACCGCGCCGATGTCCTGCCCGGCGTCGGCGAGCTCGGCCTCGAGGCGCTGCAGCAGCGCCATCAGCGACTGGCCGAAGCTGATCACGCTGCCGACGTTGATGCGCATGTCCAGCGGCCGCGTGATCAGCCGCCCATGTTCGGGGAACATGCCCAGCACCGCCGGCGGCAGCGAGATCTGCGCGTGGCGCAGCTCGGCCCACATCAGGTCGGCCAGGTGGCCGGCGGGGTCGATCGGCAGCGTCGGGTCGGACAAGAAACCCAGCAGCTCGAAGAACATCAGCGGGCTGGGGTGCGGGAATGGCCGCCGCAGGTCGACGTGGATGCCGAAGCCGGCCAGCCGGACGCTGGTGCACAGGCGGTCGAAGAACGGCGTGTTGTCGGTCAGCAGCGGGATCGGCAGCATGCCGCCGACCGGCGTGATGACCTCGAACCGGTCGCAGACCTGGGTCAGACCCAACTCGTGGTTGCCGAGCGCGATGTCGAACGCCCACAGGTAGTTCGCCGACGGCAGCGGGCCGAAAAAAGGCGAGAACCTGGCGCGCTCGAAGCCGGCGCGCAGCACGCCCGGCACGTGCAGCTGCAAGCCGTCCCAGGCCGGCGCGCAGGGCTCGCCGGCCGGCGGCGGCAGCGGATGCTCGCTGCGCAGGTCGACGTCGAAAGCCACCAGCGGCAGCAGGAAGTCGACCTCGCCGAGCACGATGGGGATCAGGTCGACGTTGAACTGCAGCCGGCTGGTGGTCGGCAGCCGCACGCCGGCGCCGATGCGGCGCGAGGTGTCGGCGTCGGCGACCAGCGCCGGCGACAGATGCAGCGCGCCGGCGAAGTCGACCTTCAGCGAGTTCTTGCTGTAGCCGTAGCCGATGATCAGGCGGTCGAGCTCGACCGCATTGCCTTGGTAGCGCCCGAACGATGGCAGCGGGATCGGATCGGCGCCGCCTTCGACCGCGAAGTAGATCGCGTCGGCCGACAGCCCGAGCTTGAACACCAGGTCCTGCAGCGGCGCCAGCGGGTCGTCGGGCGCGAAACCTTCCAGCGTGGCGCCACCCTCGACGCGGATCGCCGACGGGTCGTTGAACGGCAGCACGAAGCGGGCGTCGCGGATCACGAACAGCAGCCCGGTGTCGAAGTGCAGCGAACCGAGCGTGAAGTCGACCGCGTCCTGGTACAGCTCGACCCATTGCTGGTAGGCGGCGCGGCTTTCGGCCGTGCTGAGCTGGCCGAGCATCCGGTAGACCGCGAGCACGGCCTGGGTCAGGAACTTCTTGCCGGTGCCGTCGAAGATCGCCTTCTGCAGCCGCGGGATGACGCGGTAGCGCAGCTCGAAGCGCTGCTGCTCGTCGGTGCCCGCCGGCAGCGCGTCGAGCGCGGCGCGCGCGTCGGCCAGCGCGGCCTGCGCGACCGCCAGCCGGGCGTCGATCGCCGGCTGGACCTGGCCGGTCCAGATCGCCAGGTCCCAGCGGCCGGCGGCGTCGCGCAAGGCGTCGAGGTCGCGCCTGGACAGCGGCAGCGGCGGCAGCGCGACCGGCACCGCCAGCCGCTCGATGCCGAAGCTCAGCGACTCGGCGCCCAGCTCGAAGCCGAGCTCGGCGAACTGGCCGGCGAAACCGAACTCGCAGGCGATCGCCAGCCGCATCGGCAGGCCACCGGCCGACGCGCTGGCGCCGCTGGCGCCCGGCACATGGCCGATCGAGAGCGCGATCGACTTCAGCGCGAACGAGACCTCGACGTCGAGCTCGATCTCGTGGCCGCCGACCGCGCCGCCCGTCATCTGGGCGGCAGCGCCGGCCAGCATGTCGAACAGGTCGAGCTGCAGGTCGGCGCCGCTGAACCGGCAGTCGAGCGCGAGGTAGCCGCCGGCGGCCGCCTGCCCCAGCCGCAGGCTGGCGCTGCCGGCCAGCTCGACCCGGTGCGCGACCGCGAACAAGCGCTCCAGGTGCACCGCCATCGGCCCCGGCACCAGGCCGCCGAGGTCGGCCGGCAGGATCGGCCGCAGCACGAAGCCGCCGGCCAGGCGGAACTCACCTTCGGTCTGGCCGGCGTCCGACGACAGTTCGATGACCAGGCTGCTGACGCTGACCTCCAGCGGCGGGCGCGGCAGCACCAGGCCCGGAAGCTGGAACGCGAGACCGACCGGGCTGGCGAGCGTGGCGGCGAGCGCGCCGGTCGGCTGGCCGTCGGCCGACGCCAGCTCGGCCTTGAACTCGGCGTCGATCCAGCCTTGGTCGTCGCCCCCGGTGACCTGCACCGGCGGCGCGAGGCCCGGCGCAGCGAAGCCCGGCAGCGCGGCGAGGTCGGGCAGGCGCAGCCGCAGCTTCAGGCCGAGCTCGCCGTCGAAACCGTCGCCGGTGGCGACCAGCGAGCCCGTGATCAGCGCCGAAGCCACCTCGGGCCGCTGCGCGGCAGGCACGAAGCGCCAGAGCTGGTCGACCTCGGCCAGCGTGGCCTCGACGCCCAGCTTCAGCGTGCCGTCGGCCCAGTGCAGCACGAGCGCAACCTCGGCGTCGTCGGGCGGCAGCGGGAAGTCTGGCGGCAGTTGCGCCAGCGCGGTGCGCGACGCCAGTTCGGCCCAGCGCAGCGCGGCGCGCAGTTCCAGCCTGTCGAGCGTGCGAGCACCGCCCGGTGCACGCTTCAGGCCGACGAACAGCCTTGCGTGGTGAATCTGGCCGACCGCGTCGACGTCGATGTCCTGCAGCACCAGCTCGAAGGTCTCGCCGGCCTCCGAATGCTCGAGCTCGATCGTGACCGAGGCCGCCGTCACCTCCAGCCCCGGCAGCTCCAGCTCGACCCCGCTGCGGCCGCTGAAGCGAAGCTGCGTGACAGGGCTCGCGCCGCCGCCGACCTGGCCCGCGAGCTCGCCGTCGAGCTGCAGCCCGGTCAGCGCCAGCCGGTGGCCGGGTGCGCCGAGCGCGATCTGCGCGGCGCCGCCGTCGTGCGTGCGCAGGCTGCCGCGCAGCGCGTAGCGCCCCTCGCCGGCGTAGTCGGCGTAGACCTCGGCGTCGAGCATGGCGTCCAGCAGCGGCACGCGAAGATGGCCGCTGGCGGCCAGGGCGGTCGGCACGTTGGCCTGCACCTTGGCGCGCAACCCGGCCAGCGCGAAGCGCCAGTCCGGGTCGACGAACCAGCCGAGCAGCTCGGTCGCGTCGGGGTCGAACTGCGAGCCGTCGATCGCGACCGGCCATTGCAGCGTGGCGTCGAACGACACGCCCTGGTTGCCGATCACGACGCCTTCGAAGCTGGCGTGGATGCCGGGCAGCGCCTGCCCGACGAGCTGGAGCGGCAGCGCCCAGTCCAGCCGCGCGCTCGCGGCGTGCAGGCCACGCAGGCCGGTCGTGAAGCCGAGCGCGACGATCGCGGCGTCGACGTCTTCGTCGCGCAGGATCAGCCGGCAGCCCTGCAGCGCGAGCTCGAGGCCGGTGCCGACGATCTCGAACGGCGGCATGCCGAAGGCATCGACCGTCGCCGCGACGGCGCCGTCGCCGCCGATCCGGAAACCGCCTTCGATCTCGAACTGCAGGCCCGGCGCCGCCTGGCCGTCGGCCCCGACCGGCTTCAGCAGCGGGTTGGCGAGCGCGACCGTGAGCGGGAAATGCGCGATCTCGAGCGAGGGTGCGGCGCCGCCGGTGCGCACCTCGGCGTAGATCAGCGGCCACTCGTCCTCGCCCGTGCGCACGATGCCCAGCGCCAGCGCACCAAGCCCCGGCAGCGTGAACCACAGCGTGCGCTTGACCGCCAGCTGCATGCTGGTGCAGCGCTCGTCGCCGTCCTCGACCGACACCAGGTCGCAGACCTCGAGCTCGCCCGGCAGCCCGGCCAGCAGACCGTTCAGCGGCGCGACCCAGAAGCCGACCTCGGTCAGCCGCTCGAGTTCGAGCGCCGACTGCAACGCGAGCAGGCCCGGCGGGTCAGACATCCACCTGCACCCAGCCTGCCGGCACGAAGCCGAGCGACAGGTTCGGCACCGCGACGTCCATCGCCACGCCGTAGATCACGGTGGAGGCGAAGAAGTACGGGCTGTGCAACATCAGCAGCGCGCCTTCGCCGCTGCCGCCGAAGCTGAGGTTGCCGCTGACCGACGCGAAGTTGAAGCGCGACATCTCGTGCAGACTCAGCGGCTCGGGGGTGAAGAACTCGCCGCCGCCGGACACCAGGCCGACCTCGAAGCCGATCGCGTTCAGGAAGGCCTCGGTGCGCGCGTAGTTGCCGCCCAGCTTGGGGTCCAGCGCACGGCCGAGCCGGCTGACCTTGGGCATGCGCCGCGTCGCCCCCAGCTTGCGCAGCGCCTTGCCGAGGCCGACCGTGATGCCCAATGACTCCCAGCTCAGCGGCCGGCTGATGGTCTGGCCCTGCCCGGTCTCGTCGTCGGGCAGCATGCTCAGCGTGCCCAGCCCGGCTTGAACGACGAACAGGCTGCCGGCGGCGGCGAAGTCGACCTTCCACCAGCGGCTGCGCGGCACGGCGCCGCCTTCGGGCTGCGGGAACACGAGGCGCAGGCGGTAGGCGATCTCGACCCGCCGGTTCAGCGGGTGGTCGGCACCGTCGGCGGTCGGCTCGGCCGGCTGTGTTTCGCCGCGGCCCTGCGGCGTGATGCCGGCCACCAGCGTGTTGTCGTCGAACAGGCCGCTCGTCTCGACCGCGTGCACGAGGTGGTCGAACGCGGCCTGCGCGCGCTGCACCGAGAGCTGCTGGTTGTAGGCCGCGCTGCCGGGCTCGCTCGTGTGGCCGACGACCGAGACGATGCGGATGTCCATCCGGCTGGCGCGCTCGACCAGGCGTTCGATGGCCAGCCGGTGCGCGTCGCCCAGCAGCGATGGCTGGCCGGCGTAGGGCAGGTCCTGCAGGACCAGACGAAAATACTGGATCAGGCCCTGGCCGGCGAGCTCGACCTGCTGGTCGAGCCGCTGATCGGCCTTGGCGACCAGCGCTGCGCGTTGATCAGGGTCGGCGGCTGCTGGGGTGGCGGGCATCGGTGCGCACGACTCTGGCCCCGCCCCATGCCGGGGCCTCGACGCCAGCCCATTGGACATGCGGCGCCGGCGGCCCGGCCATCCCTAGTTTGACCTCGACACGCGGGCAAGCGTCCGCACCGGACTCTTGCCCGTCCCGGCTCACCCCATGTGCAGCCCGCCGTTGCAGCTGAAGTCGGCGCCGGTCGTGAACCCCGAGTCCGGCCCCGCCAGCCAAGCGACGATCGAGCCGATCTCCTCCGGCGTGCCCAGCCGCTTGACCGGGATGGTGGCGACGATCTTCTCCAGGATCTCGGGCTTGATCGCCTTGACCATGTCGGTGCCGATGTAGCCCGGGCTGACGGTGTTGACCGTCACGCCCTTGGACGCCACCTCCTGCGCCAGCGCCATCGTGAAGCCGTGCATGCCGGCCTTGGCCGCCGAGTAGTTGGTCTGCCCGGCCTGCCCCTTCTCGCCGTTGACCGAGCTGATCTGGATGATGCGGCCCCAGCCGCGCTCGACCATGTCCGGCACCACCTGCTTGGTGACGTTGAACATGCTGTTCAGGTTGGTGTCGATGACGGCCTTCCAGTCGTCGGGCGACATCTTCAGGAACATGCGGTCGCGCGTGATGCCGGCGTTGTTGACCAGCACGTCGATCGGGCC
>JRYF01003855.1_pt1 | contig 13003 bp, 9 predicted proteins | sample 235331 | NCBI WGS metagenome assembly JRYF01 (sample SAMN03074217, study PRJNA261475) | activated sludge metagenome | biome: Wastewater Treatment Plant; feature: Wastewater; material: Activated sludge; isolation source: activated biomass of a wastewater treatment plant treating hydrocarbon... ... | reverse complement strand
CAGATAGCTTTTACTGTTTAAGCCTTGAGATAAACCGAAAGCATAGTTGAGGTCTTTGGTAATATTTCCATAAAACATAAGGCCAAATTCAATCCAGGTGGTTGGAACAATCAATCTTTCAACTTCCGGTCGATTGACTGAATAAAACATAACCGGTTCATCATTATTATTGATATAGCCGATGGTCAATGGATAAAAGCCAAAACGAGCTTTTAAATAATCCTTATATGAATAATCAAGAAAAGCTTCCATTACAAACTCAGCTTTTTGCTCCTCTGTATATAAATGGAGATACTCAATTTGCAGTTCGGAATTCCAAATGAGTTTATCTGTTATTTTATACCCAAAAAAGGTTGCAAACCGGTATAATCCTGAATAATACAATTCCAGATCTCCAAGGTCATTAGCCACATTTTTTCGTATGGGTACTGAATTAAACTCACCAAATCCACTAATGCTGTACCTCTTATCAGAAAAGAATATTTTCGATGCAGCTAATGCCAATCCCGGTTGCTGCTGAAATTTAAATCCTTCCTGCACGGTCTTTGCAGTGTCGGGTTGTACTTCCTGACTATGCATGACGACTGAGACAGAAATACATAAGAGTATTGTTTTAATGATTCGAATTTTAAATATCCGATGTATAAAAGATATAATGTTCATATACTGTGTTAATAAAATGGCATGGTGTACTATGACCAGAAATAAATGGTCTTTTTATAAAAAGTGCCTGTTTTCAAGGGTGCAAAGAGAATAAATAATGATCACTTTTTACACATTTTGAGAATAAACATAAATCATTTGATAATTTTTTAACCTCGTTTGGGATGGGGTTAAGTTCATAAAACTATATCACCGGATACCAAATATCCCGGTAATTTTTGGATTCACATGGATAATATGTATATCTTGAATGTTTAAAATATAAATCAATCCGGTTATGCCTTACCTGAATATCAATGGTTGTCAAATGTATTATGAAGATACTGGGGATGGAGAAGAAACATTGGTGCTTTCTCATGGACTATTATGGAGTGGAGAAATGTTTGAAAAGCAAGTGGAGCACTTCCGGTCAGACTATAGAGTCATTACTTTCGACCATCGTGGACAGGGAAGATCAGAGAGTACCCTTTCCGGTTATGAAATGGATCAGATATATTCTGATGCAGTTGGGTTGCTGGAGGCTTTGCAACTCACAAATGTGCATTTTGGAGGATTATCAATGGGGGGATTTGTTGCCATGCGTTTGGGGGCCAGACGACCCGATTTGGTTAAATCCTTAATATTGATGGAAACATCAGCTCAACCGGAACCCAATACATTGAAATACACTCTATTGAATACCATAGTTAAGCTTTTTGGTGTCAAATCGGTGACTACACCGGTAATGAATATTATGTTTGGAGAACCCTTTTTGGAAGACCCTGACAGGAAAGAAGAGCGGGAAAAATGGAAACGGAAGTTACAGGAAAATAAAAAAACAATCACAAGGGCAGTCAACGGGGTCATCCGCAGAAATAGCGTTGAAAGTGAATTGGTGCATATACAATGTCCGGTCTTGATTTTAGCCGGAGAGATGGACAAAGCCACAACTGTAGAGAAAGCCCAGTTTATTCATTCAAAAATCAAACATTCTGACCTGGTGATTATTCCTAGAGCAGGTCATACGGCATCCGTTGAAGAACCGGAAGCTTATAATCAAGCCATTGAAAATTTTTTGAAAAATTTAGCTTCACAATAATCCTTTATTTATGACATACAAATGGTTCAAATTCAATCCAGTTATCTTATTGGTATTTTATTGTTTAAGTGGTTTTGCTCAGGAAGACATCCTTTCAAAATTGACAGAAATTGCAATAATTGAGCAAAAAGTAATGATGCCTATGCGGGATGGTGTCAGGCTATCAACAGACATATACCGGCCCAGAAACCAAGGCAAAGTTCCCGTAATTCTTTCCAGAACCCCCTATCAATTTAATGCATATATCAATGGGGAATTAAATACCCGTCCCCTTCAAGCTGCTTTTGATGCGGTGAGCAGGGGGTATGCGTATGTGATACAGAATGAAAGGGGACGTTTCTTCTCGGAAGGAGATTGGGATATATTGGGTGTGCCATTGACCGATGCGGAGGACGCCTTTACCTGGTTGTCTGCTCAGGAATGGAGCAACGGCAAAATCGGTTTGATAGGCTGTTCATCGACGGCCGAATGGCAAATGGCGGCCGCATCTCTCAACCATCCGGCATTGGCAGCGATAGTCCCCCAGGGCTATGGCGCCGGAGTAGGAAGGGTTGGCAGATTCTTTGAGCAAGGGAATTGGTATCGTGGCGGTGCACAGCAGATGTTGTTTACTTCATGGTTGTATAGCACTCAACATGATGAATTTAAACCTAAACTTCCTGAGGGGATCAGTACTGAAGACCTGGTACGTTTGCAGCGATTCTATGATATGGCACCCAGATATCCCAGAGTAGATTGGGCTAAGGGATTTCAACATCTCCCTGTTAAAGATATCATCAGGAATGTTAATGGCCCAAAGGGGATCTATGAAAAAATGATAGAGAGAAAACCTAATGATCCGGACTGGTATAATGGGGGTCTGTTTCATGATGATATGCTGTTCCATACGCCGGCTTTTTGGTTTGTGTCGTGGTTTGATGTGGCCTCAAGTCCGAATATTGCTTTATTTAATCACATCAGGGAAAGCGCTCCGCAGGATATTGCGTCAAAGCAATATTTGGTTATTGCACCCGTATTGCATTGTGCCTTTAAAAGGGCAACAGAAAATACTATGATCGGAGAATTAAATGTAGGGGATGCACGTCTGGATTATGATGGAATGATCAACGCATGGTTTGATCATTTTCTGAAGGGAGAAGACAATGATGTACTTGCTTCACTTCCTCGTGTACAATATTATACCATGGGCATGAATCGTTGGCAATCCTCAGAAGTCTGGCCTCCCAGTAATATTGTGATGACTCCATATTATTTACACAGTGAAGGAAATGCAAACACTTTAATGGGAGATGGCCGGCTTTCTCTCACTCCTTCAGATAGGAACCGATCAGACCGGTATGTCTATGATCCTATGGATCCAGTGCCTTCATATGGAGGAAATGTCTGTTGTACGGGCAATGCCATCCAGGGCGGTTCATATGATCAAAGTGAAATTGAAACCCGGAATGATGTGCTTGTATTCACAACAGAGCTTCTGGAAGAAGGCGTTGAAATTTCGGGTTTTATAGAGACAGTTTTATATGTATCTTCGGATGTTAAGGATACGGATTTTACCATTAAACTAATAGATGTGTACCCGGATGGAAAAGCGTATAACCTGGATGAAACCATTCAACGAGCCCGCTACAGGGAAGGATATGAAAAGGAAGTGTGGATGGAGGATGGTAAAATATATGAGATTCAATTGACTCCTATGTCAACATCCAATTATTTTGCAAAAGGCCACAAAATCAGAATAGAAATTTCAAGCAGCAACTTTCCCAGATTCGAACGAAATCTGAATACCGGAGGTAGTAACTATGATGAAACCATCCCTGCAATTGCTACCAACAGGATACATCATGGACCGGACTATCCGTCAAAAGTAATCCTTCCAGTAGTGCGCTAGAAGGTTTATTTTTAGAAATATATGCTATGTAAAGTCTATATTCAATGAATGTATTGCTTATAGAAGATGATCGGAGAATCAGTGATTTCCTTACCAGAGGGCTGGAGAATAATAACTGTCATGTAACATTAGTTGAAAAGGGGAGTGCTGCTCGTGATGTCATGTTTGATCAGACATGGGATGTTATCATACTGGATATTATGCTGCCGGATATAGATGGGATTCAATTGGTCAAAATGTTGAGATTTAAGGAAGTAGTTACGCCGGTTCTGATGTTGACGGCATTAGGTGAAGTAGATGACATCACCCGGGGACTCAAAAGCGGAGCAGATGATTACCTTACAAAACCCTTTCATTTTGAGGAATTAATGGCAAGGCTGTATGCATTGGTCAGGAGAAATCAACAAAACTACCAAAGAAAAAACAACCAGATTGTTTGCGATGATCTGATCATAGATTTGGATCTTCATCGGGTGACCAAAAGGGGACAAAAGATTGACCTTTCACCCAGAGAATTCAAGCTTTTGAAGTATTTGGTTGAAAACAAAAATAAGGTTTTGACACGAGCAACGATATTGAATCAAGTGTGGGGAATCGACCATAACAACCTTACCAATGTAGTGGATGTATATATCTCCTATTTAAGGAATAAAATTGAAAAAGAACAGGAAACCAAATGGATCCAAACCATTAAAGGAGTAGGATACATGTTCAGTGAAAATAGTTAAATAGTACTATTTTGAAATTAAAGACCCGTTTATCACTCATTTCTTCTTTAGTCTATGGAATCGTATTTGCCATGGCTTCCGCTCTGGTTTATTTTTTTTACTACAATAGTTCAGAGAATCTTATATATGATGAGCTTTCAACCGCCTCCCGATTAACTGCTTATTTCTACCTTGAAGAAGATGAATTGACCGGGAAAGAGCATCAGGAAATTGAACACGAATTTTTAAAGATTCTACAAAAGAATATTGAGGTTAGGGTGTATAATGAAAAGAATGAGATCACCTATGGAAATTTTGAACAACCTGAAGTGATCACAAATGAGATATTGGAAAAAGTAAGAGATCTGAAAAGTTATCAGTTTAGAAAACAGGATAATTATTACCAGGGATTATTTTATCCTGACAATCAGGGTGATTTTGTGATTTTTGTTAATGAGAATAATGACAAGATCAGATTGCGGGCAAAAATGTTATTGCTGATTCTTTTGGTGGTGATGCTTGCCGGGTTATTCATTATTATTCTTGCCAGTCGGTTTGTTGCCAATATTGCTTACAGGCCCATTTCAAATGTCATCAGAGAAGTGCAGGAATTGGATATGGAATCTTTGGATAAAACCCTCACTTCTACAGGGACACGCGATGAATTGGAAGAACTGGTCAATACTTTTAATGATTTATTAAAGCGTATATCAGATAGTTTTCTGATTCAAAAGAATTTTGTCAATTATGTTTCTCATGAATTCAGGACACCATTGGCGTCGATATCCGGAAATTTAGAGGTCTTCTTACAATCTCACGAAAAGACGGATGAAAATAAAGATAAGTTGGTAAAAGAAGTGATAGACAAAGTGCACCAGATCAAACAAATTATGGATACTTTGATGCGCCTGTCTGGACTGAGAAAGGAAAAAATTGTACCGGGTTTTTTCAGAGTAGATGAGTTACTTTGGAGTTTAATGGAAAATGAAGGCAAGGATTCTTCCAATATGATTGAAGTTGACCTGGAGGAAAAGTCGGCATATGGAGATGGTTTTATTGCCTATGGCGATTTTGATGAGTTGAAAATGGCAGTGAGGAATTTACTGGATAATGCATTGAAATACTCAAAAAGTAAGCCGGTTACAGTCCGCATATTTAGTCAAGATGGAAGTCCTGTACTGGTCATTGAAGATCAAGGGGAAGGAATCCCTGAATCGGATATGGCATATATAATGCAACCCTTTTACCGTGGAAGCAATGTACAGGACAAACAGGGAAGTGGAATCGGACTGGCTATAGCAGGAATCATTCTACGAAAGAATAAAGTCGATCTTACTATTGACTCAAAAACAGGTAAGGGTACTCAAGTTACCCTGGTTTTTTCAAGTAACTTCTAATCAAATTCTAATCGTTTTATCATGGACTTCTAATGCACATCAAAGAAGCTTTTAAGATTGTAAGGTGACCTTTGTGAAGTTTAAATAAATATGTGTTAGTCGCAATATGAAAACTACTTTTATCCTGTTTTTGGCTATTGTTTTTCTCTTACCATTGTCTCTGATTTCGCAAAAGGAGTCATCGAATACAAAGAAATCAACCTTTCTCGATACTCTCACATATCAAACCCAATCCGGTTTGCCGGTAGCTGCATCAAAAATCTATTTTTCAGACTCAAAATTTACTGTCTCCGGCTTTGGTGAGGCCAGCTACATTCACTATAATGGCGCAAAAGACAGAGCCAGTGGCGACATCGAATTATATATGACAAATCTATATCGATTAGTAGGTTACTTAGGATGGAAACCCCAACCGTGGCTCGTACTGTATGCCGAAATTTTTGCTGAATTTTTACAAGACAGAGATATTGAATTTCATCCAGAATACTTTTTTGAATTCTTTGCTGACTTTATGATCCATGAACGTTTCAATGTCAGGATTGGGACACATCAGGTTCAGATTGGCTACCTCAATAACAATGATGAGCCTATTCTTTACTATTCTGTTAACAGGCCTGATGTGGAAAGGATTATAATTCCATCTACATGGATTGATTTAGGCATCATGACTTATGGAAAGCTGGCCGGTGATTTCAAGTATTCATTATCTGCTTATCAAGGCCTTGATACGAGAAGTTTAAATGGAGGCACCTGGCTCAGAAGGGGGAGGGATGATGAGTTGCGTTTCAATTTCAACGGATGGTTACTTAATAGTCAATTGATATATGATGGTTTCAAAAATACTGAAATGTCTGTCAGCGGCCTTTTTACCAGAGTAGGGAACAATGAAACAATTCCCTCTGTCGGTATAGACAAAGTGGCTGGAAAGACATGGTTGTTAACCTCTTATCTTCGACACGAATACAATGACTTAACCATAATGGCATTGGGTTCGATCGGTGGCATGGGCGATACGGATCAAATATTTCAACTTACCAGTCTGGCAAATGACCAATTGGGCCAGGTATTGGGAAGCCAGGTATATGGTTATTATCTGGAAGTTGGGTACGATGTCTTGCCATGGTTCAGAAAAAGTGGAAATAAATCAGAAAGCAATGGTTTTTTAATCAGAAAGGATGAAATGAAACTTCCTGTTTTTTTCCGTTACGAAAGGTTAAACACTCATGCCGCTGTACATCCTGGGCTAATAGATGAATTTAGATCACAGACTGATTTGAAAGCGTGGACGTTGGGTGTCAATTTTAACCCAAGGAAAAGTATAGTGTTTAAAGCAAATTATCAGCTCAGAAACAACACCCAGCCACTATCCAATGGTGAAATGGAAGGAAATCGAATGGAAGTGGGAGTAGGCTTTATTTTTTAAAGTCGACTCAATCCCTTACACACCTGAACCCAACGGTAGCATTCCTCTCAAAACCTTCAGAAACGCGTAATAAAGCCTGACGATAATGCAATTCTCTGGGTCCACCTTGTACATACCACCAGCTGGAAGAAGGTTTGAAATAACTTCCACCTTTCATAATGATATACCGGTAACTTCCACTTTCATATATATCATGAGTCAGTTGCCAAACACAACCACTCAGGTCTTCAAGCCCATATGGATTGGCGCCATTTGAGTATTTTCCCACAGGATAAAGCAGACCATCACCTAGATTGGCATGCGTGGAGTCAATACCTTCGATGGCTTTCACAGTGAGTGTTTCTGTAATATATTGCTCCTTCCTGATGACGGGTTTGCTCTGTATCCATGGCCATTCATTCATTTTTTCAGTTTGGGCTGCATATTGCCACTCGATTTCAGTGGGTAAACGTTTACCTGCCCAATGGGCATAGGCTTGTGCATCTTCATATGAAATATAAATCACAGGATGGTGCTCTTCTCCTTCAACAATGTTGCCGTCTTTCCAATGCTTGAGAAAGCTGGCTGTATCTGAGGGTTGGTAATTACTTGCCTTTAAAAATTCTTTAAATTCCAGATTTGTCACCGGATGTTTATCCATCCAAAAACTTTTCATTTCAAATAACTCTCCTTCATTTTCTTCTGGATAGGGGATAAAGGCATCGCCATAGGTGGTCTTGAAAATGAATGAACCTGCTGGTATTTTTATCATACCCATAGGCTTAATGGAAGACGTAGGTTTTTGGACTGTGCCGGTGATCAGTCTGGGTGTGCCGGGTTTTATGTAAAGAATGATTTCATCGATCAATTCATCCTCATTGAAAGCCTGTACCACAATTTTGCCTTCAAACCTACCGAATAAATCAGGAATAAATAATTTGTGTGTACCGACTCTAAAAGAATGATGATCCTTATCATAAGAAGGATTTCCTGCCCAAAGCCGAAGTTCAGTACCGCTTTCACAGATTATTTGAAGATGATTATTTATGATAATACCTCTGATAAGTATTGGAAAATCGGCAATTGCACCCACTGCTCCCTCATTGTTAGTCCCCAGTTCAAATACATTGAATCCATCCAATCGAACCCTGGCAAAGTATTGATTGTCTTTTTGAAGGAGTTGAATTTCCTCATGATTCCACAAGTCCACAAAATGACGGTTGTCCTGCACATCCACGTCGAACAAAGGCCCTGCAAAGCCTTCGGGTTTAAGGCTGAAAATACTGTAAATGATTTTACTCTTTCCCGGCCATTGGTTTACCCACATACTATCACTTATTGTAGGTATCAATGGCTTCCAGTCAAAGTGGATGAAATTGTTGTGATTCTCTCTTAATATCCGTGTAGTTCTCCCAAGGAACCGGTATTGGTCTTCTTCCCATTCCGGATGACCGGGTGCAAATTGATTGATTTCTGTTCCGTAACCATTAAAGAAGGCTAAAGCAAATTCACGCTTTATTGGTTCTTTAAAAACCTCGGCTACGCGAAAAATGGCAAAGTCGGGCCGGATGAGCTTGTTCAAATTTAACATGGGTGGGTAATACAGAGCATTGTGTACCCGGCCACTGATAATCCCCTGCATATCTTTGGGTACCGCCATACCTTCACTATACATGATCACTCCCGGCTTGACTTCATCTGCGGCATCCTGCAATTCTTTACTGGATTCACCCCGGGTATCAAGAACCACTCCATCGGCGGAGGTTTCTCTGATTAAGGAAGCCAATCCCTGCAAATGACCTTCCGGGCGGGTACTTTCATCCCAGGGATTATATGCGATGAATAATTGGGTTCCATTGGATCTCAATGAATCGGCAAGATCACTCAGCTTTTGCAATCCTCCTGGCAAATCACGGTACATATCAAACTGGTTGCGCTGGTCAAGGCCTAAAGAAGGCCAGGTAGGCCAAAGACAAATCACATCATCTCCTCCATACAGATTTTGCCCTCTTTGCTGAAAGTGTGGCCAGTTGAACTGCCGGGTGGAATAATCATAATAGTCTTTATCCCAGGCCATCATCAAATGCATGATGTAAGCTCTTTTAATCCATTGTAAATCAATTCTTTTATAAAGGTCATCCTTGAATTCTTCGACATCGTATAAATAACGCTTTTGAAAGGCTTCTCTGAGTCCCTCCTGCCAATCACCCTCATAGATATCTATGTAAAAATTGTATGCAACAGAACCTCCGGGTAAAAGTTCGGTTTCAAATCTGCGTCTGTTGGCTTTTTGAAATGATTCTGGATCTCGCCTCGCTAATCCAAAGACCCTGTATTTTTCATCCAGATTCACAGCGGAATATCCTAGATTCCAGGCATTGTCGGGCACAATGACATTCACAGGTTGTTTGTCAGGTAGGAATAAATGTGTTCTTGAAAGCCGGTGATTTCCCAATCCTGTAATATAAACTTCAGTGCCCCTTCTTCCAAAAGGGAGAACATTGCTGAGTATTAAGGTATCACCTGTAATATTGTTAAAAACTATTCTCAAGGCGGCACCTTTTTCGCCATATTCAATCTCAGAGAAATCCAGATGGAATGGATGAGTTGATGCAGATGAGTAACTTATTCCATTGATGTCAAACTCCAAAAATAGAAAATCAGTATTCCAGTTGAGATTTGAGCCGGTGATGGTTTTTACCTTGCCATGTTCATGAATTATTTCTTTCAGTGTTTGTGCAGAAAGTGCATTGAGAAATAATACGGTTAATAGAGCAGTGAATATCCTCATCGTAAAGGAATTTCCTGGATGTATACCTGGCTCATGGATTTCAAAAGGTGAAGGAGAGACATATCAATTTTCAGGATTGATTCTGATTTGTTTCACTTTTCGCGGTAGCCAGACCTGCATTTCATTTTGTCCTCGGTTAGCCCAGGTGAAATATGGAATAGCCGTTATGGTTTCTGGTGAAGTTCTTACATTCTGCCCGGTTTCATCGATGCTAACCACTGGAGCCTGAAACTGTATCGTTACCACTCCTCCCAATAAATCAGGTTGAAAGCTTATGGAGTATTCGGTGTTTTCGGGCAGAACAAAATTCCAGGCTTTACCCTGATTATCAGCGCCTTCAACGCAATAGACTAAAGGGCCTCGTTGTAAAGCAACGCGGCCAATATTTTGCTTTACTCTTTCATCCGCAACCACTTCTTTAACTTCCATTGGAAAATATATATCGATCACATCTCCATTTTCCCATTCCATTGAGATCACGGCATAACCATGTTTATATTCATAAGGAATCTCTTTACCATTAACCATCATCGTATAAGATAGAGGAGCAGAATGATTGAAAGAATATAATTTTCCGGGAACGGGCTCATCCTTTACCCATCCGGGAATACGTACATAAATGTCAAACATTGTTTTCGATGGGGGTGACACTTTGATTTTTACATTTCCATCAATGGGATAATTGGTTTCCATTGAGACAGCAACATCACTTTTATTCAGCCGAAGCTGGGTGTTACTGCCAATAAAGAGATTTACATATAAAGCATCATCGGTATGGGCATAGATATAGTCACCCACAGAAGCTGTGAGACGTGCAATATTGGCCGGGCAACAAGCGGTTCCAAACCATTCCCTTCGGAAATGAGTGCCGGTAGAGGCTAAAGGATTGCCATAGAAAAACCGGTCACCGTTCAGAGACAAGCCTGACTGAGCCCCGTTATATAAACTTCTTTCCAGTACATCTATGAATTTACTATCTCCTGTGAGGGCATTCATTCGTTGATTCCAGAATACCATACCTACAGAGGCACAAGTTTCACAATAGGCCTGCATGTTGGGTAAATCGTAATCCACTGAAAATCCTTCATTTCTACCCGAGGAGCCTATACCTCCTGTGATGTAAAAATTTCTATGTACCACATCTTCCCACACTGCATGCATGGCGTGCATATACTCTTCATCGCCAGTATGTGCTGCCACATCGGCTGCTCCTGTATACAAATACATGGCACGGACGGCATGACCGGTGATTTCTGTCTGTTGCTTCACAGGCACTACATCTTGTGCATAGGCTGTATCTTTCCAGCTGGTCCACGTATAACCATAAGCCAGTTTTCTTCCTCTTTGGTCGAGCAGCCAATCGGCCAATGTCAGATAGCGTTTTTCATTGGTGACTTTATATAACTTTACTAAAGCCAATTCCAGTTCCTGGTGACCGGTTACCCAGTTGCGCTTTCCCGGACCAAATAGTGAATCAAAATGATCGGCAAACCGGATCGCTACATCCAGAAGTTTACGTTTGCCCGTCGTTTGATAGTAAGCTACGGCTGCTTCAATTAAATGACCCCCATTGTAATCTTCATGCATACTCATATCTATCCAGCGCTTATCCAATCCGTTGAGCGTATAGTAAGTATTGATGTATCCATCTTCCAATTGTGCGGCTGCTATCTTATCGATCCACTCATCCGCTTTTTTCTCAAGTTCAGGATCCGGATTGTTTTTAAGTGAATAAGCTATGGCTTCCAAAGCCTTAAATACATCAGAGTCATCATAAAATATACCTTCGAATTGTCCTTCCCGCATACCTGTTGCGATTTCAAAATTTCTGATTCGCGGCGTTTTCACTTCGGTTTGTTCAATACAAGCAGGAAGGGTCGCTGTAGATATCTTATCAATACGTGATTTCCAAAATGCATCCGTAATATCGACCTTTGAGAAATTGACCGGTTCCAATTTTTGGATTTGTGCATTAGACAGTGGAGCAACAAGCAATATAGAACAAGCGAAAAAAAGGTACCTCATGTTTTTTAAATCGGAAGATATATAAAATACAGGATTTATTCAAGAATTGAATGAAAACATGCTTCTGAGGGAGAAATGGTAATATTTATCTTTTGTGTGGCGAAAGGATGGGACTCCACCCAGTAATAGAGTAGGAGGAAACAAAGTAAAATTTACGAGACCACTCCATCAACAGGAAAGAATATCTATTGCCTGGATACCCATGGGGCCAGCCCGAGATAAGACAGAGATTTTGCTTATTGACATATACAAAATTAACATCCAACGAATCATTCAAAGGCTATGTAAAATCGATATTTTAGCGCTTTTTACGAATAATGAAAATGGACTTTACAATCAGACCCTGGCATATAAATGATTTAAATAGTTTGGTGAAATATGCTAATAATTGGAATGTGGCTAAAAACTTAACAGACAAATTTCCTAATCCGTATACTGAAGAAAATAGTAAGGCATTTATTGAATTTGCCACCCATGACGACCCCATACACATTTTTGCCATCGATATTGATGGTCAGGCAGTAGGGGGCATTGGAATTCATCCCCAGGACGACATCCACAGAAAAAATGCAGAGCTAGGATATTGGCTGGCAGAGCCTTTTTTTTGGGTCAGGGCATTATAAGCAAAGCAATTAAAGAGGTTGTCCATTTCGCTTTCACAAGCTATGAAATTGACTGGGTATTTGCAAGGCCTTTTGGTGCAAATATTGCATCTCAAAAAGTTTTAGAAAGGAATCACTTTGTTTTGGAGGGAAAATTTGAAAAAGTTCTGATTAAAGGTGGTGTTTACCACGACGAATTGATCTATGCGATGAGAAGAAAACAATGGAATAAATTTCAAAACTAAGAGAACATGAGTATCTTCAATTGAAATATTTCCGTAGCACTAAAATTTTAATCTTTATGATGATTTTTACTAAAAAACACGAGATTTGAAAGCAAACATTATGGCGCATTGCTTAGTGGATTTAATCCCAAATGTCTTATTCCCTTTGATTGCAAAAGCCATTTGAAATAACGTCATTAATGGATAAGAAAATGAACAAACATTC
>JRYF01010181.1_pt1 | contig 13013 bp, 9 predicted proteins | sample 235331 | NCBI WGS metagenome assembly JRYF01 (sample SAMN03074217, study PRJNA261475) | activated sludge metagenome | biome: Wastewater Treatment Plant; feature: Wastewater; material: Activated sludge; isolation source: activated biomass of a wastewater treatment plant treating hydrocarbon... ... | reverse complement strand
CCCAAAAACACCCCCTGCTAAGTAGCTACGACAAATGATGCAAAGCTCATTTGGATATGGCATCATTCCTTCTTGATATGGAAAAGCACACCTGCCGGTATTTCCTGTTTGTCGAACGTATCGGATTCCCACATCACTTTGAGGTCGTCGCCGCCGGTTTTTTCAAAAAAGCGCACCATGATTTCGTGAAAACCGGCGGAGAGGGCCACCGTTCCCGATTTTTCGACCATGCCGTGGAGGCCGTCGTTGTCCACGAGGAGCTTGCCGCCGAGCCAGAGTTTGCTGCCGTCGTCGGAGGCGGTGGAGAAGGTGTAAATCCCGTCCTGCGGGATGCGGATATAGCCCCGGTATTCGTAGCCATAGTAATCGCCCGATTCGCTGCGAACGGGACGGTCGAAGCGGGAGGTCGTGCCTTTTTTCCCGGCTTGGGTAATGTCAAATTCGGGCACCCTGTCCCAGTCGCCTTCAAAGAAATAATATTGCAGGCCGGCCAAAGTGCCCACGGGATTGGCGGCGGGAGCGGGTTCGACTTTCACCAACCGGTAGCGCCCGATGCCGCTGATGGGTTGGCCGTCCCGGAACGATCGGGCGGATATGTTCGCCGTATTTTGGAGGGGCACCGGGGCGGTGAACCGGGGCGATTCGACCGTCGGGGCAGTACCGTCGAGCGTGTAGTGAATTTGGATATTGGTGCCTTCGTCATGCAGTTTAAGGAGGGTTTGGTTGATGAAAACACCGTGTTTGGCCACCAGCTTGGGGGCAAGGTGGATGTCGGGCGCACCTTTCAGCACGAGCACGACAACGGAATTGACCGGGTCGGGCAACTCGTCCGGCAACTGGAGCACGAGCGCATCCTCCAGCCGTGACACGGGGATGGGCACCTCCCTGGGCCGGGCCAGGAACTGCGCACCGCCCGGCTCGTTCGCAATGCCGTTCAGCAGGAGTACCCCATCTTTGGGAGCTTTGAAAATATGGAGGTAAAGCCAGGTATCGTCGCCCATCCTTTTCATGGTGACCCGGCCCCAATCGAAAGCATCGAACGGGCTGGCCGACGTGCCGTAGATGGCATCGCCGTTCACTTTCATCCAGGCGCCGATTTCCCGAAGGCGGTCAATGCTTTCCTGCGGAAAGAGGCCCTCGGCGGTCGGGCCGACGTTGAGCAGGAAATTGCCGCCTTTGGAGGCAATATCGGCCAGGTTGTGGATCAGTTCCCGGGTGGACTTGAAATTTTTGTCGGCTTTGTTGTATCCCCAATTGTCGTTCATGGTCATGCAGCTTTCCCAGTCCACGCCCGGCAGTCCCCTGGCGGGTATTTCCTGCTCCGGCGTGCCGAAGTCGCCGCCAAATTCGCCGGGTTTGGTCAAGCCGGCCATGCCTTCCCTTGCCGCCCCGACCCTGTTGTTGATGAGGATGTTGGGCTTGAGGCCCCGGACGAATTTGTAGAGGTCCAAGCCCCGGTCGCTGGTCCAGGTATCTTCCCATTCACCGTCGAACCACAGGACATGGGGGGCTTCGCCGTAGTTCGTGCAAAGTTCCGTAAGCTGGTTTTTCATGTACTGCACATAGCGGTCGAAATCGGCCCCTTCGGTGCTGCGGTCTTTTTCCCAGGGTCGGCGGGGCAGGTAGTCGGGGTGGTGCCAATCCATGATGGAGTGGTAAAAACAGAGACGGATGCCCTCCCGTTGGCAGGCATCGGCCAGTTCTTTCAAAATATCCCTTTTGAACGGCGTGGCCATTACATCGAAGTCCGAATGTTTGCTGTCGAAAATGCTGAACCCGTCGTGGTGTTTGCTCGTGATGACGATGTATTTCATGCCCGCATCTTTGGCCATTTTCACCCATTCCTCCGCATCGAACTTCACGGGGTTGAACTTGTCGAGGAACTGGTTGTAGGTTTCGAGCGGTATTTCGGCGGTGTGCCTTATCCACTCGCCATAATGTGTTTTGTCCCCCCATTCCCCGGCGGGTATGGCATATAGGCCCCAATGGATGAACAAGCCAAAACGAGCATCCCGCCACCAAGCCATGCGCTGGTCCTTATCGGCTTTTGTTTCGATGGTGGCCTTGCTGCCCGAAGGCGCTTTGCAGGAGGAGGCCATGGCGGTCCATATCAATAATGCCATCATTATCGGCAAATAGCTTTTGGTCGTAATAGTGGACATTTTTGCGAAAGAGAAAATGTAGGGCCTACGTTTACTAAACTTTTGGAAGTTTATACTTCGCACTAATAGATTTTGTGCAAATAGGGGTTTGGGGCGGANNCGGGAAGGCGGCGAGGAGGGGTAGCAGTTTATGATTTGTAATTTGCACAAAACCTAATAGCGTTGAGTATAGTAAACGTGAAATCATCATCAGCAAAAGGCTTTTGATTTTGAAAATACTTGTAGGCAGCTTTTTCATTGTTATCAGTTTATTTTCGTTGAAACAGTTTTGCAATTGTTTTTCCTATTTCATCCAGTTTTTCCATGGGTTCCAGGAGTGCCGGGTTTTTGCGATCATAAGTGGAATCATCGGAAATGCCCACTTGAATGGGATATATCAGGATGAAATTATTGGACTTGAAATATTTGTTGAGGTATTTGGGAATCTTGTTCATTTGGGATTGGAAAGAAGGCCGCTCCCTTCGGCTCATGACTATGATCAGAGAATCATCGGCGCGCAGGTCACGGGAGAGGATAAGGAAATCGTCCCAATCCGAAAACTCGACAAAATTGCAGTCAATGGGGTGTTTTGCGTGGATGTTTTTGATGTAATCGAGGGTTTCGGGGGTGGCATGGAAAATCAGTTTAGCGCCTGTGTTTCTTCCTATGTTCCATACTTTTATCAACCAAAAAGGGAATCCGATCTCTTTTTCGGCATTCTCCGGCACCACCACATGATAGCGCTTGATGGTGGACAGGGGTTGGCAGGACATATATATCATCGTGGTCACGCTGCATTTGGTCAAAATACCTTCCGTGAGGTTGCCGAGGAACGAATCCGAAATGCCTTGTTTTTGGTGCAGTCCCAATATGAGGTCGGTGATTTTGTGTTCTTTTACCACGCCCGAAATGCCGTTCCCGATATTGAGGTCGTATCGGAGGAGTTCCTGCATGTGGACATCGGAGGCAGCGGCAGTGACGATGGCCTTGCCGAGTGTTTTTCTGGCTTGTTTCTCCGCTACCGGATCGGTTTCGTTGTTGTTGACGATGCTGAGAGCATACAGCCCGGTTTTGTTTTTCTTCGATTTGATGGTCACACTTAAATTGACGAGTTCCTCCGCGGTTTCCTCATTGCTGACCGGTATGAGAATACGTTCCGGGTTTTCTGTATCGTCTTCCGCAACTGCTCCTGCCGCTTCGGCGATGGCAATGTTTTTAGCACCTTTCTGCGCCACGAACGACGCTATGGTACACGTCACCAATATCATCAGGATAGTACCGTTGAGGATGCTGTCGCTCAACAGGCGGATGGGTTCGCCCGTAGGCGTTTCACCCAATATGACATTGTAACCGACCAAAACGGCTGCCAATGTAGCGGCTGCCTGGGCATTGCTGAGACCAAATATGAGCCTGCGTTCGTCCACTGAAAATCCGTATATTTTTTGGGTGAAATAGGCAGCCATATACTTGGCCAACGTAGCTGTTACGGACATGAAAGCGGCAACCTTGATGGTTTCAATATCTTTGAAAAATGCCTTGTAATTGATGAGCATCCCCACGCCAATCAGGAAAAATGGGATGAATATGGCATTGCCCACAAACTCGACCCGGTTCATCAACGGCGAGGTATGGGGGATGAGGCGGTTGAGCGCAAGCCCCGACAAGAACGCCCCGATAATGGCCTCGATGCCTGCCAGTTCCGCCAGTACGGCCCCCAGGAATACCATTACCAACACGAAGATATACTGCGAGATATTGTCGTCGTATTTTTTGAAAAACCACCGCCCGATAATCGGAAATACGAGCAATACAATACCCCCGAAGACCAAAATGGAGATGGACAACCGCATCCAGAAGGCTCCTGTTACTTCCCCCGTCGTCATGCCCACAATGACCGCCAGCACCAACAGCGCCAGCGTATCGGTAATGACCGTGCCCCCAACGGTAATATTGACCGCCCGGTTTTTTGTCACGCCCAATTTGCTCACGAGCGGGTAGGCAATCAGGGTATGCGAGGCAAACATACTGGCCAGCAATATGGAAGTGGGAAGCGAAAAACCCAACAACTGGGAACTTAACACCGTGCCCAACGTCATGGGTATCAGGAAAGTCAACATGCCGAATACGATGCTCTTTTTGCTGTTTTTCTTGAAATCGGCCATGTCTATTTCCAGCCCCGCCAAAAACATGATATACAGAATACCCACCGCCCCAAAGAGGGTAATACTGGTCTCCCGCTCCATGAGGTACAGCCCGTTCGGCCCAATGACGGCCCCGGCAATGATGAGGCCCAGCAAATGCGGGATTTTTATCTTGTTCAGAATAATGGGAGCAAACAAGATGATGACCAGCAACAGCAGGAACTTCAACACCGGGTTGGTGAGCGGCAAGGTCGTATCGAATATGTTGAGGAGTAATAAGTCTGTCATAGGTGTATTTATATTTGTCTATTCCAATACCATCTTGATTTTGTCAGTTTCCAACCTGACTTTTAGCCACTCGGTAAGCCGCTCCATGTCCTTCTTATTGGGCGATGAAGCATACTTCACCCACACAATAGCGAGCGTATCGAGCGGTTGGCCTTTCGTGTCGAAAACAGTAGCAGAACTTGAAGATAATGTTTGTATCCGGGTGTCGAAAAAATGGGCTTCCCGTGCCAATTTATCAATGGGTCTGAGTTGATTTCTATAATATGCAATCTCGCCGGTGAGTTGGGCTATTTGCCGATCCTTGCTGCGCAGGCTATCCAGGTTGATTTCAAGATAGGTTTCCATTACGTGCGTTTTGATTGCTGCAACATCGAGGCTCTTTTCGTTCTGTTTGATTATCAGTTTCGTGTTTTCAAGGTCATAAGAGGGCAATTGATTGCGCAGGTTGGCAATGGTGTTGCTGTCGAGCGGCTCGCCATATAGCGATATCTTGATTTCCTTTTTTGGGGAAAAAGAATGTTCATGTTTGATGATTTCGGTTGCTGTAAAACGGAATTCCTCCCGGATAAATTCATTTACTTTTTTTTCAAAAATACTCTCAAGAATGAGATTGCGGGCAATATAAGTGCTCGGTATGATCATGGCCGCCACCAGTACCCAAACGATGGTGCGCACGCGCTGCTTGGCTTGCGGGCTGAGGAACGACACCTCATGGAACCGCAAAAACCGCACGATGAGCAGCGTCGAAAAACAGATAAATACTGTATTGATCGTAAAAAGATAAAAAGCACCGGCAAAGTATCGGAGGCTTCCGATGGCGATGCCGTAGCCTGCCGTGCAGAGTGGTGGCATGAGCGCCGTGGCAATGGCCACGCCGGGAATCACGTTTCCCCGCTCCCGTGAGGATGTGGCCACAATGCCGGCCAGGCCACCAAACAAGGCTATGAATACATCGTAGATAGTCGGGGTCGTGCGGTTCAACAATTCAGACTTGGCCTCTTGCAGTGGGCTGGCAAAAAAATAGACCGCCGATGTCAACACGCTGATAACTACCATGATGGCCAGGTTCTTCCCGCTTTTTTTTATCAGTTCTATATCGCTGATGCCTACACCCAAACCGACACCCATAATTGGCCCCATTAGGGGGGAAATCAACATCGCACCAATGATAACAGCTGTGGAGTTGACGTTGAGGCCGATGGAAGCCACCATGATGGCAAATATGAGAACCCATACGTTGACTCCCTTAAACTCCACGCTGCGCCGTATCTCCGACACGATTTCCTCCTCATGGGCACGGTCGCCCGACAAGTTGAAACGGTCTTTCAAAAACTCGGTTATCTTGTGTATCGCCTCATTCATAAGTTTCCGGTCTGTTTTTCGCTATGGCTGCCGTGTATCTACTTCTGCACTGGAAAGTCGCAATCACACAGGACAAAATTTGCAAGCTTCTCCACACTACAATTTCAAGAGCTTTCCGCTCACTGCATGGTTTGTCCCCGTCCATATTTTGTAAAAATAAACACCGGGCACGAGCGGCTTGTCCCAAACCACCTGTCGAAGGCCATCCTGCAACGGACGGTCTTTTATTTCGCCCATCCGTTGGCCCTGTGCGTTGAACATTTCGATGGTCACTTGCCGGAAACTGTGCCCGTGATACCAAAAAGTAACCTCGTCCTTGAAAGGGTTGGGCGCTGCAAATGGCAGATTGCTGCCCGGCTGGGGCACGGACTGTGTGTCCGCCAAGACCTCCATTGCTCCGTCAAGCCAGGCCAAACGGTCGGTCAGCCAGTTTTTCAGGTAATTCATTTCTGCCTGGTAAGTGCCCAGTACTTGGGGGTTGGGCCACACCCACTCGTTCAGCACGGGCCAGCGCTGGAAATTGCGGACGGCGGGCTGCTGGAGCAGGTTTTCCAGTGAGTCCACCAAGTGGCAAATACGTTCGTTGGTGAGCTGGTCGGCCCGCAGGTCGAACCAGCGCTGCCGCATTTCCGAACGAAAAGCGGGGTCTTCCCACAGGCGGTGCCACCAGTGATGGATGACCCACCAGTCGCCGGGGCAGTAGTCGTTGAAATCCAGTGCCCAGCCTTGCGTGCCGGGGCCGATGCAGTAGTTCACATTGCCGAAGGCAAGATTGAAATCCCAGATAGGGCCGAGGTGGAGCCGGGAATCTTCGCTGTCCCTGTCGCGGTACATGAACGTGCTGAGCCGGTAGCCGTCCACATTGCGCCCGATTTCCTGGATGAAAAGAAAATGGATGAGCGATTCCGTGTCGAAATATTTTCGGTAGCCCGTCACCGGATCGGCGAAGCCGGGGGATTTCATCACGTGCTCCATTTCATAGATGAAATTTTGGATGAAACTCTTCTGGGCGTTGGTGATCAAGCCTGGTTTGGGGTAGTGGTATTGGTAAACCGTTTGCCCCCCGGAGCCTGGGAACGGAGGGTAAGGGGCCGGGAACCCATCGGAAGATCCCCCGTCGAATTTGTCGAATTTCAGGATATAGCCGCCGGTGAGCGCATCGCCGGCATTGTCGTCCGGCTCCAGTTTGCTGATGTTTACCCTGTTTTTATCGCGCTTGATGCGTTCGGTGAAAAGATACACCCCCCGGTAGTCCCCATTGATGACCACCTCGCAAAAACGCACACGGGGCGCATAGTCCATGATCCATCCGGCCAGGGTGTAGGCCAGTGCATTGCGCATCAGGCTCTTGTCGCTGTATGGCCCGTGCAATACCCAATCGTTTTCGGCAGGGAATCCCAGCAGCGGCACATTGTTGTTGGAGCCATCGGCATTGCGCGTTTCCATCCCGTATCCTTTTTTGGGAAACGACTGCGAACTGCTGCCCCGCAATTCGATGCCAATGATGCCATCGTAGTTGTTGAACGGCCCGTTCACATGGTTCACCTGCCCGTCACCGTTCCACACAACGCCCAAATGGGCATTGATCTTCGGTTCGTCGGGGATTGCCTGCCCATTTTCCGTCGTGATGACGAGTATGGGCAGGTTGCTCGTCGTGAGTTGCGCGGCAAGCTCACCGGCCGCAAGCACAACGTAAAGGATAGTAAATAGAAATAAGCGCATACTATGGTATTTTATGCCTGCATTTTGTTGCACATCAACGGTTTCCGTCGTTGCTGGCAAGTATGCAAACAACGGCGGGAATTTGCAGTGTACTCAATCGTTCGATACAATTTTTTGGGTCCGATAAAAATTGTCAAGTAAATTCTCTATCAATTTGTCCAACTTTATGTTTTTGGATTCTATCCATTGCTTCATATCTTTTCTCAGCGCAATTTTTACCTCTGTTTTATTTGATAAATTATCAATCGGATCCACATCAATTCTAACCCATTCATCATCGAAATCTTCATCATACACCATATCCTCATCGTTGTAATAAATGGCATTTTCCGGCACAACTACACCTCCTTTGGTCAATTTCATTACGTCGAGGGCTTCGACTTTTATCCTGTCAAAGTCAATCACGTATTCCTTGAGTGATTTTCCATCTTCCAGTTTTTGCAAGGCTTCCGATACCGATTTTTTACGATTCATCATTTTGTGGTTTATTTGATTCCGCCGTTGTTGGCATCCCCGCCAACAATACGATCTGCCAACAATATGTTGTTGGCGAGGACGCCAACAACGGCGAAACGAACAACCATTGTCACCCCCGAAGAATCGGGGCAGGCTCTGTAAGGGAACCAACAACGAACAACAATCTACTCTTCCGGATAAACAATACCCGCCACCTCCCGAATCTCGTCGAGCACTTCCATGAGTTGCAGGCTAAAGTCGAGGGGCAGTTGGGTGCTTTCCTTTTTGTTGCTGCGCAAACAATCGCCCACCTCCACGATTTCGTGGTAGTAACCGTTGCCTGTGTAGGGGTGCCCGAAATACTCGGTCGGTTTCTCGTAATAGGAGACCGCCAGTTGGGTGGGGTGATGGAAACGGCCGGGCAGGTGCATCGTGCCCGTTTCCCCATAAATGAATGCCTCGGTGTTGGTCAGCACGGCAAGGGAAGCGTCGAGAATGGCCAGGCGATTGCCGGGGTGTTCCAGCAGCATGGCGCAGCTATCGTCCGCTCCGGACGGGCCAAACACGGCGGACGCTTTCACTGCCGAAGGTTTTCCCCAAAGCAGGGTGGCCAGGAACACCGGGTAGATACCCACGTCGAGCAAGGCACCGCCGCCGAGGGCGAGGTTGAAAACGCGGTGCTCCGGCGGGAAAGTAGCCCGGAAGCCAAAGTCTGCCCGAATGGTTTTCAGATCGCCGATGATGCCTCCCTCCAGCAATTCCAGTGCTTCATTGAAGGCGGGGATGAAACGCGTCCAAATCGCATCCATCAGGAAAGTATCACAGGCGCGGGCAGCAGCGATCATCTGCCGGGCCTGCCGGGCGTTCATGGCCAGCGGCTTTTCGCACAGCACGGGTATTTTTTGTTCCAAACAAAGCAGCGTATGCTCGGCGTGATGGGAATGGGGCGAGGCCACATACACCACGTCGAGGTCGGGGCAGGCGAGTATTTCCTCGTAACTGCCATACGCATAGTGAGCGCCGTATTGGTTGGCAAAATCCCTCGCCCGCTCCAGCGAACGGGATGCGACGGCATGGAGCCGTGCCCCCTCGGCCAGTTGCAGGTCGTGCGCAAACTTGTGGGCAATGCGCCCCGGCGCCAGTATGCCCCAGTTGATGGTTTCTTTCATGAATCCTATTGCTTCTCCAGTGCTTCCGGCCGGATGCTTTCCAACCTTGTTCTTGGTTTGATTTCGTTGTCGGGTGTCTTGAATTTGGCGGCCTGCTTGGGGCGTACCAGTTTCATTTCCTCGATGAGGTTGGTCGCACCGGCGAATTTATCAATGATGAAAAGCACATAGCGGATGTCCACCATGATGTTGCGGCAGATGGACAGGTCGTAGTGGTAATCGCTCATGGTACCTTCCCACACGCGGTCGAAGTTGAGGCCCACGAGGTTGCCCCAGGCATCAATGGCCGGGCTGCCGGAGTTGCCGCCCGTGGTGTGGTTGGAGCCGATGAAACAGACGGGCATCTTGTTGGCAATGCCGTACTCTCCGTAGTCTTTGTTCTTGTAAAGCTCCCGCAGTTTTTCCGGCACGTCGAATTCATAGTCGCCCGGCACATATTTTTCCATCACGCCATCGAGGAAAGTCATATTGGCATAGCTGACGGCATCGCGGGGTTTGTAGCCCTGCACCCTGCCATAGCTGCACCGCAGTGTCCCATTGGCATCGGGATAAAACTTTTTGTCGGGAAAAACCTCCATCAAGGCTTTCATGTAGGTCTGTTGGAGGGCATCAATGCGTTCGTCGTATTCATTGTACTTGCCCACCACCTTTTCGTTGTAGGCTTGCTCAAAAGCCGAGGCCAGTTGGCAGGCCGGGTCGTTGAGGATGGCGGTCATCACGTCGTTGGGCGTGCCGGCCAGTGCGGCCATGGCCTTCTTGGGGTCGGTGAGCCAGGACTTGGCGTACAGGTCGTCGGCCATGGCGGCGAAGTTGCCGTATTGTGCCGTTTTTTGGGTGAAATAATCCGGCAGGTAGCCTTTGTCCACCTTTTTCGCCATCATGTCCATGAGCGCAGCGAACACATCGCGGTCAATGGCAGGGCTGTAATTTTTGTAAAAACCTTCGAGGAATGGCAGGAGGCGTTTTTTGAAATTGTCGAAGCCCGGTTGGCCCTCGTTTTCGTATGCTTTCACCAGCCGGTTCACCTGCGAGGCCACGCGCAGCAGTTCCACGTTGCGCTGGGTGATTTCATCGTAATAGTCCTTCGCCTCGGCATAGGGCCTGATGCCGTCGTACAGCACCTTGAACTCATCCACCAGGCCGGCATATTTGCCGAAAGCAGCTTTGCCGGATACCGCTTTTTTGAACTCGGCTTCCTCTGCCCGCTTTTTCCCGACAGCGTCGGCACGGGTGAGGCCGAGCACTTCGCCCTGCCATTTTTTCCAGGCGTTGGCCAGGCCGGCCTGTTTGCTGGCGTATTGGATTTTCACCTGCGCATCGGCACGCATGGCAGCGTCCCAGATGGCCAGTGTTTTGTCCCGGACGGCAATCTTGGCGGGGTCGAGCACATCCACGATTTGCTCTACGGCATAACTCGGCAGGTACTGGTTCGTGCGGCCCGGAAAACCGAAAACGAGGGTGAAGTCGCCTTCCCGCACGCCGTCGAGCGAAATGGGCAGGAAGTGTTTCGGCTGGAAGGGCACGTTGTCGGGCGAATAGTCGGCGGGCAGGTTGTTCTTGTCCGCATAGATGCGGAAGAGCGCAAAGTCGCCCGTATGGCGCGGCCAGACCCAGTTGTCGGTATCAGCGCCGAACTTGCCGATGCTGGAAGGCGGTGCCCCCACGAGGCGCACGTCGCGGTAAGTGACGGTCACGAAAAGGTAATATTGGTTGCCGTGGTAAAACGGGCGCACCATGATGTCCTCCCAGGTTTCACGCTTCCAGGATTTTTTTATTTCGTCGAGGTTTTTGTCCACCACCGACTGGCGGGCACGTTTGTCCATGCCTTCCGTCACGCCTTGCAGCACGGTGGCCGTCACGTCCTCGATGCGGGAAATGAGCGTGACCGTGAGGCCCGGATTGGGCAGTTCGGCGCTCATGGTTTTTGCCCAAAAGCCCTCCTCCAGGTAGTTGGATTGCATGCTGGAGTGCGACTGTATCTGTCCGTAGCCGCAGTGGTGGTTGGTGAGCAGGAGGCCTTTGGGTGAAATGATTTCGCCCGTGCAGCCGCCCCCGAAATGCACGATGGCATCCTTGAGCGAACCTTTGTTGACACTGTAAATGTCCTCGGCGGACATTTTCATGCCCATGCTCTTCATTTCCGTTTCGTTCAAAAGGCCCAACAAAAGCGGAATCCACATGCCTTCCACCGCAAAGGCTGCCAATCGGACAACAAACAAAAAGGTCAGGGAAAGAATGAGTTTTTTCATGCTGATATGTTTTTTTGAAAAGAATTATCGCAGGTGCGAAGATAGAAAAAAATTGGAGGGGGAGGCTTACCCACCCGCCACGCCCCGCATCAAAAACGCACAGATAAGCGCTCCGTAAGTGCCCAGTGCATAGCCAAGCACCGCCATCAATACGCCGACCGGGGCAAGCGACGGGCTGAACGCCGATGCCACGATAGGAGCCGATGCGGCACCGCCCACGTTGGCCTGGCTGCCGACGGCCACGAAGAAGAAGGGTGCCCGTATGAGTTTGGCCACAAGCAGCAACAGGGTCACGTGGACGGCCATCCAGACGAGGCCAATGGCGAACAGGCCGAGGTTTTCAAATATTTCGCCCACGTTCATCTTCATGCCGATGGTGGTCACGAGGATGTATATGAACAAGGTGCCCCAAGTGGAGGCCCCGACTCCCTCCAGTTGGCGGGCACGGGTGAAGGACAGCAGCAGCCCGACGGTGGTGGACACGACGACTATCCAGAAGAAAGGCTCCAGCAGCGAGTCCATACCGGCATCCTGGAGGGCTTGTTTGGATTTCGACAACAGGGGCACGGCCCAATCGGCCACGAGGTGCGACAGGGCCACGCCGCCGAAAGCAACGGCCAGGAGCATGAACAGGTGCCGGGCCGTGGCAACCCGCTCGATGCTTGCCCGGAAGGCGGAAATGCGCTGTTCGAGGTCGGCAATGGCGGAGTTGTCGGCTTTCAATTTCACGTCGAGCTTGCCGGAAATGCTGGCCCCGTAGAGCAGAAAGGCCATCCAGATATTGGCCACCAGCACATCCACGATGATCATGGTGCCAAAGAGCGAATCGCCCACGTTGAAAATCTCCTTCATGGCGGTCTGGTTGGCCCCGCCGCCTATCCAACTGCCGGCGATGGTGGAAAGCCCCCGCCAAAGCTCGTCCGGGCTGACGTTGATCACGCCCGGCATGATGTATGAAACCAACAGCAGCGCAACCGGCCCGCCGATGACGATGCCCAAGGTGGCAGTGAAAAACATGATGAGCGCTTTTGGCCCAAGCCGCAGGATGCCTTTCAGGTCAATGCTGATGCACAGCAACAGCAGGCTGGCGGGCAACAGGTAGCGGGATGCCACGAAGTACAACTGGCTCTTGCGGATGAATTTGCCGTATTCTTCTTTGGGGACGCCCTGCCCGGCCAGCCAGTTTTTGATTTCGCTGACCGACATGCCGCTTTCCGGCAATGCAAGGCCCTTTTCGGCCAGGTATTTCACCAACCCGGGGTCGAACCACTCCGGGGCGATAAGGCCGAGGGGCCAATAAAGAAAGGCCGGCACAAAGTAACAAAGCACCAGCGTCGGCACGATGTTGTAGAAGCGCCGGAAGGCAGGGAGTTTGGAGGTGTAGAAAATGGCCCCCAGCACGAGGGTCAACAGGCCGAACACAACGGCATCATTTGTGAAAAGTGGTTCCATCGTTCAAGTTTAGAGTCCACTCTGAAAAGTCAT
>JRYF01001517.1_pt1 | contig 13023 bp, 10 predicted proteins | sample 235331 | NCBI WGS metagenome assembly JRYF01 (sample SAMN03074217, study PRJNA261475) | activated sludge metagenome | biome: Wastewater Treatment Plant; feature: Wastewater; material: Activated sludge; isolation source: activated biomass of a wastewater treatment plant treating hydrocarbon... ... | reverse complement strand
ACGCCTACCCGAACCCCTACCCTCATACCTTCACAGACGCCTACCCAGCCGCCTACTTCTCCCCCCTTCAATACGGTCACGCCCACCAGAACTGAAACACCTACACCCGGCCCTTCTCCCACTTCAACGTTTACCCCTAGCATCACCCCGTCGGCAACTGTCACCTTACACCCGCTTGATCTAACCCTTACGGCTGTCCTGGCCCAAGTAACACCTTTGCCGACTTATACCCCCCTGCCGCCAACGCGCACGCCATTTCCAACCCGTACTCCAGAAACACTTCCAACTTCTGTGCCTCCCACACCAGGGTTTTTTGATGGGGTTAATATAACGGCAGTGTGGGGTCTCATTTTTTCCGGGATTTTGCTGATCGGTGGTGGGGGAACCTTTACCTACCTGTTTGTCCTCACCCGAAAACAAGATCAATCTAATCCTTAAGGCTCTATGCACCAACCGCCCCGCCGCCTTGCCCCTCTGCACAAGTATAGAGTTTGGCTGTTATTTCTCGCCATTATGTTGATAGGATGGATTTTTCTGGCAATCCGTTCGCGCTCATCCCCTGGTATTTCTCAAGAATCTGGCCCTGTCCCTTCTGTTGCCACGCTATTTCCCGCTCAATCGGACCGCATTTTGCGTCTCACAGTTCGGGAGCCAGGTCTCTATCGCCTGCTGGCTCAGGATTTGCGTAAAAACGGCTTGACTATTACCGACCCACTTGACCTGCGCCTGTATCATCTAGGAACGCCTCAATCCTTATGGTATTCTGGAGAAGGGGACAACCTGAGCCTTTATTTTTACGGAACCCCCCTCAACACGGCCTATACAATCGAAAATGTTTATTTTCTGGCGACAAAAGATCCTCCCATCCCCACTTCCATTCACATCCCTCAACCACCAGCCGTTTTTCCACCCCCACTTCGCCTGGAGGAAAACCTGCTCTACATCCCCAAAACAGAGCCGGGCCAGACCTGGTTCTGGAAAAATCTGACCGCGCCTAAAACCGAATCCATCGAATTCAATCTCTCCGTTGTTGGGACTGAGGAGGCCATGCTACGCGTCGCTCTTTATGCGAACACTGAAGCGGCAACCATCAACCCCGATCACCATCTCCGAGTGTCTCTGAATGGTCTCCTCCTCGCCGACCAGACCTGGGACGGACGCGGTAGCCAGCTAATCGAACATCCCATTCCTGCCAACACATTACGCAAAGGCAACAATGTGCTAACAATTGATCTCCCTGGGGATACCGGTGCAATTGTAGAAACCATCCTGTTGGACTGGGTAGAAATAGCGTTGCCCCCCTCACTCTCCGCTGAGCAAGGTCGGGTGAATTTCCTGGGAACAGGCAGCATGCTATCTCTGACCGGTTTCCGCACCCCTCCGATGATCTTTGACCTCTCCCAGGTAGGGGATGGCACGCCAGCCGCAGCCTCCCTCCCTGAAAGTCTTCAAATTCCAACCGAATCCGGGCATCATTACCTCGCCGTTGCCCCGGACGGTTTTTTGACCCCGCACTCGATTACCGCTGTGCAACTATCCCCCGACTTACGGGCTGCCCAGGCTTCCTACATCGCCATTGGCCCGCCGGACTTGCTCGAACCCCTCCAACCCTTGCTGGCTCATCGCGAAGCACAAGGCATGACCGTACTGTCTGTTCCCGTCAACACAGTGTATGACCAGTTTGGCGGAGGGGTGGCCCACCCTGAAGCCATCCGCCATTTTCTCCAGTATGCTTATGCAAATTGGGATACACCTCCACAATATGTCCTTCTCGTAGGAGACAGCACCTATGACCCACGCGGCTACCAATCCCCGCCGGAAGCCAACCGCATTCCCAGCTTTTTCCGNNAACCTCCCGGATTTGAGTGTTGGCCGCATCCCCGCCCGCACTTCGGAACAAGTCGCAACGTTCGTCACGAAAACCCTGACCTACGAACAAAACCCCATTGCCGGACGGGATCACATTCTCGCCATTGCCGATGGACAGGATGAGTCTTTTCAGGCGGATGCTCAACTGTTTCTGAATAATTTTCCTGAAACGTACACCCCCATTGTTTATGCCCCCCCCAAAGGAGAAACCACTGCCCCTGGACAAATCAGCGAAATTCTGGCGGAAGGTGTTCTGTTCATGTCCTATTTTGGACATGGGAGTATCACCATGTTAGGAAAAGACCGTATTTTTGCCGTTGAAGATGGTTATGCCTTGTCAAACCGCGCGAATCTGCCTGTTATGCTCAATATCACCTGTCTGGCGGGGCTGTTTACTCATCCTGAGGTGGAATCATTGACCGAAGCTATGTTGTGGAATCCTAACGGGGGTGCTGTGGCCGCGCTTTCTGCGACGAGTCTTACCGTACCATCCGATCAGGCGTATTTGACCAATGCGTTTGTCGAAGCCTATCTTGAAAACCCGGATGCCTCGCTTGGACAGGTGCTGTTAGCAGCCCAACGCCGGATTCCTGTGGAGAAAGAAGGTGTGCGCGAAGTTATGGAGACTTTTTTGTTGTTTGGCGACCCGGCGTTGAAACTACCTTGAGCCGCGGAGAGGGGAACCTGGCTTCAATCTCATTCCAAAAGGAGTCATCTGGGCGGAAATGGAGATAAAAATGGGGAATATCCCCTAAAAGACCCTGGCAACGGGACAACAATTCGCTGGTATAGGGCAAATGAGCCGAGACCACGGGGATATTTGACATCAGTTGTGCCAGGGCTTCACCAGATGAAGGGTCTTCCAGATAGACCTCTTGATCCTGAACGAGGTAAAACATTCCGGCCAGAGGGGCCTGGTGGCTTTTTTGTGGAATGACCTGGGTTGCATTATAAAAAGGACTGCCATACACCCTCCACCCATCGGCGGCAGGTCTTACGAAGACCAGATCATCATTGAGAACCTGAGGGTGGCCTGATACCCTGGCCACGGTCGTTTTTCCCGCCCCGGAATGTCCTAAAAACACAAAGGCTTGATGATCGCGCAGGATGCCTGCCGCGTGCAAGAGCAGCCCGCCCTCTCGAAAAGCCTGCACAGCACAAACCACGCGCATAAAATAATCAATCTCTTCCAAAAAATAAGGGGTCACTGGCCGCACCCAGCCCGTTCGTTGCGAAATATTATAGATCCCTTCCCACCCTGGTGGTGAAAAGTGTACCTGATCAGGGAGGAGAGCAGGCTGCTTGTTTCCCGTCGCCGGGGCTTCGGTAAGCGCGGGGAAAACAGTCAATTGCACGAAATGTGTATCCGGTACGGAAGAGGTCAAGAAGCCATGATACCGTTTTTGAAGGGACGCGGCCCATGTAGGGACCTCTTCACAACGAAGTTGAATATTGAACCACCCGGTTTGCAGAAAAAAAGTGTTGGCAGAAAGGTTCATGCCGGACGTTTGTTCCTCAACATCCATATTGAACCCGCGATCAACGCAGCGCCCAAGACAAATTCAAGTGATCCCTCGCGTGTGGCACTGGCTTCGATGGGGCCGTGCAGGCTCGAAATACCCGAAATATCCACTTCCTGCAACTGATAGAAATATGTTTTTTTACCTGTGACATGGCGGTCTTGATACGTATAGTCCCCACCCTGGAGAGAATCTACGGAGGGAGGGATTAACCCCGAATTGATTTGTAGGTACGGGCCTTCGATTTGCTCGGCGCGCAAGATGTTGAACCCTGCCACATCCAGTTCACTGGCGGTAGACCATTCGATAATAATGGTGGGGAAGAGATACAGTTGAAAAGCCTGAAACAGAGTGATAAGGCCGACAACAAGCGTTAGGATGGAAAAAAGTCGAAAGAATCGCATAGCAAAAAGTTTTGTGAATCCAGATGTGAATCATAAATCTGTAAGATTTTAAACTTGCTACTCCTTTTTACCCGTGTTATGCTTTTAGAGCATGTCTGCTCAGGGCTTGACGCACTTGAGTCACGACCCTTTTTTAGACACATTCCCAGGAGGCCAAATGGCAAAACCTGTCATTGTTATTGTAGATGATGAACCTCAAGTTTTGAATGCTGTTAACCGGGATTTACGTCAGCATTATAAAGGAGAATACCGGTTTATTCGCGCCGGATCGGGAGAAGAAGCTCTCGAAGCTGTGCATCAGCTCAAGCAGCGCAATGAAATGGTCGCCTTGTTTCTCTCCGATCAGCGGATGCCGGGGATGACTGGCACACAGTTCTTAACAGAAGCGCTGAAATTTTACCCATCTGCCCGCAAGGTCTTGTTGACGGCTTACGCGGATACCACAGCAGCTATCGAGAGTATCAATACAATTGGGTTGGACTATTATTTGATGAAACCCTGGGACCCCCCTGAACAACATCTTTACCCAGTGTTGGATGATCTGTTAGGGGATTGGTGGACAACCGTGCCCATTCCGTTCGAGGGGATTCGAGTTGTCGGCACGTTGTGGTCATCCACCTGTCATAATGCGAAAGATTTTTTAGCACGTAATCGAATCCCGTATCAATGGCTGGACATCGAGCAGAGCGAAGAAGCTCGCGCCCTGATAGATACTCTAGGCAAAGAGCATCCCACTTTTCCTGTGGTCTTTTTCCCTGACGGAGAAGCCCTCGAAAACCCCGATTTACCCGCGCTAGCCAATAAGGTAGGCTTGAGAACGCAAGCCAGCCAGCCTTTCTATGATTTGATCGTCGTTGGAGGAGGCCCTGCCGGGTTAGGCGCGGCAGTCTACGGCGCGTCCGAGGGGTTAAAAACCTTGTTGATTGAGAAAGAAGCTACTGGCGGGCAGGCTGGCACCAGTTCGCGCATTGAAAATTACCTGGGCTTTCCGCAAGGTTTAAGCGGGGCAGAGTTGGCCCAACGCGCCACCATTCAAGCCACCCGCCTCGGCGCAGAAATTCTCACCGCGTTGGAAGTAAAAACGATCCGGGTGGAAGACCCTTACAAATATGTGCTGCTTTCAAATGGCGTGGAGCTTGGCTGTAAAGCCTTGATCATCTGCACGGGTGTGTCGGTAAAAATATTAGATGTGCCGGGAATTAAACACCTGACCGGGGCAGGCGTGTACTATGGAGCTGCGTTGACCGAAGCCGCCAATTACCGCGATCAGCATGTATTTGTCATTGGCGGGGCGAATTCCGCCGGGCAGGGGGCCATGTTCTTCTCCCGGTATGCCAGTAAAGTGACCATTCTGGTTCGGGCCAGTTCCTTAGAATTAGGTATGTCGCAATACCTGGTAGACCAGATCGCGGCAACCCCCAATATCGAAGTTGTGACACGTTCCGAGGTGGTTTCGGTGGAAGGGGCGCATAAATTGGAAAAAATTTCGTACCGGAACCATGATTCCGGGGAAACCATCACCGTCGCTGCGCTGGCAATGTTTATCTTTATTGGTGCTGTGCCGCATACAAATCTGGTGAAGGAGGTTGTAGAAATGAATTCTGCTGGCTTCATTCTCACCGGCCCTGATCTTGTCCAGAATGGAAAACATCCCAGAAATTGGAAAATGCCTCGTGACCCTTACCTGTTAGAGACCAGTGTGCCGGGGATTTTTGCTGCCGGAGATGCGCGCGCCGGATCAACGAAACGGGTTGCCAATGCGGTCGGAGAAGGGGCGGTATGCGTGCGGTTTGTTCATCAATACTTGAAAGAAGTGTAATATGTACTCATTCCTCAAGAAAGTCCCTTTGTTTGCTGATATGCCAGAAACTGATCTGGAGCGTCTCTGTGAAATGGTGACGGAAGTGGCATTGAACACCGGGCAGGTCCTTTTTCTCGAAGGCAGCCCTGGTGATCGGGCGTATGTGATTAAAGAAGGCCAGTTGGAAATCCTGCAACAATACGGAGGGCGTGAAGTGCTGTTGGCGGTGCGGCACGCCGGGGATGTGATTGGGGAGATGGCGTTGGTCGAGGATGTCCCCCGTTCGGCTAGCGTTCGGGCAAAAACCCCGACTTTGTTGCTCGCCATCCACAAAGATCAGTTCAACCAGTTATTGGACATCAGCCCGTCTGCGGCGCGCGCCTTGGTGACCACGGTGCTTAATCGCTGGCGTGCGACGGAGGTGGTGCGCCGCCAGAGCGATAAAATGGCCCAACTGGGGACGCTGACCGCCGGAGTCGCGCATGAGCTCAATAATCCTGCGGCCGCCGTAAAACGCGGGGCTGAGCAACTCCAGCAGACGATGGGCCGTCTGTGGGATGCGTATGCCGGGTTAGGCGACTTGGGCCTGTCGCAGGAGCAGAAAACGGCACTTCAAGAGATTGGGGAGACCACGCAGATTGGGGCTGGCCGGCCAGGGATTTTGGACGCTGTTTCCCGTAGTGATCGAGAATATGAAATTGAAACCTGGCTGGAGGCGCACGATGTCCCTGAACCGTGGGAACTGGCGCCTGCATTGGCCGATCTAGATATGGATGTTGAGCAACTTGAAACGTTGGCCGCACATTTTACCCCCGCACAAATTCCAATTGTAGTGGACTGGCTGAGCACGAATTTTGCCTCTCATTCGCTGATTGCTGAAATCGCACACGGCGCGGGGCGGATTTCGGAAATCGTCAAAGCTCTAAAATCCTATTCTTATCTGGATCAGGCTCCTGTGCAGAACGTGGACATCCATGAAGGGCTGGACAACACCCTGCTCATTTTGCGGAATAAGTACAAGCAAGGGATTAGCGTCCGGCGTGAATACGCGGCGGATTTGCCCAAAGTACAGGCGTTTGGCAGTGAGCTTAACCAGGTTTGGACGAACATTCTGGATAATGCGGCGGACGCGTTGGAACAGCAGAAATCTCCTCCTCCGGTTGTCACTATCAGCACTTCCTGGGATCAGGATTGGGTCACAGTTCAGTTTGAGGACAACGGGTCTGGAATTCCCGAAAATATTCAAGGGAAGATCTTCGATCCTTTCTTTACCACCAAGCCCGTTGGCAAGGGGACCGGGCTCGGCCTGTCCTTGTCCTATGGCATCGTCAAGAATCACAACGGTCGCATCGAGCTCGAGAGCACCCCGGGGGTGGGGACGCTGTTCCGCGTCGTCCTGCCCGTGCATCATGTCGAGACGCGGAGCGAAGCATGAGCGATGCCACCCAGGCCGCATCGCTTGGCGCGGACGAGGTGCCGGCCTGGCGGGTGCTCTGTGTCGATGATGAAGCCAACATCCTGTCGGCGCTGCGCCGCCTGTTCAGGCCTTGCGGCTACGTAGTGACGGTGGCGGCCAGCGGCGAGGAAGGGCTGGCCATACTCGATCAGGCGCCGTTCGATCTCGTCATCTCGGACATGCGCATGCCCGGGATGTCCGGCGCCCAGTTCCTTGAAGAAGTGAGCACGCGCTGGCCGGACACCATGCGGCTACTGCTCACCGGTTACGCCGACATCGACTCGACCATCGATGCCGTCAACAAGGGGCGCATCTTTCATTACGTCAGCAAGCCCTGGGATGACAAGGCACTCCTGCTCATCGTCCGCCATGCGCTCGAACGCAAGCAGCTCGAGCGCGACAAGGCGAGGCTCGAGGCGCTGACTGCGCAGCAGAACGAAGAGCTCAAGGACGTCAATGCCAGCCTGGAACTGAAGGTGATGGAGCGTACGGTCGAGCTGCGCAAGGCCAATGAGCACATCAAAGCGAGCTTCATCACCTCGATCATGGTGTTTGCCAACCTCATCGAGTTGCGTGAGGGCGCGATTGCAGGCCATTCGCGCCGGGTGGCGGAGCTGGCACGCAAGCTGGCCAAGCGCGCAGGCATGGATGCCGCTGCGGTGCAGGACGTGTTTCTCGCCGGGCTGCTGCACGATATCGGCAAGGTCGAGCTGCCCGAGCGGCTGCACGCGGCGCCAGCCGCCGGGGCCGACCCCGGCAGGGTACGCGGCTACCGCGAGCACGTGGCGCTGGGGGTGCGACTGGGGCAGCGCATGGGGCTGGCCGCGTACGCGCTGACCGTGCTCGCGCAGCACCACGAGCGCGACGACGGCAGCGGGTTTCCGAAGCGGCTGGCGGCCGACCGCATCACGCAGGCCGCGCGCATCGTCTCGCTCGTCGATCGCTACGACAACCTGTGCAACCCGCCGCGCGCCGGCGCGGCGCTGACGCCGCACGAGGCGATGGCCGCGCTCTTCCGTGCCGGCCAGGGCCAGGACGACCCGACGACGCTGGCCGCGTTCGTGCGGCTGATGGGCGTCTACCCGCCGGGGTCGCTGGTCGAGCTGAGCGACGGGCGCCTGGCCGTCGTCGTCGCCAGCGACGCATGCCGCCCGCTCAAGCCCTGCGTGCGCGTGCACGACCCGCGCCGCCGCGCGGACGCCACGCCGCTGCTCGACCTGGCCGCGGCCGCGGGCCTGGGGATACGCCGCAGCCTGCACGCCGAGGCGCTGCCGCCGGCGGCGCGGCGCGACCTCGTGCCGTGCGCGCGGCTGACCTACTTCTTCGAGTCGCGTGCATCGGCCACCTGCCCTTCGGGCGCGGCCGACGAGCAGCAGGTACGACCGGCCGCAGACGCGCGCGATGGCGGCCCCGCCGGGGCGGCTGCAACAAGACCCGTCGACGGCCGGCCCGGTGCGTCGGCCCACGCCTGGACCGCGGACGGCGCGGGAGCGGCGCGATGAGCACGGCCGTGATGCCGCTGGCCGCCACGCCGGCCGAGCCGCCAGCCTTGCTGGCGAGTCCGGAGGACGCGCTGCTGCAGGCGCTGCCCGATGCCGCATGGCTGGTCGAGCTGCCGTCCTGTCGGGTACGTGCCGTCAACGCCGCCGCCTGTGCGCTGCTCGGCCGCGAGGCGCAGGCTCTGTGCGGCGCGCCCGCCGAGGACCTGCTGGCCACCCCCGAGGATCTGGCATGGTGGAACGAGCTGCGCGCCGCGCTGGCAGCAGGCCGCCCGCCCGAGCCGCTGGACTCGCACACCGTGCTCGCGGCTGCGGGGGGCCGCCTGCGCCATCTGCGCCGAGTCGCCCGGCCGCTGTCGCGCGATGGTCGGGCCATGCCTTCGGTGTGCCTGGTCGCGTTGCAGGATCTCAGCGAGGCCCAGGCAGCGCGCGCCGCGCTGGCCGACGCGCTGGCCGAGCTGAGCGCGACGCTGGAGGCGACGGCCGACGGCATCCTCGTCACCGGGCTGGACGGCGAGGTGCGCGGCTTCAACCGCCGCTTCGCCGAGCTCTGGGCGCTGCCGCCGGAGCTCGCCGAGGCCGGACGCGGCGCCGACGTCCTCGCGTGGATGCACCGCGCGGTACGCGACGGCGAGGCGCACGCACGACGCCTGCAGGCGCTCCAGGATGCCGTCCCGCTGGCTGCGACGGAGCGCATCGAGCTGCTGTCGGGGCTCGTGCTCGAGCGCGTCGTACGGCCGCTGGACAGCGCCGGCCGCACGATCGGACGCGTCTACTCGTTCCGCGACCTGACCGAGCGGCTGCGCGCCGACGACCGCATCGAGACCCTGGCCCGCAACGACGCGCTGACCGGGCTGCCCAACCGGCTCCACATGGCCGCGCAGATCGAGCATGCGGTGCGCGCCATGCGCCACACGGGCGACGCCTTCGCGCTGCTGGTGATCGACCTCGACCGGTTCCGCCGCATCAACGACAGCCTGGGCTACGAGCACGGCGACCGCGTGCTGCGCGACGCCGGCGAGCGCATCCGCCGCGGCATGCGCCAAGGTGACCAGATCGCGCGCACCGGCGGCGACCAGTACGCGCTGCTGCTGCACCACGCCGACGCCGCCGCCGCCGAGGCCGCCGCCACGCGCGTGCTGGCCGCGGTCGCGCGTCCGTGGCAGGCCGCCGGCCAGCCCTTCACGCTGACCTGCAGCATCGGCATCGCGCTGTGCCCGGCGCATGGGCGCAGCGCCGACGAGCTGCTCACCCACGCCGAGGCCGCGGTCCGCCAGGCGAAGCTGGCGGGCAGCAACGGGCTGCGGTTCCACCAGCAGCACGCCGGTGCCGACCTGCGGGCGCACATCCATCTGGACCACGCGATGCGCCAGGCGCTGGCGGCCGGCCGCTTCAGGCTGCACTACCAGCCACAGGTCTCGCTTGCCGACGGACGCGTGGTCGGCGCAGAGGCGCTGCTTCGCTGGTCCGACCCGGCCCTGGGCGAGGTTCCGCCCTCGCGCTTCATTCCGGTGGCCGAGGACACCGGCTTCATCATCGCGCTCGGCGACTGGGTGCTCGGGCGCGCCGTCAACCAGGCCGCGCGCTGGCACCGCAGCGGGCTCGCGGTGACGGTGGCGGTCAACGTCTCGGCGCTGCAGTTCGGCCAGCCGCAGTTTCTCGACCGCGTGCGCGCGGTACTGCGCGAACAGGCGCTGCCACCGTCGCTGCTCGAGCTCGAGCTGACCGAGTCGATCCTGCTGCGCGATGCCGACCAGGCGCTGCCGCGGCTGCACGCGCTGGCGTCGCTGGGGGTGCGGCTGGCGATCGACGACTTCGGCACCGGCTACTCGAGCCTCGCCTACCTCAAGCGGCTGCCGGTGGGCCGCCTGAAGCTGGACCGCAGCTTCGTGCAGGGTCTGCCGGACGACGCGCGCGACGCCGGCATCACGCGCGCGACGGTGCAGATGGCGCAGGCGCTGGGGATGGAGGTCGTCGTCGAGGGGGTCGAGACCGAGGCGCAGCGGCGCTTCGTCGCCGAGGCCGGCTGTCATGCCTTCCAGGGCTTTCTGCACGCGCCGGCGCTGGATCCGCTGAGCTTCGCCCGCGGGCTCGCCGCGCCGGCGAAGGACCCGACGGCCCATCGCGTCGATGGCGCCGATGTCGACCGCAGGGCCGGCCCGCGGGTCGCACCGCGCGCGAGCCGCGACCCGCGCGTGGCCAGCACCGCACGCACTGGCCGAAGGCTGGCGCTCGTGCAGCCGCCCGGCTGCGACTGAAGGCGGGGACGCGGGCCTCCTCGGCGCCGGGATACCCGGGCCACACCCCATGGCCGCCGGCGCACGGCTTGGCGACAATGCCGGGCCGAGATGCTCGAATCCCTCGTCGTCGACCGCGTCCGCTCGCGCCTGGACGAACTCGCGGCGCGCGACGCGCCGCCGCTGCAGGTGCTGCTGCCCGGCGGGCACGCGCTGGGCCGGGCCGACGCCGCGGTGCGCCTCGTGCTGCACGAGCTGGCGCCGCTGGCGAACCTGGCCCATGGCCGCATCGGCAGCCTGGCCGAGGACTGCGTCGAGGGCCGCATCGATATCGAAGGCCCGATGCGCGCGGTCATCGAGGTCGCCGGCGCGCTGGTGCAGCAGGACCCGACCGAGGCCCCCGAGCTCGCCGCGCCGCTTGCATGGTGGCGCGACAAGCTGCTGCACGGGCGCTCGCTGCGCTGGCATCGGACCGAGGCCGACGCGCGCCAGGTGCAGCAGCACTACGACGTCTCGGACGCCTTCTACGCGCTGTGGCTGGATCCGCGGCGCATCTACTCGTGCGCCTACTGGCGCGACCCGGCCATGGACCTGGCGGCGGCGCAGCAGGCCAAGCTCGAGCATATCTGCCGCAAGCTGCGGTTGCAGCCGGGCGAGCGCTTCCTCGACATCGGCGCCGGCTGGGGAGGGCTGCTGCTGTGGGCAGCCGAGCACTACCGCGTGCAGGCCACCGGCATCACGCTGTCGCGCAACCAGCACGCGCACGTCGACCGGCTGATCGACGAGCGCGGGCTGCGCGGGCAAGTCGCGATCGAGCTGCTCGACTACCGCCACCTGCCCGAGGAACGGACGTTCGACAAGATCGCCTCGGTCGGCATGTTCGAGCATGTCGGGCGCGCCAACCTGCCGCGCTACTTCGCCAAGATCCACGCGCTGCTGGTGCCGGGCGGCCTGCTGCTCAACCACGGCATCACCGCCGCCGGCACGCGCAACTTCGGGCTGGGAGCCGGCATCGGCGAATTCATCCAGCGCTACATCTTCCCCGGCGGCGAGCTGCTGCACGTCTCGCACGTGCTGCGCGTGCTGGCGGACGCCGGGCTGGAGGGGCTGGATACCGAGAACCTGCGCCCGCACTACGCGCGCACGCTGTGGGCCTGGTCCGATGCGCTGGAGGCCAGTCTGGACGAGGCGCGCGCGATCGCCGGCGAGCGCACCGTGCGCGCCTACCGGCTGTACCTGGCCGGCAGCGCGATGGCTTTCGAGCGCGGCTGGATGGCCTTGCACCAGACGCTGGCGTCGCGGCCGAGCGGCAACCCGGCCGACGGGCCGATGCGGGGCGCACAATCGGGCTATCCGTTCAACCGCGACTACATGAGCCGATGATCTACAAGTTCCGCAGCCAGGCCACGGGCGACCTCATCATGCTCGGGCCGCACGGCGACCACTTCCTGTCGCTGCTCGGTCGCGAGCCCGCGTCCAAGGGCATCATCGAGGTCGCGCACATGCCCGAGGTGCTGCACCGCATCGAGGCCGCGATCGCGGCCGACGAAGCCGCGCGCAGCCGCCCGCGCGGGGACGACGAGGCGGACGACGAGCGAGCCGGCACCGACCCGATCCCGCTGCGCCAGCGGCTGTGGCCGATGGTCGAGATGATCCGCCAGGCGCAGGCGGCCGAGCGGCCGATCGTCTGGGGCGTATGACGCGCGCGTGAGCGCCGCCACCAACCGTCACCGCACGAAGCACGAGGACAACGCGATGGAACTGTGGAGCGAGAGCTGGACCAACGGGGAGCCGATCCCCGAGCGCTACGCCGCCGGGCGGCTGGACGCCGACGGCAGCGTCGGCTTCTCCGACAACCTCAACCCGCACCTGGCGTGGAGCGGGCTGCCCGCCGGCGCGCAGTCGATGGTGCTGATCTGCCACGACTTCGACGTCCCGACCGAGGCCACCGATGTCAACCAGCCAGGCCGCGAGGTCCCGGCCGACCTGCCGCGCACCGACTTCTTCCACTGGGTGCTGATCGACCTGCCGCCGCGCCCCACCGTGATCGCCGAGGGCGAATTCAGCCGCGGCTTCGTCACCCGCGGCAAGCCGGGGCCCGCCACGCCGCAGGGGGCGCGCCAGGGGCTCAACGACTACACCGGCTGGTTCGCAGGCGACCCGGCGATGGCCGGGCAGTACTTCGGCTACGACGGCCCGTTCCCGCCGTTCAACGATTCGCTGGTGCACCACTACGT
>JRYF01009893.1_pt1 | contig 13024 bp, 13 predicted proteins | sample 235331 | NCBI WGS metagenome assembly JRYF01 (sample SAMN03074217, study PRJNA261475) | activated sludge metagenome | biome: Wastewater Treatment Plant; feature: Wastewater; material: Activated sludge; isolation source: activated biomass of a wastewater treatment plant treating hydrocarbon... ... | reverse complement strand
CGGTCACGCCGTGCTTCTTGGCGGCTTCGAGGTCGATGTTATCCACGCCGACGCCGGCGCGCCCGATCACTTTCAGCCTGGGTGCGGCGTCCATGACGGAGGCAGTGACCTTGGTCCGGCCGCGAACGATGAGGGCGTCATAGTCGGCGATAACCTTGAGCAGATCATCGGCGGAAATCCCGCTTTTATCGTCCACCGCCGCCGAGTCACGCAAAATGGACTGGACCCCTTCGTCCAGTCCGTCTGTAAGGAGGATTTTGTAGTTGGTCATGTACGTATTTTAACGCATGTGGGAAGCAGCGCTGAGTGCATTTTGGAATCCAGAAGTTCTACTTCTGGTGCGTGTTCTGGTACGTGGGGTCGCAAATAGAACTTGCGGATTCCGTTTATTCATACCGCAATGCTTCCACCGGCTCGAGGTTTGCGGCGCGGCTGGCGGGGTAGATGCCAAAGAACAATCCGACCGCGGCGGAGAAGATCGTCGCCAGCAGGATGGCATCCAAACCGACGACAGGTGTGAAGTCGGTGCCGGTGGCGATGGCGATACGCCCAACGATGTAGGAGATCAGCCAGCCGAAGAGGATGCCGATGATCCCGCCGATGAGACTCAACAGGGACGACTCGGTGAGGAACTGGGTGAGGATGTCGCGCTTACGCGCGCCGAGCGCCTTGCGCAGACCGATCTCGCGCGTGCGTTCGGTGACGGATACCAGCATGATGTTCATAATGCCGATGCCCCCCACCAATAACGAAATACCCGCTATGCCGCCAAGAAAGATCGTCAAGATGCCTGTGATGGATTGGAATGTGGCAAGCAGGTCTTGTTGGGTAAAGATCGTGAAGTCGTCCGCACCCACAGGCGTCCGATGGCGGTTGCGCAGGATCTGTGCGATCTCTTCGGACGCCTGTGTCACCACGTCGCCGCTGACCGCCTGTACAAAGATGATGTCCACGCGGTCGCTCGTGCTTCGACGGATCAAACGCGATTGGGCAGTGGTAAACGGGACGATAACCACGTTATCCTGGCTCCCGAACGAGCCCCCACCTTTCGATTCGAGGACTCCGAGTACGCGGAAAGGCTGTCCTTCGATGCGTACGGTTTCACCGGTCACGCCGTCGGAATGACCGAACAATGTCTCCGCCACCTCGGGTCCCAGCAGGACGACCGATGCGCGCCCGAGCATATGTTCCTCGGTGATGAACTCGCCTTCGGTAATGTTGTAATTCCGCACCTGGAAATATTCAGGCGTCACTCCCAAAATCTGCGGAGAAGTCTGCTCGCCGCCGAACGAGACCACGCCGTTTCCTTGCAAGGCGGGTGCGACCGCTTCGATGGAGGGCGCGGCGAACTGGTCGCGGAGCGCCTCCGCATCGCCCAGGGTCAACGGTTTGGGATTCCGCACGTTATCGCCGGGATCGCCGCGGAAGACAAAGAGAAGATTCGTGCCGATTCCACTGATCGAACCTGTGATGGATTGCTCCGCGCCGGTCCCCACCGCCAGCATGGCGATCACTGCCGCCACGCCGATCACGATCCCAAGCACGGTCAAACCGGACCTGAGCTTGTTCCCGCTCAAGGATTCCAACGCCTCGAGAAAAGCCTGCAGCATACTCATAAGCCGCCGTCCAATTCCCCGTCCTTCAGGCGGATAATTCGCTGCGTCTGATCGGCGATCTTCGGATCATGCGTGACGACGATCAGGGTCGTGCCAATCTCCCTGTTGAGGTTGAGCAATAAATTCACGATCTCCTGCCCGACCTTCGAATCGAGGTTGCCCGTCGGCTCGTCCGCCATGATGATGGCAGGGTTGTTGACAATGGCGCGCGCAATGGCGACGCGCTGCTGTTGTCCGCCGGAGAGTTCGTATGGACGGTGGGTCATGCGGTCCTCCAGGCCGACTGCCTTCAACGCCTCGATGGCGCGTTGACGGCGATTCTCGGTCGCCCCGGAATATCTCAATGGAAGTTCGACATTCGTGATGGCTGTCTGCCGCGAAAGCAGGTTGAAACTCTGAAAGACAAATCCGACTTTGCGGTTGCGGATGTCCGCCAGTTGATCGTCCGTCAATGAAGCGACAGCCTCACCGTCCAGCACATACTCGCCGGAGGTTGGACGGTCCAGGCAGCCGAGCGTGTTCATCAGCGTGGATTTGCCCGAGCCGGAAGGTCCCATGATGGCAACCACCTCCCCGCGCCGGATGGTGAACGAGACGCCGCGCAGCGCATGGACTTCCACCTCGCCCATCTTGTAAATCTTGCGCAGGTTGTGTGTTTCGATTACGTTCTCCATAATCTTAATTCCCAAAAGGACCGCCGCCGCCCGGTCCGAAGATCTCGGTCGGTGGATTCAAGATCACGGCATCGCCCTCCTGCACGTCGCCGCCTGCCAGCACGCTCATCGTATCCGATGAGGAACCGAGACGGATCGTCTTCTTGACGGGCAGGTTGTTTTCGAGGATATAGACCACCCGCGCCCCATCCGAAAGGCGGACCGCGCGGTTCGGCACGAGCAAAACGTCATCCAGTTCCCTGACCGTGATATTCACCGCCGCGGTCATGCCCGGCTTCACGAGAGAATCTGCGTCGGTTAACTCGACAGTCACCCTGAAATTGACCACGCCTGCGGATATCGTTCCCGTTTGCGCGACCTCGACGACCAGTCCGTGATACTCCCGTCCCAGGATGGCGTCGAAAGTCAACATGACGGGTTGACCGATGGCAACGCTGTTGATGTCCACTTCCGAGACGTTCACGTCCACCAGCAGACTGGACAGATCGTCAATGCGGAAGGCGGTTGCGCCCGCGCCCACCTGGTCGCCGGGAAGCGGGTAGGATTCGGTCACAATGCCGGAGAAAGGTGCGGTCACGCGCGCCAGGTTCAGGGTCGCTTGAGCCGCATCAATGCGCGCCTGCGCGGCGGCAATCTCCACCGCGTTGCCGCTGGTCAGGCGGTCATAAGTTCGTTGAGCATCATCCAGTTTTGCCTTTGCCAGCGCAAGTTGCTCGTCTGATTTTGCAATGGTGGTCTGATCCGCATATCCCTTGTAGGTCTTGGTTTCTTTCACTTCGATTACACCAAATGGGGTGCTCTTCTTTTTGGTCACGATCTCCTGGATGTCAATCAATCCATTCAACGCATCGCGGTTCTTGACCGCCCTGTCATAAGCCGCCTTTGCGTCGCGCAATGCGATGGCGGATTGCGCGCGCGCCGTATCGGAATTGAGCAGGTCGTCCAGGGTCATTTGCGCGTTGACCAGGTCCGCCTCCGCCAGGATGACGCTCTGGGGTAGCGACGATTTGGACAAAAACGCCATCACAAAACCCGATGGCACGTTATCGCCAACCTTCACGTTGACGATATCCACGGTGCCGGCCGCCTGCCAGATCAGGATGGCTGTCTGTTTGGCGCGCACCGTTCCGGTGGCGCCAATGGTCGCGGTCAATTTGCCGCGTTCGATCCTGGCGGTCTGGTACACGCTTTCGGCATTGGCTTTCTGGTTTTGGTTATACAAGAAAGCCGCCGCTCCAATGGCAATCACGAGGAGCAGGAATAGAACCACCCGGTATTTCTTCAAAAATTTTCCCATTTCTTTACCTCCGCGAGGGCACGCCTCGCCAATATATACGCAAATTTTTCCAGCGGGATTTATACCCCAGAAATATGAATTGGCAATGAATTCACGATGTTGATTGATGAATTTCCAATATGCCTGCAATTGTGATGATTGTCGTCCAGTTTGGTGACATTCAAGCCTGTGGACGGGTTTTATGTTTGGGTATCATTGCATCAATATGCATGCTTTACAAATACCCGGAGGAATCCATGCAGTTCATACCCAGTGAAACCCTCACCATTGACCGCAAGGCAAGGGCGAACATGCCGTTCTTCGACCTCGACCTGCGTTCACCTGAAGAGCGGACATGCGACTTCGATGATGTTGTCATCGAATTCGACCCCGAACGCGCCATGGTCGAGGCGTCGCGCTGTATCCACTGCCCGGACCCTGCGCCCTGCATGCTGGCATGCCCCACACACAACGATATCCCCTCCGCCATGTGGTTGATCGAACAGGGACGTTTCTCGGAAGCCGCGGACCTGTACCACCAGACCAGTTCCCTGCCGGAAGTCTGCGGGCGCGTCTGCCCGCACGAGGCTTTGTGCCAGGGTTCCTGCGTTTTGAACAAACATCACACGCCGGTCCTGTGCGGCGAACTGGAAGCCTTCACGGTTGATTACCAGCGCCGCCATGAGGGACGCATCATTCCGCTCGCTCCTCCGACGGGAAAACGGGTCGCCATTATCGGGGCTGGACCTGCCGGTTTGGGCTGCGCCGACCAACTCATCCAGCGCGGACACGAGGTCACCATCTTCGAATCCAAGCCAGCGCCCGGCGGTCTGCTCGTCTACGGCATCCCCAACTTCAAACTTCCAAAAGATGTCTGGGAGGAAAAGTGGGAGGAGTTCGAACGCGCCGGTGTGAAGTTCGTCCCCAACACTTACATTGGAAAAGACAAAACCATTGACGACCTGTTCAACGAAGGCTTCGACGCAGTCTTCATCGGCGTCGGTTCGGAGATAGACGCCAAAATGGAAGACACGCCCGGCACAGACCTGCCCGACGTTTACGAAGCCACCGATTTCCTCATCCGCGCCAACGTGGCTCCCAATCAACTCCCGCCGGAGATGAGGAGACCGCTTGAGATCGGCAAACGTGTGGTTGTGATCGGCGGCGGCGATACAGCCTCCGATTGTCTTCGATCTGCATTACGTCTTGGTTCGGAGGAGGTGACCTGCCTGTACCGCCGCACCGAAAAGGAAATGCCCGGTGGGAAAAAAGACCGTAACATGGCAAGGGAGGAAGGCGCAAAATATCGTTTCCTTACCCAGCCCGTGAAATTCATAGCCGGCGAGGATGGAAAACTCGCCGCAGTGGAATGTATCGAAATGAAACTCGGTGAACCCGATGCAAAGGGCAGGCGCAAACCCGTCCCGGTGGAGGGATCGAACTTCAGCGTGGCATGTGACACCGCCATCCTTGCGCTGGGTTATTGGCCCGATCCCATCATCGGCAAGACCACGCCCGACCTCGAAACCCATAACTGGGGACTCGTCAAGGCGGACAAAAAGACCGGCGCCACCTCGCGCGAAGGTGTCTTCTCCGGCGGTGACTGCGTGACGGGTCCCGATCTTGTCGTCACCGCCATGGTCGGCGGACGCAAAGCTGCCTGGGCGATTGACGAATATTTGAGGAACAAGCCCGAATAACTTGTTGAAATCTGCTGAGGGCAGGTGCGCAGGGACATCCCGCTTCTGTGGGATGTCCCTGCTGTGTTTTGAAATGCCCATAAGGGTATAATTTTCCACATGCTTTATCGCATTGGGAGAATATTGGATATCGTGAGCATCCTGGTTGCGCTGCTCATCGTCGGGAGCAGTGACGCGCCGCGTTTTACCGGCAGTTCGGACCGCGCCCGTGTCCATACGCGCGAGATCGAATTCGATTATCCCAACTGGGTTTGGGATGCAACGTGGATCAAGATCGGGCAAGCCGCCATCCATTCGCCATATACGTTCGAGCGCGGCACAAGCAAGGAGATCGTATTCGAATACCTCCGCACGACGACCAATCTCATGCAGACCGGGTTTCGCATCGAACAGGTCTACGCCGATCCCTCCATTACCGACAAGGACGCTGCCGGTTCGTTACTACGAACGCAGCGCGACGCCCTCAGCGCAAGACAGGAGGAACTGGCGCCGTTCGCCGAGTCCATCTTGCAGAGCCAGTTGAGCGAAACGCTTGCCAGGTTGGACCTCACCACCATCGGTCAACCCCTGCCGCCGGTCCTCTATCACAGTTCCCCAACGCCGCTTGCCTTGATCGTTTCCAAACGCGAGGAGATCGTCCAGATCGCCAACATCTCCGTCCTGCCAACCCTGGACCTCGACGACCAAATCGCCCTCGAAGATGAAGTGGCGGTCTCACTGGATGTTTCCACTCTCGTCGTCCAGATCGGCGGGGTCGGCGTTTATCCCACCATGGTCATGGAAACCGCGGACCTGCCCTGGATGCTCAATACCATCGCACACGAATGGACGCACAACTACCTCAACCTGCGTCCGCTCGGACTCAACTACAACACCACGCCGGAACTCCGTACGATGAACGAGACGGCGGCAAACATCGTCGGCGACGAAGTGGGACAGCTTGTACTTCGAACGTACTATCCCGAAATGCTCGCACGCCTCAGCGCGGACCCGGACCTGCTCTCCCTCGATCTGCATTTCCCACCCTCGGACCGGCTCGATGACCCGCCCGTCTTCGACTTCCGCGCCGAGATGCGCGAGACACGCGTCACCGCCGATAAATTACTGGCGCAGGGAAAGATCGAAGAAGCCGAGGCATACATGGAAGGACGCCGCCAGGTCTTCTGGCAGAACGGCTATCTCCTTCGCAAACTCAACCAGGCATATTTTGCGTTCCACGGCGCCTACGCCGACCAGCCCGGCGGCGCGGCAGGCGAGGACCCGGTCGGACCCGCCGTGCGCGCCCTGCGCGCCCAAAGCGCCTCTCTTGCGGATTTCATCAACACCATCGCGCGGATGACTTCCTTCGATCAACTCCTGGAAGCCATCCAACAATAACCTTATGCGCCGACTCATAAAACATCTCGCGGCTTCTTTCCTCTTCCTTCTTTCTTCATGCGTCTCGACATCAACAACAACCCTTGAAGCCGCCCCGACCGTCACCCGTATCGTCAATCCGACCTCATCTCCCTGCATATCTCTCGCGGCGGCGCCCACACCGGGTCCCAATTCTCCGTCGCTCTTTCCGCCGATCACAAAGTCCGATCACACGCGTGGACCTGCTGACGCCGTCGTTACGATCATGGTCTACGGCGATTTGCAGGACAGCACAAGCGGATTGTTTGCCGGGGTCGTGAACAGGCTGCTGACCGAATATCCGGACGACGTGCGCTTCGTCAGCCGCATATTCCCATTGGTCGGGCGAAACGATAAAGCCGTGTTCGCCGCGCAGGCAGTGGAGGCTGCGGAGGAACAAAACAGGTTTTGGGAAATGCACGACTTGTTGTATTCCGGACAGGAGAACTGGGTGAATTTGTCCCTCGAGGATTTCGAGCAATGGAGCGCGGCTCAGGCATCGGCGTTGGGAATGGACGCTGCGCAGTATCAGGCTGACGTTAAGAGCGAGGCGGTAGTGACTTTTGTACGGGAAAATTTCGAGACGGCGCAAAAGTTCGGTCCGTTTGCCGTCCCGCTCATCCTCATCAACGGGAATATCTATCTTGGACCGCAGGACTTCGGCAGTATGAAAGACATCGCTGAGTTGATCCTGCTTGGCGAGCGGCAATTCAGCGAGTGCCCGCCCATGATCGTGGAAAGGACGAAACAATACCTCGCCACGCTTCACACCGAAAAAGGGGACGTGGTGATCCAATTGTTCGCAGACAAGGCGCCGTTCACGGTCAACTCGTTCATCTTCCTCGCGCGGAATGGGTGGTACGACGGCATCACTTTTCATCGCGTGCTACCCGAACTCTACGNNCGGCGACCCCAGCGGAACGGGCAAAGGCACGCCCGGCTATTACGTGATCACTGAAATTCTCCCCGATCTCCTGTTTGACAAACCCGGCATGGTGGGGATGGTCAACTCGGGACCGGACACCAGTGGAAGCCAGTTCTTCATCACCTATACGCCGACGCCACAATTCGACGGCCGGTACACGATCTTTGGGCAGGTGTTGAGCGGCATGGATGTCCTTGAGTCGCTTACCCCGCGCGACGCGCAGATTGGAACCGAGACTCCGCCGGGGGATAAATTGTTGAGCGTGACCATCGAGGAAAGATGAAACCATCCCGCACACATTACCCGTCGCTCATCGGTTTTTTGGCGTTTGCGATTACGGCGCTGCTCCTGTTCACATTGGGTTTCGTCCTTGGGTTATCCGCGCTGTTCGTCTGGTTCTTCGAAGACAGCGCGGACACAAGCGGCATGATCTATGCCGCCACAATCTCATTCCTGGGCATGCTGCTTGGGATCGTTGCGGTCATATCCCTTCTGCGGTACCTCAACAAGCCCTTTGCAAATGCGCCCGTTCCCACCTCCCTGCGAGGCTGGCAGATTGTCGCAGGCGTGATCGGCACCGGGCTTGTCCTGCTCCTTGGGAGTCTGGTGCGGAACAATTCGACCGTGAACTGGCTGGCTCTGCCGCTGCTGACCATTCCGGCGGTGATCCTTCCCCTCTGGGTCATTACAGGCTTGGGTGTCAGGGATCTTGTCCTCGGTTCGCGCTGGCGCACCGGGAGCGTCCTCGGAATCAGCCTGACCGTCACACCTTTGATCCTGTTCACGTTGGAAGCCGTCGTGATGGTCGTCATCCTTGTCTTTGTGATCCTGTATGCCGCGTTCAACCCGCAGGTTGCGGCGGAGTTCGAGCGGCTCTCCATGAAATTCATGCTGATTGATATCCAATCGCAGGCTGGGGCGGAGCAGGCGCTTATGATCCTCGCGCCGTATCTGACGAAACCGGCTGTCGTCGTTCCGGCGGCGGTCTTTCTGGCGGTCATCGTCCCACTGCTCGAGGAACTCTTCAAACCGCTTGCTGTCTGGCTTCTTGCCGGGAGGCTCGAGTCGGCTGCGCAGGGGTTCTCACTGGGCGCGCTGTGCGGCGCCGGGTTTGCGCTTTGGGAAACGTTCAATGCCGGCGGACAAGCCGCGGATTGGGGCATCCTGCTTTTCACGCGCATCGGGACTGGGCTGCTGCACGTCACCACCTCCGCTCTCGTGGGCGCGGCGATCTACCTGGCTGTGCAGGAACGGCGTTACCTGCGACTGCTCGGCAATTACCTGCTTGCCGTCCTCCTGCACGGACTCTGGAACGCATCCGCAGTCACGATGTCGTTCTCGGCATTGATGGTCGCGTACAATCAACTCGTCGGTTATGCGCCCTTCCTTTGGGTTTCGATGGCGGGGCTGGTCAGTCTTGCAGGCGTGATGCTTGCAACTCTGATCGCATCCAACCGGAAATTTCAGAAGACGATGCCAATCCAGGCGCCTGCAGAGGAACCCGCATTTCAAAACGATGCAGGCGCATGATCGAATCTGTCATGGTAAGATAGCCGTATGTCTTTTTCCCATCCATCCTCCATTGCCCGTGATGGCGATCTCGCCGAACTGGTCGGCTTGCGGCATAAGCACTTTATCCTCAACCTGCAAGCCGGCGCAAAGTTCGAAACGCATCGCGGCATCCTCCTGCACGACGACCTGATCGGCAAACCCTGGGGCACGCAGGTCTTCAGTCACATGGGCGCGCCGTTCTTTTTATTGCAACCCTCGCTCGCCGACCTGCTCGTTGATATCCCACGCACCACCCAAATTCTTTACCCGAAGGATATCGGCTTCATCCTCGTTACGATGGGAGTCGGGCCGGGGCAAATGGTGATGGAAGCCGGAACAGGCTCCGGATCCATGACGACCGCACTCGCGTACGCGGTGGGAAATGAGGGACGCGTCATCTCGTACGAAGTCAAACCCGACGTGCAGAATCTTGCCAAAAAGAATCTCACCCGCTTCGGTCTCGCTTCACGCGTGGACTTCAAACTGCGCGACATCGAAGGGGGCTTCGACGAAACCGACGCCGACTCCTTCTTCCTCGACGTGCCAAACCCGTACGACTACGTCACGCAAGTCCGCGCCGCGCTCAAGCCGGGTGGATTCCTGTGCTGCCTGATTCCCACCTTCAACCAGGTGGAAAAGACTCTCTGGGCGTTGCGCCAGGGAAATTTTGCGTTCGTTGAAGTGTGCGAGATTCTCCTGCGTTACTACAAAACCGAGCCTTCCCGCATCCGCCCCACGGACCGCATGGTGGCGCACACGGGATTCCTCGTCTTCGCCCGCCGCATCGAACCCAGCGAAGATCCGCGCGGGAGCGAACTCTCCAAAGAAGTTGGCGAATCCATAGGGGAGGAAAACAACTAATGCGCCGCGTGTTCCGCCGTCAAATTCGTAAAACGCTGGCGCAGGAAGTCCCACCGATCTTGCAGGAGGCAAACTTTGCCTTTTCCAAAGGTGAATACGGACGCGCCGCCGAACTCTTCGAGCAGATCGCCCGCGTCGCGGACGGACGCGGCGGACCACGCGCGCCGTTATTTCACCTGCAAGCCGGGCGCGCCCGAGTCCTCGCCGGGCAGGCATCCCTGGGCATACCCTCCCTAAAACGCGGACTCGAACTGCTCGCCCGGCGCGCACAATTCCCGCGACTGTATCAATTTGGAACGAGAATAGTCCACGAACTTAACGAGCGCGGACTGAAGAACGAAGCGGCTGAGATCGAAGCCTGGCTCAAGTCCGTTCTGCCAGAGATGCAATCATTCGAAATACCCTTCAAAAAGCCCCTCCTGCCTGCACAGTGTCCAGCCTGCGGCGCGCCGCTTCGACCCGATGAGGTCGAATGGTTGGACGAGACTACAGCCGGATGCGGTTATTGTGGAAGTCCTGTCAGATAATCAATCAGGTGGCAGGCGCTTTTAACTTAAGTTCACATGTCATTCCTCTCTTTTCTGGCAAGAATCCATCATCTTATAAAACCACCCAAGCCAAATATGCCCCTTTCATTCAGCGAAGAATTCATCTCCCAACGATTACGTGAGGCGCTCCAAAACGCCGGACCATCCTCTGACGGCTTTTCCGAAGTGACGCTCGACGATGAGACGCGCCTAAAATGCGCAGCGGTGCTTGTCCCGCTCGTCTGGCAGGATGACGAATGGCACCTGCTTTACACGCGCCGCACGGACAGGGTCGAATCACACAAGGGGCAGGTCGCCTTCCCCGGCGGCGCATGCGACGACGGCGAGTCCACCCCGGAGGAAACCGCCCTGCGTGAAGTCGAGGAAGAGATCGGCATTGACCCAAAAGATGTAAAGGTATTGGGCAGGCTCGCCAACCTGATCACCATCACGTACTTCCGCGTAACGCCGGTGGTGGGCATCGTCAAGTGGCCCACTGTCTTCCGCGTGGGAGAACATGAAGTGGCGCGCGTATTCACGATCCCTCTGGGGTGGCTGGCAAACCCGTCGAACCGCTGGCAGTTCGAGAGGTCCGATTTGAAGCGTTCATTGATCGCCTATCATCCCTATGACGGTGAACTGCTTTGGGGAGCCACCGCGCGCATGACGGTGGATTTCCTGAAAACCTTGGGGTATTAATTTTGGGAGTGCAAAGTCTCCAGACTTTGCCGAAGCCAGAAGACTTCGGACACCGATGGTTAAATCAAAACCGGGACACAAATGTGTCCCGGTTCGTGATTCGAGAGTAAGACTACTCTTCTTCTTCCTTTTTACCGCGATCCACAGAGATTTCCGGCTCTGTTGAAGTTGGAGCCGCCACACCCTCGACGCTTGCAACAGCCGCCGCCTCTTCCACTTTCGGGGCGCTCGCCACCGCGACCACTGTGTCGGGGTTTTCCAAAACACGGATCTTGTCGGATACCGCCACATCCCGCACACGGATGGCATCACCCACGCGCGCCAGTTGGGCAATGTCCACTTCGATTCGCTCCGGCAGGTCAGCCGGAAGACATTCCACATGGAACTGTTCGAGGTTGTGAACCATGACTGCGCTGTAATCCTTTACAGCAGTGGAAACGCCGTGAAAATGAAGCGAAACAACAGCGCGAAGTTTCTCAGTGAGCGACACAGCCAGAAAATCCACGTGCAGCAGGCGGTTCTTGATGAAATCGCGTTGTTTTTCGCGCACGAGCGCCGGGTATTCCGTGCCGTCCACATCCAGCGTCACGAGACTGGAGGAAGTGATCTTCCCCAAAGCCAGCGACGCCCCATGCGCATCCAGCGTGACGTTGATCGGCTCGGTATTCCTGCCATAGATCACCGCGGGCAGTTTTCCTTCCCGACGCATGGCTTTCACCTGCTTGCCAACCACATCCCGTTTGCTTGCCTTTAGAACTACTCTTTCCATCTTTACTCCTCGAGCGCCTCTCACCCCGATCGCGGGATTACCTTCGCTCTATGAAATAGAATTTCTGTAAAAAGCGAATAAATTCGCCACTACATTCAAGATCATTTTCGCCGGAACAGCAGACGTCCCAACAGTAACATCAATCCGGCGAACAAGCCGCCGGTCAGCCCGGCGATCAACGCGCCGCGCGTATCCAGCACGGCAGTCACATCGCCATGCACGGTACGGGCAAGCAGGACTCCTGTCCGCGACTCGTTCACATGGACTTCCCGTCCTGCCGCGAAACCAACCGCTGCATGACGGACTTCCACGCTTCCCGCCACGACCGCGCCTGTATACCCGCTCATGGACATCTTCCCAGCCCGAACCATTCCCAATGCGCTTTGGCTTGCGGTAATTTCCTCAGCCTCGACCATCGCCATGGCTGTCTGGTGGGATGCAATATGGTCCGCTTTGACGTTCGCCGCTGCGCTTTGTTGCATCTCCACTTCCCCGGCAGTGATCGTTTCCGCGTCCGCCTGATGCATGCTCACCATCTCGGCGTGGATAGAACCCACCTCGGCATGAGAGATATGGGTCACCTGCGGGGATTCGATCTGGGGGAAATCATCGTTTTCGAGCATGGCGGGCAGGATTTTACCACGAAAAAAGACCTCGGCAGACCGACCTTTGTATGGAATTATAATTAACGGATGCGTTACCGACGTTTGCTTCTCAACTGGATTATCTTGATCGCGCTTGGAGCGGGGGCTTTCCATCACCCACAAGCAGTCCGGGCTGAAGGACCATCAATCTCGTCAAATCAGGTCAGCGCCTATGACCTGATCCTGGCGATGAACACCCTGCGCGTCTCTAACGGGCTCCCGGCTCTGGTGGAGGACCCGATCATCAACGCGGTTGCCCAATCCACAGCAGAGACGATGGCAATCAACAGTATGTCCTGGCATATCGGGGATGTGCGCGGACGACTCGCTGCCGCCGGGTACGGCGGGGGCGGCACTGTCTGGGCAACCGAAAACTTTGCCGTGAGC
>JRYF01002846.1_pt1 | contig 13024 bp, 13 predicted proteins | sample 235331 | NCBI WGS metagenome assembly JRYF01 (sample SAMN03074217, study PRJNA261475) | activated sludge metagenome | biome: Wastewater Treatment Plant; feature: Wastewater; material: Activated sludge; isolation source: activated biomass of a wastewater treatment plant treating hydrocarbon... ... | reverse complement strand
CCCCCTTTGTGTACTTTGTGTCATTCGTGGTTGGGCTGTTTCCCGTTAATTACGGGAGAGCCCAATTCTAAAAAGCGTTATTAGTTCTCGGGTTTGTCTGCCGCAACTTACCTCCCGCAAAACGTGACATTCGACAGTTACGTTTTGCTTTTTATTTTGCAGTAGAATTCAGGGCGGAATCTAATCTATCTGGCAGGAACCTATGACAAAACGAATTGGAATACTCACCAGCGGCGGCGACGCGCAGGGGATGAACGCCGCGGTCCGCTCGGTGGTGCGCACAGCATTGGACAGGGGGCTCGAAGTCTACGCCATCTATGAGGGCTATCAGGGCATGGTGGACGACGGCGAATACATCCGCAAGATGGACTGGGATTCGGTGGGGGGCATCCTCCAGTTCGGCGGGACCATGATCGGGTCCGCGCGCTGCGAGGCGTTCCGCACCCGTGAAGGACGCCGCACCGCCGCGAAGAACCTCGTCAAGGGGGGCATTGACGGATTGATCGTCATCGGCGGCGACGGCTCACTGACCGGCGCGAACGTCTTCCGCCAGGAATGGGGCTCGCTGATCGCAGAACTCACCGAAGCGGGCGGGATCACCGCCGGGGAAGCCGCGGCATACCCGAATCTCTCCATTGTAGGATTGGTCGGCTCGATTGACAACGACTTCAGCGGCACCGACATGACCATCGGCACCGACTCCGCCCTGCACCGCATCACCGAGGCGGTGGACGCCATCACCAGCACCGCCGCCAGCCACCAGCGCACTTTCGTCGTCAAGGTGATGGGACGCAACTGCGGCTACCTCGCCCTGATGGGTGCGCTGGCGACCGGCGCAGACTGGGTGCTGATCCCCGAATCGCCGCCGGATGTGGACAACTGGCAGGACGTTCTGGTCGAACGTCTCAAAGCCGGACGAAAAGCCGGGCGCCGCGACAGCATGGTGATCCTGGCTGAGGGCGCCCGCGACCGCGACGGCAAGTACATCGGCTCCAGCGACGTGCAGCGCCTGCTCGAGGAGAGACTCGGCGAGGAGGTGCGTGTCACCATGCTCGGGCACGTCCAGCGCGGCGGGCGTCCCAGCGCCTATGACCGCATCCTTGCCACCATGATGGGACACGAAGCCGTCAACGCGCTGCTCTCCCTCGGTCCGGACGATGAACCGATCGTGATCGGCATCCGCAACAACCGCATGACGCGCCTGCCCCTGATGGAAGGAGTAAAGAAGACACAGGCGGTTGCCGAAGCGGTGGAGGCAAAGGATTTCGAGCGCGCCATATCCCTGCGCAGTTCCTCCTTCAAGGACGCCTTCATCACGTTCAAAACGATGGTGCGCGCCCTGCCTCATCCCGTTGATCCGTCGAAGAAGCGCTTCCGCATCGCGGTCATGCACGCCGGCGCCCCCTCGCCGGGCATGAACACCGCCGCGCGCGCCGCCATCCGCCTGGGACTGGACATGGGACACATCATGCTGGGGGTGCATAACGGTTTCGAAGGCTTGATGAACGGCGAGGTGGAGGGGATGGACTGGATGAGCGTCAGCGGCTGGGCAACACGCGGCGGTTCGACGCTGGGGACGACGCGCCATGTCCCCAAAGGACGCGACCTGTATTCCATCGCGCGCGTCATCGAGGATCACAAGATCGACGCCCTGCTGGTCATCGGCGGCTGGACCGCCTATGAGACCTGCTTCGGGATGTTGAAGGAGCGTCCCAACTTCCCGTCCTTCAACATCCCCATGATCTGCCTCCCCGCCTCCATCAACAACAACCTGCCCGGTTCAGAGTTCAGCATCGGCGCGGATACCGCCCTGAACAGCATCGTGGACGCGGTGGACAAGATCAAGCAATCGGCGGTGGCGACGCGGCGCTGCTTCGTCGTGGAGGTCATGGGACATTACTGCGGCTATCTCGCGTTGATGGGCGGGATCGCCACCGGCGCGGAACGCGTCTACCTGCACGAGGAGGGCGTCAGACTGCGCGACCTGCAGGTGGATGTCGAAAAACTGCTCAAGGGGTTCAACTCCGGCAAGCGGCTGGGATTGATGATCCGCAACGAGTTCGCCAACCCGGTCTACACCACCGAGTTTATGTGTTCGCTCTTCGAGGAGGAGGGCAGGGATGTATTCGACGTGCGTCCCGCCATCCTCGGGCATCTCCAGCAGGGCGGCGACCCGTCGCCGTTCGACCGCATCCAGGCGACGCGGCTCTCCGGCTTGTGCCTCGATTACCTGATCGAACAATGCGAAAGAAGCGGACATGACAGCGCCTTCATCGGTATGCAAAACGGAAAGATCCACTTCCACGACATGCGCGATTTCGACCGCATGATTGATGAGAAGCACCAGCGCCCGAAGGACCAGTGGTGGATGGGGTTGAAGGGCATTGCCGACCTGCTGGCAAAATCGGGACCGAACGACGAGCAAGGCTGACAAACGCCGCCCAATATGAAAAAAAAAGCGGACCGGGATTTCCTCGTGTCCGCTTTTTTGTGTGGGGGAATCCGAAAGTTCACTTTCGGAAGTTACAACCCGAAGTAGAACTTCGGGANNTTTCTGTTTTTTTTGTTTTTTTTTTTTTCTGTGTTGGGGGGGGGGGGGGCCCCGCCCCCCCCCCCCCGTCGCAGCGGGCGCGGATTTGGTTGGAGTCTCTGTCGCGGGTGGGGCTGTTTCGATGACGAAGACTGCCGTTGTCCGCGCGGGGACGTTGAATGCGCCGCCCGTGAACGAAGCCTGTTTGACTGCCGCATCGGCAGAGTTTTGCTGGATTGCGTGCAGGTTGTAATTTCCTGAAAGCGCCGCGTCGTTGAATGTGACCGCCTCGGGGCGGGCGTTGAAGAGGACGAGGATCTCTTGATAGTTCGGGTCGATGTTCCCAGTGTCCGTCAGGCGCATGACGATGAGACCGGGCGTCGCTTCAGGTCCGTTGTTGAGGAAGGACAGGGATTGTTTGACCTGCGCCTCGGTCTGCAGGCGGAAGAGCGGGGAACTCTTGCGGATCTGCAGGAATTCGCGGAAAACGGCTGAGGCGAAGGTGATGTCAGTTTTGGCGGGGGCAAGAGTCGGGTCCGCAAGAAGCGGCTTGTAGATGTCCCATTGACCGGTGCCCTCGAGCGGAAGTCCCGCGCCCCAGTTGTTAGTCTCATAAGTCCAATCCAGTTTGTTGTACCAGTCGCCGGAGTTGTACGAGTTGGGGTTGAAGGACTTCGAACGCAGGATGTCGTCGCCCGCGTGGAAGAAGGGCACGCCCTGGCTGAACATGACGAGGCTGACGGCGAGGTTGTTCATGCGGACGCGGTCCTGGATGGTTGCCTCGGCGGGCGCCTTGGCTTGAACCGCGTCGAAGAGGGTCTGGTTGTCGTGCGCGGAAACGTATACGATGTTTTCCTGCGGGTCGTCGGTGTAGCCTGCGGGCGAGCCGTTGTAGGAGATCAGGCGCCCGGGCACGTTTTTGCCGTCGGCGCGGACGAGTTCGTAACCCGCGAGGTTACCTGCCAGACCGAGGCGGATCCAGTCGGTGTAGTTGTTGAGCAGGATCTGCTGGTCTTCGGCATTGCGCTTTTCACTGGCGTTGTTCGTGAGGACCAGCCCCGTGACAAAGCCCTGCAAACGGACATCGTCAAACGGGTTGCCGCCGCGTGATGCATCTCGCAGACGGTCATTGAATACGCCGATACCTGTCCCAGCGATATTGAGTTGACTTGCGTTTTTGCCGCGTGCGTTGTTGGCGACCTCGCCGAAGTCCCAGCCCTCGCCGTAGACGTAGATGGACTTGCCGTCCACGCCGTCCTTTTCGAGGGTGAGCGAGTCGAGCGCGGCGCGGACTGCGGTCATATCTTCGAGCATGTGATGACCCATCAAGTCGAAGCGGAAGCCGTCCACTTTATATTGCGTCGCCCAGGTGACGACCGAGTCGATCATGAGTTTGCGCATCATGTCGTGTTCGGTGGCGGTGTTCTCGCAGCACGTGGATTTCTCCACGTTGCCATCGCCGTTCAGGCGGTGATAGTAGCCCGGCACCACGCGGTCGAGCACGGAGTTGTCGGTCTGCCCGCTGGCGTTGGTGTGATTGTAAACCACGTCCATGACGACGCGCAGTCCGCTTTCATTGAGGGACTGCACCATCTCGCGGAACTCCACGATGCGCGGCGTACCATTCGGATCAGTGGCGTAACTGCCTTCGGGTGTGGTGTAGTGGAGCGGGTCATAGCCCCAGTTGAATCCGTCCGTGCCGGTGATGGCGCTGACCGCGATGGACTGTTGATCTGAATCGGGCGGAAGGGCTTTGAGCGCGGTTTCGTCCACGGTTTTCCACGTGGATTTATCCTCGTTGACGCTGGCGATGTCGAAGGCGGGGAGCAGGTGGATGTGGGTGAGTCCCGCCTCTGCCAGCGCGGTGAGATGTTTCATCCCATTCGAGTCTTTGACGGTGAAAGCCTTGTACGTGCCGCGCAATTCCTCGGGCACGGTCGCGTCGCTGACGCTGAAGTCGCGGATGTGCAATTCGTAGATGACGATGTCTTCGGGAGCGGTGAGAGTCGGCTTGGGGAGGTTGTCCCAGCCCTGGGGTTTGAGCGAAGCGTCGTTCAAGTCCACGATCTGACTGCGCTTGCTGTTCATCGAGAGGCTGAGCGAGTACGGGTCGGTGACGAGGTTGGTCTCGATCTTGCCGGTCGAAGGCGCGAAGACCTTCACCTCATACAGGTAGTACTTGCCATTCCAATCTGCTTCGCCGGTGACGCTCCACACGCCCGTGGACGCGTCCCATTGCATCGGGAGTTTGTTCGCGTACGAAGCGCGTTCGGTGTCGAACAGGTTCAACGTGACCGATCCCGCGGTGGGCGCCCAGACGCGCAATGTGGGGACTTCGCCTTCGAAGGTCACGCCGAGCGGACCGTCGTATTTGTAGATGTCGTCCAGCGCGCCGGGGAATTGGACGCCGGTCGCGTCGACATCCCTGCCAGCCTGACTCCTCGCCACGACAGCGACCTGCCCTTTGAGCACATCTGCCAGCGCCGTCGTGTCCGTCACTTTGAGCACAGCGTACTCGCGCAAATGCGGGTAATCTCGCAGGATTTCGACATCCGGCTTGTCCGAGACGAAGGTCAGCGGGATCTCGGTCCCGTTCAGGATGCCGTCCGGGCTGAGCGTGAGCGCGGCTTCGGCAGAGTAGATGAGCGCGTACTTCAGTCCGCTCCCGCCACCGATGCGCCAGAGGATCGTATCCTTGTTGATCCAGATGGCGCGCTGCTTGGTCAGGTTGCCCACCGGCGCGCCCGTCGTGCTGATGGTGAATTGCTCCTTCACGGAGTCATATCCAAAGTAGATCGCATCCCCATCCTTTGCGACGGTGAACTGCTGTGTTTCGCCGATGACATCGTTTGCATCTTCATTCCGCGTAAACGTGACGGTATATGTTCCCGCCTGGATACCGCTTGTGGTAACGTCATACAGCCCATCGCCGTCCGGGTCCTGCAGCCAGGCGCGCAAGCAGGACGGATCCCAGTCACCGGGACATCCCAACTCGGACTGGANNGGCAGGTCGGGTCGTTATCGTTGAAGCATCCGAGTTGTTTTTGGAAGTCGCCCATCGCAACGACGATCAGTTTGTTGAAGTTGTCGGCGATCCAGTGGGTCTTGTGATCGTAATAGAATTTGACTTGGGTCGGTTCGCTGACAACCAGTGGGATGTCCGCCCCGCCCTGGACGGCATTGACGCCATAGTTCTCGCCCCAGCCGCCGTTGAGCGCGGCTTTGTAGCGCGGTCCCTTTTTGTCGCCATCGTTGGCGGGCTGGATCTCGTACGTGCCCTGCCAGACATCGTCTTCGATGTCGTAGGTCAGCAATGTGTTTTCACACGCCGGTTGCCATTCGCCGGGACAGCCCAGTTCATCCTGGTGCGTGCCGGGGATGTTGACGATGTCAGGTTGGGATCCCTGCGCCTCGACGGCTGATGCAAATACGGGTGAGAAAGAAGCGGTCAGTAGCGCAAGGATTAGAAATAGATTGGGGGAATTTTTTCGCATGGGAATGGTCTCCACTTTGTTTTATAATGACTTTATGGAAAAATGTAAAGTCAGTGGATCACGAAAACCCCGCGTAGGGCGCGCTCTCTAGCGCAAAACCGGCGGTAAAGACCGCCAAGTACGCCCTTTCGTGAAGTACTGAAAGTGAAATTCGTAATGAGAGAGGCATAAGTGAATCGAAAATCAGCGGTCATCGGCGGAGTCGTAATCATACTCCTGATTCTTGGCGTTGCAGTTATTGCGAGCCTGTCGGGCGGCGGAAGCGATGAGAAAAAAAAGCCGCCCCCTGCACTGGGCCTTGCCTATTGCGGCGATGAACAGGTCAAACCCTGCGTCGTTTCCTTTGGCATCGCCGCGGACGACAACATGCTCGTCAACCTCCTTCTGCCCGACGCTTCCTTCCCTGATTTCCATCTGAAGATCGTTCGCGGAGAGAGCGAGACCAGTTATCAATGCCAGCGTCTCAGCACGGGCCGCAATAACGCTTATTGCATCGGCGAAAAAATGCCGCCCGGCGAGGTCCTGCACCTGATGTTGATCTCCAGCGTGAATGAGATACTCCTGGCGGAGGGAGACCTGACCATCATTGGGCTGGCATTCTCCGAACCGGAGATCGCGGTCCCAACCCCCACCGGCACGCCGACGGGTATCCCGACCTCGAGCATAACCGTAACCGCGACCGTATCCCCCACGCCTACACAAACACCCCGGGTCTTCTTCCCCACACCCACACGGACCAAACCCTCGTACCCATCCTATCCATGAGCGCGCTGTGGGATGGCGTGTCGGTGTTGATGGGTCAATGGCAATTGGTCCTCGGCGTGATCGCCGTATTGGTTATCGGTCAGTGGTCGGTGCGTGTGATCTTATATCCGATCTTTGGGGATGGATTGACCGCAGGCGAATACTCATCACTCGGTATTGCGGGATGGCTCGCGCCGGCGCTGTTGCTCTCCCTGGCGTGGATGTTGTGGGGAAAGGACCACGTCCTGCCATTTGGGATGCTCATCCTGATCGTCTTGATTCTCCTCCTGCGCCGCTTCAAACCCGACGACGGGGCTGGTTCGGTCTCGATGAACCTTATCCTCCCCCTGTGCGTTTTCGTCTCGGTCATTCTCAGGTTGGCGTACATTTCCAAGGCGGTATTCCCCCTGTATTTCGATTCAGCGCAGCACTACTTCATCGCGAAGAGTATCATGGGGAACGCGGCGGGATTCGCAAAGTCCGTCACGACCTATTACTACCATCTGGGATTCCATTTCCTGACCGCCTCCATTGCATCCATCCTCCATTTCGAGATGACAAGGTTGATGTTGGCGGTCGGCCAGGTGGTCCTGGCGCTGATCCCCTTTTCCCTTTTCTTTCTGGTCAGATATGAGACCCAATCCAATATGGCGGGCTGGTTTGCGGTCGTCCTTTCCGCATTCGGCTGGTTCATGCCCGCCCACGCGGTGAACTGGGGGAAATATCCTGCCTTGATGAGCCTGGGACTGATCCCGTTTGTTTTGGGTCTGGCTCTCCTTGTGTGGAAAAATCATGGAACGCTGCCTGCGCGAAGACGGTGGTCCCTGTATGGAATTTTGGGGGTGAGCGTTCTTCTTGCCGTTTTCATCCACAGCAGGTCGCTGATCGTTTTCGGTATTGCCCTTCTCGCAGGGATCGCGGCGGCTTGGTGGCGGAAACTCCCGCAAGGATGGATGTATCTTGTCCTTGTTGCGGTCGTTGCCTTGCTCACACTCGAAGTCGTCCTTATCCGGCAGAAGCCCATTCTTTCCCCGCTTTTCGACCCGTATTTCGATAAAGGCATTTGGGTTACTGTGCCTGTCCTGTGTTTATCGCTTTTTGCCTGGAAGGACCATCCCCGCTTCACATTTGCCAGCATCCTGTTCGTATGCCTCCTGTTGGGAAGCGTCTTCATCCCCATGACGATCATACCCGGTTACAGGGACCTGACGCTGCTCGACCGTCCCTTTGCAGAGATGATCCTGTTCCTGCCGTTGTCTCTGCTGGGAGGGTTGGGGCTGGCTGGCTTGGAGAACCTATTGCAGGGGCGGTTTGCATGGGGCAGGTATATTGGCGTGGTCGCAATTGGGGCNNCAATGCGTATTTCAACTACAACCTGTATCCGTCCGATTGCTGCGCGATCGTTGGGAACGACGACGTGTTGGCGATGGATTGGATGGCGGATCGGCTTTCGGTCGAGGCGCGAATCGGGATCGCATCCACAGTGTTGAAGGTCATGCCGTTCGAGTCGTCCGAAGGGGATGTGGGGGCGGATGCCGGCGTCTGGATCACTCCCCTGACCGGGCGGATGACGTTCCTGTTTCCGAATGACGCCGGGTTCGATGAACGGTCCACACTGGATGGGCTTTGTGAGTTGGAGATCGGTTATTTGTATGTGGGGGAGGCTGGTCAGCCCTTCGATGCGGATACCATCTTCGTCCGCCCTGAGTGGTACAAACCCCTGCTCTCGATGCCGGGAACAGGGGTCTATGAGGTGGTTGGGTGTGATAAATAAACTTCGGAAGTCTTCGAGACTTCCGAAGTTTGGGGATTCCTTACGCCGGCTGCTTCTTCAACATATCCAGAAAATGCTTGCGGAACTTGGAGACCTTCGGCGCGACGACTGCCATGCAGTAGGGCTGGTATGGATTGCGCGCGAAGTATTCCTGGTGGTAATCCTCCGCCATGTAGAATTTGTCAAGAGGGGTCACTTCGGTGACAATGGGGTTGTCCCAGATCTTCTGTGAGTTTAAATCTTCGATGAGTTCCTCGGCAATCATCTTCTGGTCGTCGTTATGATAGAAGATCGCTGAGCGGTATTGCGTGCCAACGTCCGCGCCCTGGCGGTTGAGCGTGGTGGGGTCGTGGATGGTGAAGAAGATATTCAACAGGTCACGGTAGGAGACGACGTTCGGGTCGAAATGGACCTGCACGACTTCGGCATGTCCCGTATCGCCATTGCATACGGCGCGGTAGGATGGGTTGTCCACGTGCCCGCCGGCGTATCCCGACTCCACGCCATGCACGCCTTTGATTTCGTCGAAAACAGCCTCGAGACACCAGAAGCATCCCCCAGCCAGTGTTGCAGTATGAAGACTTGTATTCATTTAAAAACTCCTTTTCTAAAGTTGACGGGGTCGTCCGCAGGATAAGACGACCCGAGTGTATCAAATCTTCTTAAGAAAGTATTACAAACCCGCCTCGCGCGGGCTTGCCCTGATAAACGAAAAGCCGACCCAATGAGGGTCGGCTCTTTGTCGCAAGGGATCACGGCAAAGGATTACGCTTCCACCACTTCGTAATCGTGCGTGATCTCGATGGCATCCCTCAGCGTGGCATACACAGAGCAATACTTTTCCTCGCTGATCTTTATGGCTTTGGCAAGTTTTTCAAGGTCAATGCCCCTGCCCACAGCCTGGTAATGGATATGTATCCTGCGGAAGCGCCAGGGCGGGTCGTTATCCTGTGTGCTTTCGGCGGTCACTTTGAGTTCGCGCAGGTCCTGCCTTTGCTTTTGCAGGATCTCGACCACGTCATGGGAGGAACATCCGATCAGTGCCATGGCGAGCATGTCCGAAGGCTTGACGCCGCCGGGACGTTTCATCTTTATCTTATAGTTTTCCACGTCACTGAGGATGAATTGTTCCTCGGGATTCCAGTTGAGTTGTACGGTGTCGGATGCCATGATCGGTGTGATGTCCTTTATCCTTTTGCCACAGAGACACAGAGTACACAGAGATTCTTGTTTTATCTCTGATGACGAGGTAACCCTATGACTAAAAAATTGGTCGGGTGGTAACTATTTGGGTTTTGGAGTCAGGTAGTTGTCCAGGTTGAGGCGTTTGAAGAGGCGTTCGCGCACGTCGTCGGGCAGGTCGGGTTTTTCGAGCGGGACCTGCACGAGGTCAATCGTCCGCTTTGTGGTGTTCAAGACGACGCGGCAGTCATTGCATCCCGCCAGATGCTTTTCGAGTTCCTGGCAGAGTTCGGGGCTGAGGTCGCCGTCAATGTACGCAGACAGCGATCCCAGCAACTCCTGGCAATTCTTGTGGGCATGTTCTGTCATCTCTCGCTCCTTACGGGTAAACGCTCGCCATAATAGGTGGAAAGCCCTTCGCGCAAAGCCATGCGGGCGCGCAGCAGGCGGGTCTTGACATTGGTCTCGGTCAGATTCAGCGCGTCGGCGGTCTCCTTGATGGACAAACCTTCGACGTCACGCAGCAGGAAGACGATGCGCAGGGATTCGGGCAGCGTGCGGATCGCGTCATCGAGCGCCTTTTTGCCTTCGCCCGCAAGCAGTTCGTCCTCTGGAAGCGCGCTCCAGTCTACGAATTGGGTTGGTTTCAGGGCTTCAGCCTCGTCCCCGCCCTCGACATCCTCCAGGTTGACTTCGGGCTTCTTCCTGCGGATCAGCATCAGCGCTTCGTTCGCGGCGATGCGGTAGAGCCACGTCGCCAGGCTGGAGCGTCCCTCGAAGTTCTGGATGTGCGTCAGCGCGTTGATGAAGGTGTTCTGGAGCACGTCCTCGGCGTCCTGCGGGTTGCCGAGCATCCGCATGCCGAGGCGATAGATCGGGCTGGAGTACTCGTCCACCAGGCGCGCAAACTCGGCACGGTCTCCGGCGACGAGCGCCTCCAGTGAAATTTCGTTCGGCATTGTCTTATCCATTGGATGCAGTTCCTAGAGAAAAGTTGCACTGAACAGGTGGAAACTTACCTGAACAATTTCCGAATGCGTTTCTTCCATCGCTTCGGGCGGGCGATGTTCTCCACCACATTTTCAGGGAGGAAGAAGAAAACAGCCCGCAGGAACAGTTCCAGTTTGCGGGTGAAGCGCGCGGAGGTCATCCGCGGGCGCAGGAGTCTCCCGTCCGCGAGCTGGTGTGTCGCATCCAGGATCGTGTAACGGATGTTCGCCTGTCCGCCTGCGAGGCGGATATTCTCGTCCGTTTCGGGGTGTTCGTAGTGCGGTTTGCCGTCGGGCAGGTGGCTGTAGTCATGGTTCTGATGAACGATCATCACCGACGGCGTGCAGTCGATCACCGCCCAGCCCTCCCTGCGTGCTTTGTAGATCATCCAATTGTCCCAGCCCGCGCGGCCGATGGCGAAATCGGGGATGTCTTCATAACAGGATTTGGGGAAGAGGAAGAAATCGCTTCCCGCTGGACGATGAAGCTGGTCCTGCTTTCTGACATCTTCCCTCAGCCTCGACTCCCACCCTTCGGTGAAATCGATCAGCCTGGCGATGTCATAATCCCAGCGCTGGCTGAGCAAAACGAACTTGTCACGTAGCGCGCGTGACCTACGCGCGGCTTCGACGAAATCTGGCATGAGGATCATGTCCGCGTTGATGATGCAGAGCAGGTCGCTATTCGAGTTTTCGCGGGCAAGCTGAAACATGGACGAGATCAGCGGCGTGCCATGCGTGCTGCGTGTTACGTGAGGGATATACTTGACACCGAGTTCTTTCGCGGTTTCGGCAAGACCGGTCTCTTCGCCGAGGAGGATGACCTCGACATCTGGGAGCAGGGTCCATGATCGGATCGCGTTGAGCTGGATCATCGCGATGTGAGGGTCGGTGAAGGGTTTGGGGGCGGAAAATAAAGTGATCAGTGACACAGTAATCAGTGAACAGTAACCAGTGATCAGTTACCAGTTGCTCTTTCGTCAATATCCTTGAGGGTTTTATGTTTGACGCCCGCGTTGATCTTCATCAGTTCGGGATGGTCGTGAACCAAATCCAAAACTTCTTTCCAGGTGAAATCATCCCGTCCATCGAAGCGACTGTAGACCTGCCGCATGAATTCCAGGTCTTCGGGGGTGTCCACGGTCCAGCGGTAGTCGCCGAAGTCTGTGGTGTGATGGAGGAGGGCGATGTTGAAGCCGCGCAGGGAAGTGCCAGTATGCAGTGATCGGTTATCAGTGATCAGTTCCACGCCTTCGTAGAGGTAGGGCATTACATGTTCACGATGTTGGGGCTCTTTGGCTTCTTTCCAGGCGCGTTCCAAAGATTTGAAAGTACATGCTTCAATATCCAGTCCAATCGGGTAGGTACGGTGATACGGCGGCGGCAAGCGGTTACAGACGAAATCAAACGGCTGGCCATTTACTGATGACTGTTCACTGATCACTGTATTCACAACTTTATCGATCAACTCAGGATCGATCACTGGGCAGTCGGCAGTAATTCTTACAATCACATCCGCCTTCGCTGATTTCGCGGTTTGGTAGTAACGGTCGAGCACGTCGTAGAGGCTGCCACGCGTGAAGGGGATCCCGCTGAAGCCGCAGTATTCGGCGACGGGGTCGTCGGAGGGATCGGTCGTCGTGGCGAACAAGGTTTGGGAGACGGAAACAGCCCGCGAGGTCCGAATGAAGACGCGCTGTAACATCGGCTGTCCCGCGATGTCGGCAATGATCTTCCCAGGCAGGCGGGAGGAACCCATCCGCCCCTGGATGATGGCAACGACACGCGGTTTCACTACTGAGGCTTCGGCTGATCCGGCGGCGGAGTAACAGGCTTGGGCGGTTCCATAGGCGGCGTGACGGGTTTTGGTTTCAGCAGTTCGGCAACCTTTGCCTTGGTCTCATCCAGTTCCTTTTCCAGCGCGCCAATGCGTTTGACGTGCCCGGAAGCCGCAAGGGTGTGTCTGATGGTCGAGGGCGCGAGCACCAGCAAGCCAATGACCGCTCCGATGGCAAGCGTGACCAGCAAAACCAGGGAAAGTGACCCCGTGACCTTCCAGGCTAAAAAGGAAATGGGGATGACCATCGTGTTTTGCAAGGCAAAGATCACGGCAATGACCGCGACCACCAGCGCGAAGATCAAATAGACGGTAGCCATTTGTACCTCCATGAATTTTCGGATGAAGATGCTTTCATCACGATTTTACTCTGTCTGCGCCTCGGATGGGATGGGAAGCGGGATGACGAAGCCTTTTGCGCGGAATTTTTCGACGTACTCCCGCACCGCCTCGTACTCCAACCCGACCTGCTCG
>JRYF01002734.1_pt1 | contig 13045 bp, 6 predicted proteins | sample 235331 | NCBI WGS metagenome assembly JRYF01 (sample SAMN03074217, study PRJNA261475) | activated sludge metagenome | biome: Wastewater Treatment Plant; feature: Wastewater; material: Activated sludge; isolation source: activated biomass of a wastewater treatment plant treating hydrocarbon... ... | reverse complement strand
TGTTTGGCCGGACGGATACCATCCTTTCGAGCGAGCACCGGAGTGGTCCCGACGGGGCGAACGAGGCGACGCCCAGGCAGGTTTTCTACTTGGGCCTTGCCGCGGAATCTTTGGAGAGTCTTCTCGGCCGCATTGGGGCGCCAGACCCGGAGTCCTTATGACGCCATCTTGTGTTGTTGATGACTTCGACTTTGATCGCAATGTCGCCAGTGATGCTCTCCACCGATTCGTCGAGCGCAGAATCATCCTCCTCTGGAAATTGGCCAAGCGACCAGCGATCAAGAAATGCTTTGGTGCTCTTGGCATCCTTGGCCATCGCGAGGACTCGAAGAAGCGTTCGTTTTGCAAAATGGTAGACTAGGTCTCGGTCTAGACCGCCACCGCCTGGTGAACCACCCCTTGCTTGGTTGGGACGCACTGTAAAGATGATTCGATCCATTTCACTAGGCTTAGGCTGCCATGCGGCCTGGGTTAGCGTAGACGTGCAGGCGATAATCTTAAATCCACCACTTTTCTCAGCATATTTTAGGGAGAGGGCGGAAAGCGTTTCTCGGAGCATTCGGCCATAGCCAGCTACCAGAATCGCCGTTCTTTGCATCAAATCTGGAATCTCTTGCCTCTGGAAAGCTGGATAATACTCCTTAAACCATATGTTCACGATTTCAGCGGCATCATCGGCTGTGACCGGGTTCTCGCAGTTCGGTGCCGCCACGTCGCTCTTGTTCCTAACAGTTTCGAGAAACAATTTGGATGTCGCTTTGCCGTAGGGATTGTCGAGATAGAAGCTTATCGCGCATGCACACTTCTCTTTCTCCCTACAAAATTCGCCAAGAGTCTTGGCTTCCTCTTCTGTTCTGACGTAGTACCTTACGATCCCGTCCGCTATTCGTGCCAATCCGGGAGCACTGGCAATTGTTGCTATGAGAACAGGGGCATCATCGATGTCGCATGTTTTACGCCATTCAATAAAGCGCTCCTTGACGTTTGTTAGATTCTCCGACATTGTCATTATGAAGTAGCGCACACCCAGGGCGTAGTAAAACTGCAACAACTTGACTAACTGTTCCCCAGTCTGCCCCTGCCGAACACCGGGAATCACCACATGGTGCGAACGGCCATTTCCAGAAGCCTCCCATTGTCTGATGGCATCAAAGAAGCCTTGCTCTTGGATGTCTCCGTCCTGGTAATACTCATCGTCACGGTGCTTGGCAATGTCAGTATTGGCACGCGGACACAGTACGCAGATCGGTCGCGTCAGGTCGCTTTGAGTATTCTTCAGACTAGGGTCTGATCTGTTCATGTTGAGAGCTCCTCAAGTGTCGCTCCCTTGGTCTCTTTGCCGAGAATCGCAACGGACAACGCGGCAACGACTAGGAGTGCGGCATTGAGCGTGAGCACACCAGCTTGCCCAATGCTCGGCAAGAGTGCCCCAACAATGATTGGAGCGAGGATTCCGCCGACGCGCCCAATCGCTGCTGCGGTGCCAACTCCAGTTCCGCGAATGTGCGTCGGATATAGTTCTGGCGTGTAGGTATAAACGCCTCCCCATGCACCAAGGTTAAAGAATGACATTAGCGAGGCCCAAGTTAGTATATCTGCCGTTGTCGTGGAGCGGCCAAAGAGAAACGCACAAATCGCAGAGGCGATTAGGTAAGAGATGATCACGGGCCTGCGGCCAATGCGATCAATCAAGTATGCGGCGCTAAAATATCCTGGGATTTGGGCGAGCGTGATAACGACTACATAGAGGAACGAGTTCACCATCGAATAGCCTGACTTCACGAGTAATGATGGAAGCCAGACAAAAATACCGTAATAACCGAAGACCAGGCCAAACCACAGAATCCAGAGCATTGTGGTACGCCGACGAAGTCGGGCAGACCATAGGGCTCCTAGGGAAGACTGCTGTGAAGCAGCGAGGATTGATCGTTCTGACGACTCTAAGGGCAGGAGTGCCTCCCCTGTTGCGCGTTCGGTTTCCCGCTCCAAGGCAGCCATGACCGACTCTGCCTCTTCCGCACGGCCCTTGCTTGCAAGCCAGCGTGGTGACTCTGGTAAGGAGCGCCTAATAACCCAAACGTAGAATGCGGGTAAGGCACCGATGAGAAACGCCGGGCGCCAACCAAATGTAGGTATGACTACGAACGCGACGATTGCGGCAGCGAGCCAACCGTATGCCCAAAAGCTCTCAAGTAGCACGATGAACCGTCCGCGGTGGCGAGCGGGCACAAACTCGCTCAGAAGGGAGGAAACAACAGGCAGTTCGGCACCCAAACCGAAGCCGACTAACAATCTAAAGGCAATCATCGACCAGAAACCCCAAGCGAGCGCGCACAAGGCTGTTGAGATCGCAAAAATGAGAAGTGTGATTTGAAAGACGGCCTTGCGCCCCCAACGGTCTGCTGCGATTCCGCCGGCGGCGGCGCCCAAAAACATTCCAGCAAGGCCAGAGCTTGCAATCAGGCCAACCTCGCTCGGCGAGAGCACCCACTCCTTTGAAAGTGCGACGATGACGAATGTGATGATCCCAACGTCCATCGCGTCGAACAACCAACCGAATCCATGAATAAGAAGCAGCCTGTAGTGCAAACGCGATATCGGGAGACGTTCTAGCCTCGCCGCAATATCGGAAGCGCTAGGGGTGGCGTTGACGGCTCGTGAGTCCAACTGAGGCCTCCTTGCGATGCCTTCAAGGCTCGGAGAATCGGATATTGTATGGAAACTGATTGAAAATGCCAACACCCGCGCTGGTGAAGTGGATTTGATTTGCCAAACGGAATTGGGCTAAGGTTTCGACGAGCGGGACCACCATCCCGCGGCTGTCAGGAACGCGAACCGCGTATCTGACGTTTCAAGATGGGCGTGGACCGCCCGGTAAATCCCGACTCACCATCGGGACTAAGGGGACGCGCTTCACCAGCCGTCATGGTCCACGACCCGTAGAGCGTGGTGCTGCGAGAGTAGCTCGCCACGTTCGAGGGAGGCTCTACAGAGTAATCCCTGCGAAGTAGTTCGTTGGAGCAATCCTGTAGTTCTATCCCATAGTGCAACTGGAAATCGGGCGACCGGGACAGACTCGCCGCAAGGCGAGCCGTGATGGTCGAAGGGGTGAGGCCGCATTCGCGGCGTAATCCCCCAAGCGGGGTCGGGACCACAGTCCGCCACGGCGGACAATTCGGGTGAAAGTCCCGTCAGGTTCGTTCAACGCTTGCCGGCGTCGGGAGCTTTCGCGTGGCGACACGCTAAACCGGGCGATGACACAAGCTCGGCATTCGGGTGAGCCGCTGATGCGGCCTTGAAAAGCCCGATGGCGAAAAGCTCAACGATGAAAGGGGCGTCAAGCCCTTGCCGGTCAGTGCAATCGGAGATGGTGCCGAACAGGGAACATCCCGCAGCGAAGGGTAGGGGTCAGCTTCTGTATTCTGGACCTCGAAATCGTCCGCGCTTGTGCGGGCGGAAACTATGCCGGGGCGGGAGCCTCGGACATACGCTGCCGGACCGGGCCTTAACCGGCCCTACCGACGTGACCGATTGTGCAACGACTATCAATAACCGGGGAAGGACTGTGGCTGCCGGGGTGGTGCCCGGTGTCCGCCAAGTCAGGCGGATGATTCAAAGGCCGTAGTCTGGGAGAGTGCCGCAAGTAGAAGTCCGCGGGAGCGGAGCGGAGGCACTGCAAGGCAGTGGTGCAGCCGTTTGTGTCCTTACGGGTGGTGCCGGGGATAAACGACAACGAAAGCGGCGACGGGTCATATCCATCTTGAAGCGTGTGGTCGGCGCGGCAGGCGAATTGCGCCTGCCCGCCGCCCGGTTCCTGGGAAGGACGATGCTGCGATCGAAAGAGGTCTCACGGGGACGTGAGTCGTCTTTTGATGGCGGAATGACGGCGAACACTGGATGTGTATCCAGGATTCGCCGGAGGTTTTTGCTGCGCTACGCGTATGTATTGGGCGGGGGCTGATCTGGAATACAGACGGCGCGCCCGGATGCGCGACGGCAGCGAGGAGGTGATGCAAAAGGATGATGGTTTGATGCGAGGTTGGGATGCGGTGACCTGCGTTCGGCGCGAAGTCGTGCAAGAGAGCGACAGGATTCCGTCATCGTGCGGTTTCATGGGCTTTGGGGATTGTGCCTGCGAACAATCCCATCCATTTCAAGGGCATCGCGTTTGAGTAGCGCCGGGGCGTGTGATAACCAGTGCCATGTCGTATCGTTGTGAAGCGATCTCAATCGAGGGCTTCGTCCAGCAGCTTGCCATCAGCTACATCGGGCATGGATATTGGTTCTACGTCACGGGCATCATCCCGGAGCGGAAGGACCCGCGACGGGTGGACGAGAAGCTGCTGGAGCAATACGACGCCGACCTGTCCAAGTGGACGAGGGCGCGGCACAGGCGGGCGGGACTGGCCAACGTGCATTACATCCGGCATGGCCGGTTCTTCGTGCTTATCGCCTCGCGCGGGCGGCACCGATTCTTCGAGGATGAGCCGAACCACAAGGATGTTCGCCGCGATCCCATCCGATTCGCGGGCTACAGCATCGGCTATCGCATGGGCGTAGATCGGCGGATGCACCCTTCGGTGCGAATCCATCCCGACGAATACCGCACGCTCAAGGCGTACCTGCTCAGCATCGCCTGCCATCGGTCGGTCGAGAAGCTCATCGGCGAGTTCCGTCGTATCCGCTTCGAGCCGTATGCCCCCGTCCGGCGACAGCTCCTCAACCTGCTCCGCGCCGTCAACCGCCTCCGAGCGGAAGCGGGATTCGAGCCGGTGCCGATCTCGGCGCTTCGGCTCCGACGCCGGGTGGTCAAGCCGTTTGGTGAACCCCATCCAGCTTCATGCACGCCGATTCAACGACCTGCATTTGACTCCGTTGCCGCAGCCTAACTGTTTCCAGCTATCCTCGAAGTAGCCGACGAATGGCCCTTCCGGGTTCGACACCGCAAGCTTTGCACCAGTCGCAGAACTCGGCGATGTCCATCCGCCTGATTCCCGTCTCGCACTTGTAAACCCAGGACTGGGGTTGGCTCAGCCGATTGGCGAGTGCCCGTTGGGTGAGGCCGGCTTCTTCGCGTAACTCTCGGATCAGGGTCGTAACGGGCTGGTAGCGGCGGGCGTGCTGGGGCTTGGTGGGCATTTTGCAAAGAATGATCGACGCGGGTCTTGAAACCAGTTTGGTTTCAGCCAATAATTAGGCAGAAGCGTCATCGTGACGCTTGCTGGAGCATTCTCGTGCTCGATTTCGTCAGGACAATTGGTGGGGGAGATTTCGGCCCGGAACTTCGGGCTTCTCATCGCATACCTGGTTCCAGGCTTCATCACGGTCCTTGCCGTGGGCGGCATCGTACCGAGTTTCGGCGCGTGGCTGGCGACTTCACCCGATTCGCAGCCTACGGTTGGCGGCGTCCTGTTCATCACGCTTGCATCGCTTGCAGCCGGGATGCTTGTCAGTTCGACTCGTTTCATCGTCATCGACACCATTCATCATCGCACAGGAATAACTCCGCCCCATTTGGATTTTTCGAAGCTCCAGCCCAACCTGGCGGCTTTCGGCATGCTGGTCGAGTACCACTATCGGTATTACCAGTTTTGCGCGAACACGTTGGTGGCCGTCGCGGTCGTCTATGGAGTTCGCCTGGCCGGTGGCTGTTCGTGGTGCGGGGGATTCGGATGGGCGGATTGCGGATTTCTCGTCGTCGAAGCCGTGCTCTTTGCAACGTCGCGAGACACGCTTCGAAAATACTACAGTCGAGCCTCTGAAGTCCTGCGGACGGAAGACTCGACGGAAAGGGATGATGTCATGTCAAACGGATGCGGTCCACACAATCAGACGATTCGGGAGAACGTCCCGAAGGCCCCCCAGATCAGGGAGACGCCACCGAAGCAGGAGCAGCAGGCGTCGCCACCGAGCGCCCCGGCGGAGAAGAGTAAGGCCGAGGCATCGGCACGGACGACACGGCCCTGAGTCGTCCTGCGCTGAGAGGGCAGGGGAAGCATCAGCGATGAAGCGGCTGGCGGGCGACGAAACGTCGCTCCCAGCCGCTTGGCTGTTTCTCTGAAATCATCTTACCGCTGTTTCAGGCGTCCGATTGTACGTCATCATCTAGTCCCAGTTCGCGGAGCGTAGCCTTGGTTTCCTCAATTCGAGACGGCGACAGGCCGCCGTCGGGGGTCACTTCGAAGCTGACGTTAAGTTTCAAATCGGACGTGTTGGCAAACCTCGCGAGCACCTTCGTGTAAAAGTTCATCCATTTTTGCGGTGGTACTTGACCTGACCAGCGAAGCGACTTCGCCTCCCGCTTCGGTGGTGGCTGAGGAGGCGGTTGCAACACGTCCTTGGTGATTGCAACGGTTGCCTGGGCAGAAAGGCCTCCGGCGGCCGCTTCAATGAGAAAGCTTCCTTCTTGCTTGCCCGCGGTAAAGCCCCCCGTGTCATCAATCGCTCCACCCTTGGCAGTCCAAGTGACGTTTGACAGAGCAATGGGCCTGCCGTGCTGGTCGGCCCCTCGGGCTTGAAAGGTGAGATGGGCCTCAGGTTTAACTTGCGCGTCTTGGGGCGTGATAAAAAGTGCGGTCAGCTTCGGCGGCTCGACGTGTTTCTTTGCCTCATCTGCGGTGAGAATGAAAACATCGTCTGAAATCTCTACCTCAGTTGGCGTCAGTTCTCGTTCGAAGACGAACGGTTCGTAACTTCCGTCGGGGCGTTTTCCCACGTATGCGAGGATGCGTTCGCTGACGCCTCTGGCGATGGTCTCCTTCACGGCATCTGCGTTTAGAAGTCTGGGGAACTCGGGCGACGCGAAAAACGCATCGCGTACCGCCTTCGTACTCCATTCCTTGAAACCCGGCCATTTGCGAACCAGATAATTGGGACTCGGAGTTTTCTCGATATCTCCATCATCGCGAAGCCGCTTGAGGATTACCTCGATGAGCGAGCCGCCTTGGCTGGAGTTCAAGAGCCCAAGGTCAGTCTTTCTTAGCTCGTTGTCCTTGCCGAGCAGCAGGAGGAACTTGTAGCTTCGCCAGACGGCCTCTTTTAGATCGCGTTTAGACCGGCCGACGTACTCGCCGAGTTGACGCTTCTGGCTCTCCTCTATATGTAACTCGTCCTTCTCAGACTCGATGGCCTCCCATGCCAGGGCCTTGCGAGCCTCATCACGCAGAATCTGAGCGGACTCTGGAACGCACCAAATAATCGCGCTCTTGAACGTTCGGCCCGACTTGCCACACTCCCATGTCATGCTTTTCGCGAGGGCCTTAGTGGCGGACTCCTCGTCGATTGAATGCTCAGGAGCAAGCACCGCCAAAACCAACGCCGGGCGATCGGGAATGGCATTGCTCTTGTCGGGGAAGAAAATGCGCTCGATTCCTTCATGCGGTGCGAATACTTTCTGAATCTCGGCACGCGCCCGCTCCTCAATGGCCTTGTCCGATATGCTCGCACGGCGATCGGAGAATCGCTTGATCAGGTTTTCCGTCGTGCTGAATCGGTAACGGTTGCGCTCGGCTGAGAGGTAGTAGCACGATTGGATAAGTGTCTCCATGACTGTCTGAATATGCCCGATGTCGAGATCCGGCTCTCCAACGGCCAACTGAATTTCAGGAACGGTGGCCTCAGCCCGCATCTGCCCGCCGTTTGATTCAAAGAAAACAGCAGTCGTGACCTTGCGATGCAACCGGGCCTTCTTGATGTCCTCGACGGCCTCACGGTCGAGCCTGTCTGCGTGCGAATCGCGTTTGCCACATATATCAGTCGTGACGGCGCCCTCTAGCTTGGATTCACCGAGTTGTTCAAAGACAGCCGTGCGAAAGAACGGGTCTTCCAGCGGCGCCGTGCCCAGTCCTATCAACGGGTCTTTGTGGGCGCCCTTAAATCCGTCATTATACGCCTTTGAAACCCAAAGGGCGAGCAGTCGCAGAATGCCGCGGGTCTGCTGGAAGCGGGGCAATTGCTGCCACTTTCGCTCAAAGACGGAAAGCAGAGCTGGATGAAAGGGGTAGGAGGCCCGAAACGCTTCTCGCGCATTGTCTACCGGAAACCAGCCGGGTATCTGCGTCCGGTGGTCAACGGCCCATTCCGCGAATGCCGTGATTGTCTTATCCGCGTCCTTCGTAATCCCATCCCACTCGAATAGTCGTCGCCGAATGATCTCTGCCGTTTCGGTCTCCGCCGACATGATGACGGCCTTACCAAGCCGGTCGAGCACCTTCTTGAAGCGGTCGTAATCGGCCTGGTCCTCAGCGTTCATTTCCAACTCACTCGCCGGGATGGATACGACTAGCACAACTCTATCCTGCCCGCGTACTTCCTCCGAGAGATTCTGGAGAAAATTGTAGAGCTGCGTCGCCAGACCGCTCTTGCGGTTTCGGCTGACGTAGTTCATCAGCTCGTCCATCAAGATCAGGCATGGCTTTCCCTTGGGAAGAAAAGATCGAATGACTTCGCCGGAAGGCGCGATGAGCTTCTTCTCGTGCTCGGCGACGGCCTGGAATCCCTCCTTGCCGCCGATTTGCCATGCAAGTTCACCCCACGGCGTCTTGCGAAGCGGCGTGCCGTCCTGCCCGCCCCGACCGGTGATGGAATCGAATTCGGTACCAACGAATACGCCGATTTCCGCCTTCGCGAGTTCCGCAACACCCGCGCGTTCCAGAATCGAACTCACACCCGTCCAGCCCTTGGCGTCCTTGCCCGCGCGGGCGAGGTGGTATAGCAACGTAAGAGCGTGCGTCTTGCCGCCACCGAACTGCGTGGTCATGTTGAATACGGCTGAGGTCTCGGTCTTAATTCCCGACAACCGGCGAACAGCTTCCGCGGCAACGGCGAGCAGATTCTTGGTCAGATAGGTCTTGCTGAAAAACCGCGCGGGATCCTGATAATCCGCGTTCGCCCGGCCATCGCGCACCTGGTCGAGGTGCACGGCGAACTCGGAAGCGTCCAGTGGCTTGCCTTCGCGCAGGTCCTCGCGGGGGAAAATTGCGTTGTACCAAGGTTTCAATGCCATGATCGCTCCAATTCAGAAGGCAGAAGTCAGAAGGCGGATGTTCATGAGTACCTCTCCCCCTTGGCCGTGCGGCTGCTTGTCACGAAGATTCGCAGTAGTTCGTCGGCTTCATCGCGGAGCGGTTGCACCCTTGCCGCATCTACGATTCCCGCTCTCGCAAGCAGTTCGAGCCAATATGTTGCTTCTTCCAGCTCCGCCAGCCCTCCTTCGAGCCTGCTGGCAAATTCCTTCTTCGAACGTGCACGCGACGCCTCGCGGTAGTGCGCCCCGACGCTCGTCCCGCTCCGCAATACCTGTTTACCCAACACTTGGGCCTCCGTAGTCTTCGGCAGCGCGGCAAACATCCGCACGATGCGCAAGGCGAACTCCGTCGTCCGCTCCCTGAGGTCGCGTGGCGGCTTTCGCCTGTCTTCACTTCTGCCTTCCGCCTTCATCCTTCCACCCTAGAACCCAAGCCCCTTCTTGCGGGCCAACAGGCCATCTACCCAGCGCTTCTCGTCGGTCTTCGGCGGGTACAGCTTCGATAGACAATCGGCCAGCGTCCAGAAGCGGCCGTCGCGGCCGACGCCTTCTTCGACGAGGAACCGCTTCATCGCCTCGCTTCGGCCGGCGGCGAAGAGGATCATGGACTGGTGAACGCGGTCGAGCGTGGTCGTGCCGACCTTCGGCGCGCCCTTTTCGCCCCAGCCGCCTTCGGATTCGGCCTGCTCCAACTCCTCGGCGAAGGCAAGTTTCATCTGCTTGTCTTTTTTCTTGCGTTTACCGGTGGGTGCATCGGCCTGGTCCTTGCCGAACAGGGCCTTGGTCCGCTCGGAGACTGGCAACAGCCGGGCGGTGTCGCCGTCGATTTCGACGACCGTGCCGAGGTTCTCCAAGTGCGCGCCCAATCCCTGGGCGATCTTGCGCGCGGCATCGTATTCCAACGCGAAGCCGCCGTTGGCTTTCTTCTTCCTGCGGCCGTCCTCCGGCTCCTCTTCACCCGCGTGTTCCTCGTCTTCCACTTCCGCCTTCTGCATTTTGCCTTCTGAATTACCTGTGCTGAGCGTCCAGAGCCACATGGCAGTGAGTCGGGCGTCTTCCTCAAAGCCGCTGGCGTCCGCTTTCTCAAATACCAACCTCAGCGCCTCCTGCGAGACGGCGGCCCAGACTTGCTCCAGGTAATCACGGAGGCTAACTTGCTCGCCGCTGGCCTTCTCGACGCGGGAGTAACGGGAGAAAATCTCCAAGGCGGGGCCAAGGCAGGCGAAAATGGCATCCGCGCCGACAACTCCCTCATTTGCCAGCCGTGGCATCCACTCGTGGATACGATTCGGTAGCTCGGCCAGCACCTCGCGCCAGTCGCCAATCTCCGCAGTCCGAACCGAGCCGTCGGGGTTCTCGCGAGGGCGGCAGACAAGATGGATGGATGAAGCCAGCACCGCCGAGTTGATTGCACGCAGACGAGACCCCATCTCCGTATCAATCGGCCACGATGCTGTGACCGTCCAGCCAGCGTCGATCATTGCCTGTAGGACAGCCTCCCAACCACCAGTAGACTTATGGGCAAAAACCACGGTGCCGATGCCGTTGGGAGCCAAGACTCGTCGGCTTTCCGCCATCGCCTTGCCAATCTGCTGTTCAAACCAATGGCCGTTCTTCTCTGGATACCTCTCCGGGTCCCAGCCCGCCATTTCACAGCATTCATCCTTTTTCGGTGACAGTGGCTCTGCGAAAAGCTCGGGGTACAGGTCCGGTATTGTGCGTTTTAGCCACACATAGAAGAAGTCGGACAGGTCAGCGTAGGGGACTGCGTTGTAGTACGGTGGATCAGTCACAAAGCAGTTGGCTGAGTCATCTGGCAGTGGATGCTTTGTCGCCGACGCCGCCTCGGCGTGCCCTTCGCCGATATCTGGGTCAAGACTCTCCAGCGCTTTCAGCCCTCCCTCGATGGCATTGCTCCAGTCGCGCGTCGAACCGCTGAGCACGTTGGCCTCCACGAAATCCCACATCATGGGAAGCGCTTGACGGCCGAAGGTATGCCCGATGTCTTGACTTGTGGCTCGCCACGCGCAGAGCGACGAGTTGCTGTCTGCTTGCTTGTCGATGGCCAACGCAAGGCAGGTCTCCACTGCGACCGCCAACCCAGCGTCGTGGCCCCGCCGAATCTCGGTGCCCGCTTTGCGTACAAGCGAGCAAAGCGTTACCAAGCTAAGCGCTTGCCGTGGCGTGAAGAGGCTCCCCCATGTGGAATGCCCGTAGATCGGCGCGTTGAACACACCGCTCATGATCGGCAATGGCTCATCAGGCACAGGGCTGTGCCCGGCAGGTCGCAAGTTAGTGCGTTCAAGGTGAGAGGCGGCTCGCGCCGCAGCGTCGATATCGGTCTTAAGAGCGCATCTGTAGAATCGTCCCTGTTTGCTCTCGTGTGCAAGGACTACCGCAAGCATTCTTGAGTCGGCTGCTCCACCCATTCTAGCAGTCAATTGTTTGCGCACAGAACCTACCGGTGTTGTGAAACCGCAGCAGGGGCAGGTCGCGGAACCTCGCGCGACAGTGCCGACCCCGACATCGGAGGCTCTGGCCGCCTCGATGATCTCAAAGTCCACACGCTTTGCCCTCGGGCGTGGTAGCATCCTCATGGCGATGCTCTTCTTGCCCTTCTTGGCCAACCATAGAGAGCGGATAAGAGGGACCTCGGCACCACAACCGGGACCCTCGCATCGCACTGTACGTGCCCAGACATACGCGATGGGGATCGCGCCGTCTTGGTCCTTAGGATAGAAGGCGGACAGTTCCTTCTCGGCCTGGTTCTTGACCCACTGGCCCCACTTGCGAACTTCGTCGGCCAGGCGCTGGCCGTACTTGGGGATGTACTCCAAGACTACCTTATTGATTAGTACAGCCACAGGGTTCAGGTCACTGGCAAAGGCACTCGCGCCAACTCGCAGGGCTTCCAATGGGATTGCGCCGCCGCCGGCAAATGGGTCCACGACCAGCGGCCGTGTGCCCGGCGCGCCGCCGAGGGCCTCGTGGGCCGACTGCGTGAGCGCCCGGCTCGCGTTCAGGAAGAACCGGTTCGTCGAGAGGCCCCAGTTCGCGAATTCGGCGATGAAGTCGAGCAGCGCCCGGCGCAGGCCGAGATAGTCGTCCGTATTTTCTGGCACGTGGATGCGTTCGACCGGTTCCCGCGCCGCCCGCTGATCGTTCGAAATCTTGCCGTTCAGCACCCGCTGGCGCAGCTCGGCCATGATCCGGGAGGTGCCCTCGCGAAACCGCTGAGGGCAATGCTCATCCGCCGGGTCCGGCCACAATGCCGCACAGATCACCGCCCGACACGACGCCAACGGCCGCCGTGCCCACCAAATGTGCAGCGTCGCGATATGCCCGTGGCGAATGCTTTTCTCGCGACGCGCATGTGCGGATATCCGCTTGATAGGCAGGTCAACTTCAATGAGGCGCTTGGGATACGTCATTGGCTTGTCATCGCTGGCCTTGCCGTGCGCTACCGGCACGGGATCGTCGTTTACTAATTCGGAATCAGCTATTGCGGGCGGTGGGGAGGCCCAAAGTGTGTCCGGCCGCACCGATGCATCTGGGTCCGCAATTTGGGCATCGGCCTTGGCGAAGCCCACTCGCCGGATCGGCTCACCGTAGAGAAGGAAGTCTGGCAATGGCGGCGGATCGACGATTCGGAGTGCGTCCTTGCCGGGGCCGCGAAGTTCCTCGCGTAGTTCCATCAGGAGCCGACCGAGCACATTCATGCCGACAAGCGTGCCGTCCTCCTGCCTTAGTGCCCCCCAGTAGTCGTCGCGCCGCGAGTCTTCGACGATGGGTGTGTCGCCGGTCTCCAGGAGCAGACCGCCGAACTCCGGCCAGTGCATAGCCAGCTTCACCCGCAGAACCCAGCGCATCACGCGGACACGAATCTGCATCCAGTCGGGGCGCGTCTTGTCCCGATGAGGCTTGCCGACCATCTTGGCGGTCATCGGGCTTTTCTGCTCGATGATCAGCCGTTGGATATCGGGCAGATCTGGGAAGCGACACGCCTGATAGAGTGCTTCG
>JRYF01009109.1_pt1 | contig 13057 bp, 10 predicted proteins | sample 235331 | NCBI WGS metagenome assembly JRYF01 (sample SAMN03074217, study PRJNA261475) | activated sludge metagenome | biome: Wastewater Treatment Plant; feature: Wastewater; material: Activated sludge; isolation source: activated biomass of a wastewater treatment plant treating hydrocarbon... ... | reverse complement strand
CTGAAAATCAAGCGACACCTCAACCATTTTGCCTTGCGGGCACATTTGTATCTTAAGGCGACCCGCACGGCTTTTGACGAACTGCAAGCCCTCAAGGCTGCGTAACATCAGTTATACAATTCACGCATGAAAAAGACTGAACTAATTCTATTTGGAAAAACAGTAAGGCGGATAAGAGAACAAAAGGGGTTATCACAAGAGGCGCTTGCTGATTTATGCCATCTACATCGTACTTACATAGGAGGAATTGAGCGAGGGGAGAGAAATATAGGGCTGTTGAATTTACTTCGCCTGTCCAAAGCACTAAAGGTTTTACCAAGCGAGTTGTTACAGGACTTTGACAAGAAAACGATGAACGCTGTTTCTATGGAGGGAAATGAAAATGAATGAGATTTGCCACGAAATAATTTCTTCACGTTCCGCTTATGACTCTATCCAACCAAAATTTTGTCAATTACCAAAAGGGCATTCGGGCAAGCATAGTGAATTTCATTATCTTGACCATTTGCGAACGATCCAAAAATCTGTTGCTGACAAAATCAGAAGAGATTCAACAATGACTACTGGGGCGGCTTGGAAAAGTGCAGAGGCTGGTCCAAACAGAATTCTTCGTTGGGTTATGTTGCTTTCAGATAAAGATTTGAAGCGCTATAACATACAAATGGATAAGTTGAAGCCACAGGTTGTAGCTAAACTGAGAGAAAAAGCGGCTACCTACGATGATTGTATGGCAGTGGCAAAGAAACTGACCTGGCTTGTTTACCAAATGAACGAAGCGCCAAATCCTCCGCAAGACATAAAGGAGTACTTGGAAAACTACTTTGGGGAAATGATTTCAGGAAGTACTACATGTATTATTTGCAAAGAGAAACTGTCATTCATATTATTTTCAAAAGCTCAAAGAGGAAAAGCAGAAATAGAAACAGGGCACATCAGCCCTAGAGAGCATAACGCCGAGAATGTGGGGTTTGCTCACAGAGAGTGCAATATTGCTCAAGGCAATAAGACTGTTTCGGAATTTTATGATTGGATTCGAGGAATTATCAAGCGGGTTGATGATCGCTAAAGTTCGTAACCAGCGTGTTCGAATTCTTTTAGTTTTTTGAGCAATTCAGAGCGACCTTCAACAAGGTAACGAAATTCGCCGATTGTTTTATCCCATTCCTTGTTCTTCTTAGGCAGGGGTATCATTATTTCATTCAATCTACTGCCAAGCGACCCCAGGGTTGACTGAATAAAAACCAAATTTCGGATTTGATGTTGAATCATAGGTAAATTCAAAATATATAATAACTCAACTGCATCAATTGGTGATTGAGGGGTTACAGTAATAATTTTTAAATGACTTTGAACAACACACACATAATTATGTTCATGAAGAATCGCAGTTCTCCCAATTCTGTATCTACCATCTGCAACCATGAGTATATCGTTAGGGGCTAATTGTTCTAAATCACGAACCTTCTCGTAAACTTCCTCACTAACTGACCTTGTAGGGTCAATTGATATTTCGTAATTTGATATATCGGAAGTACGGACAAAAGGAATATCTCCTGTCCCATAAGACTCAGCACCAACTTCATGTCCTTTCCTGATTTTTAAAAAGCCTTTGTTTACCATTTCTCGCACTGAAATTAATTCAGCGCCAAGTCGTTCCGCCTCTTTTTCAAGTTCTTTTAGTGGTGATTTATCATAATATCTCGGACACAAATAATATGGATCTGTGATTTCTGTGTATTGCCACGGTGTCAACTCTGTTGAACGAGTTTTGAAGCTATCTCCAATTATTGGGTAGTCGTCGGGATAAGAATCACCGTTAGTTTTGACAGTTCTTCCTCTTCGATCATGCCCACAATTTAAAGCAACAGCCATCCAAACTTTTTTGGAGTTTTCTTTATTAGATGATGAACCTGCCTTGAATTTTTCAAAAAACAACACATTTGTTTTTGTGTCGGTACTCGGCTGAAAAGTTGTTCTTGGGCAATCCAGCAAAGCTACGATATTTCCTTGACTGCGTATGTAATCCCAAACATATCCCGTGTTGGTGTTTCCAAATACACCTTCGGGTAAAACGATACCCATTTGCCCACCTGGTTTTAGTAATTTAATGCAAAGCTCTATGAATAGAATTTGGGGGTCTTGTGCATCTCTTAATTGATTTTCTTGAAGCCAGCCCGAATCGCTATATAGCCATTTGTGCCCTAGGCTGAATTGTTTTAATATGTCCTGTTCCGTGACTTTAATTTTTGCCCCAAAAGGTGGGTTAGTTAAAACATAATCTGCATCAAATGGCGATTGACTTTCGGGCAACTTCATCAATGTTTTGATATCTAGCGAATTGAAATTCAGGATAATTCCGCGTTCGGGCGCAACAATTTCCAATGTTGCTTCTGCAAGTCGGCAGAGGTCTTTGTCCTTATCAATTCCTATAAACTTTCCAACTTGTTTTTTTTCAAGATCAGTGAAGTTACCAGCCTGAAAAGCTTGTGCCTCGACTAAGAAACCTCCAGTCCCGCAGGCTGGATCAATAATTTTTGCATCACTAGCTGGATGCAATACTGCAATTATTGCCTTTACAAGAGATTTAGGGGTGAAAAATTGCCCTTTATCTCCACGCAAACGAGGACCCATTAATGCCTGAAAGGCTTCTCCCATCACATGAGCCGAAGCAGATTGTAACGATAACCCAGACAATTCACCCAATCCGTATCTTAGGGTTTTGTCGTCCATATAAAATTTATCGTCATCAGTTATTAAATGAGGGAAAGCTTTTCGTAACAGAGGTAAAAACAGCTCATTCGCCGTTCCTTGTTTATTCAGAAACTTTGTTATGACATCTTGGGCATTGGTTCTTTCACAAACAATTTTACATAAAAGCAAGTTCGATAAATCCGACATGATTTTTTCAGATCGACTCGAATTGCTGTTTGAGTAAAGGTGATAATAAAGTTTCTTAAATGCAGATGCATATATTTTTTCACTCGAATCTAACTGCTCATCCAAACCAGAGAGTCTGATTTGATAAGCAACATCCAATTCTCGTATTGATTTTGAGTTAGCAATTTTCGGCATTATGAATCCTGTAATGTTTTTTACCAGTATACTTGGTTTTGATGATTATGAGTAGCATGTCAAATTAATCATCATCATCTCCCCTCCCACCACCCCATCAACTCACTCAACGCCAGAGATGGCGTCGCATCGCCCTGCCTGCCTGAATTCCACGTCACGATCAAATCACGTTTCGCGCGCGTGATGCCCACATACAAGAGGCGCAGGCGTTCCTTCACGTAATCCAGCCGCGAGCGCAAGGTCGCTGCGCCTTCCTCGTACCAGTCATATTCATCGTTCGGTGGTCGAGTAGGCGAGCCGTATCGAGACCACCCCAGCGCGGTCAACTGCGCCAGCGCCTCCGCTTCGAGATTCAACCCGCTGCGCACGAACCACCGCTCCGAAATAAAACGGTCATTGGGCATGTTCGACGGGAAGTCATAATTATTGACCGACATCAAATACACGCGGTCCCACTCCAGTCCCTTCGCCTTGTGCATCGTCGTCACCACGGCACGTCCGCGATGGCGTTCGGGGTCAAAGCCCGAATCGTCCGACGAGAACCCGATGAAGCGCCGTTCGTTCTTCGCGATCACCGCCAGTTCCGCCGTCAACTCAGGCAGGCGCCAATCGGCGTGATCGTCCGCCGCCTGTCTCAGCACCAGCGCCAGTTTATGCGCCAGCGCCAGATCCGACGCTTCGCTGAACACATCCTGCGCCAGCGTCAGCACCAACTGATCGATGGGCAGAGTCACCGCGTTCAACCATCTCTGGACATTGACTCGGAACGCGCTCAATTCCTGGATGACTTGCGCCGCCTCTGACTCAGCCGACGCCTGCTCCCTCACCCCTAACCCCTTATCATCCCCGAAGGGGGCTCCCGCTGGAGAGGGGGACTCGTACCCCCTCTCCCTTTGGGAGAGGGTTGGGGTGAGGGTTGGCGCAATATAATCCTCCACATTCCCAATCTTCCTCAACACCCTCCCAACATCACTGACCAGCGCCATCTTCTCCGAATCATCCCTCCAATCCCTCCTCCACACCTCATACGCCTTCGACAACTTCCGCGCCGATTGCGGATCCGCCAGATACGCCAACAAATAACTCAACGACCCCGCCGCGGCGCGCGTCTCGGATGTGGACGAGATCAACTCAATCGGCTCGATGCCCTTTTGACGCAGCGCATTGACCACTTCCACGCCGCGGGCGTTGCGCGGGACAAGGATCGCAACCGTCGGTTGTTCTTCAATGGGAACATTCGCGAACGAGTCAAAATAACTCTTCGCCGATTTGACCACCGCTTCCAATTCTTGTTCAGGCGTGTATTTTGTTGTAATGAACTTGATGCCCTCTGGGTTATCAGGCGGGTTCTGTTGCGGGTCGCCTTCTGGGACGGGGACAATATGCGGCAGGGATAACGCTGTCCGCGCGTTGGGGTCGGCATGTGAGGTCATTACCCAGTCAATGAGATGGTTGGCTAATGCGAGAATAGATGGTTGAGATCGCCCCGACTCGGGCATATCCACGCTTGGGTTGTTTTGAATGAACGCTCGCAGGAGTTCAGGCGAGGCTGTGGTGAAGGTTTCAAAGATGGCTTGGTTGGGGTCGCCGACGCGGACCCAATTTCCGCCAATTTCTCCGCGCTGAGCGGAAGCGCGTTCGTTGCGCTGTAGTCGAAGCGCAGGGTCACCAGCAATCCCCCCTTCGACTTCGCTAGCGCTCCGCTCAGGGAGGAAACCGCCAGATAACAACGATAATATCCTCTCCTGCGTCAGACTCGAATCCTGCGCCTCATCCTCCAAAATAAATGGATAGCGATATTGCAGACGCGCTAAAAATTCTTCGTCGCTTTCGAGCAAGGTCAACGCCAAACGGATGAGGTCGTCAAAGTCCACGGCGCCGCGATAGGCGAGGGCGCGTTGATAGTCCGCGTAGATGTTATAACCGAGTTCGGCGAGAGGCAACGGGGCAGGAGAAGCATCCAGTTTGGCGCGCAGGCTTTCGGGAGTCAGGAGGCGATCTTTGGATGAACGGATAAAGGCTAAAGCGAGGGAATCCAATAAATCAGGTAGTTGCTGACGTTTGACCCAATCCGTTTTGGATTGATCGAGGGCGGGGTCGAGATAATCATCCAACGAGTGCGACGCCAGCCACGCATTGACCGACTCGCGGCGGATGAAGCCCGCCTCACGCTCGTCGATGATGCTGAAACGCTCCTCGAGCCCCACGCGCGCAGGCTTCTCGCGGACGATGTCATGCGCCAGCCCATGCAGTGTGCGGACGCGATATTTGTACAGCGCCTGGAGCGGATTATCGAAGAAACGTTTGATGCGCGCTTCGAAATTGTCCACCGCCGAGTTGACAAGCGTGACGATGAGCACTTCCTGATCGTCGCCGAGCGCACCGCTGTGAATGATCTGCGCCGCCAACGCCGAGAGGATATGCGTCTTCCCCGCGCCAGGGACAGCGGCAATGCCCAGCCGCCCGCCATTGTAGCGGAGGATGTTTTGTTGGGAGGGTCGAGGGGTGAAGTTAGGTGTCATGTGTGGAGGTGTCAGGTGTCAGGTTTTGGCGTTTTCTGTTTCGATAAACTGATTCTACTCTGCGAACCCGCACGGACGTAAACGTCCGTGCTATTCCTACAAAGCCCACTGAAGTGGACTACTACGTTTCATCCATCCTCTCCATCGCCACGATCAACGTTCCGTCCGCGTGGTGTTGTTTCTGGTTATGAATGTATCGTACCACCGAAGCGAGGTTTCTTTCACCGAAAGATAACACCCCATATTCATCCTGCCAGTAAAACTCAAAATCAGGCTTGATGACGTGGTTGACGTAATGGGAACTATTCCCCTTCACATCGCCGATGAATTTGGCAGGCGCAAGTTTCGGCGGAATGGAAACAGCCAAATGACCGTGATCTTCCGTCCCGCCGAGGGCGTGGACAAATCCGCCCATAGCCTGCGCTTTTGCCGCAATGACACGATATAACTCAGGTTCGAGGGTCGCATCGATCAAAGGCAGTCTATTCTTTGTACCCCAGACAAAATGATAGTAGAGTTTCCAGTATGGCATGGTCGCTCCTTCAAACCTTTACTTGATTCGTCAGACGCTAATAGCAACTCGCCGAATAATATTTTATCAGCGTGTTGTTGGTCGTGTCCGCCTCACGGATGGGGTTCTCGCCCGAATTGGCGATCACCTCGATGCCGAAATCCTTGTTGCCTTTCAGATCAATGACCACCGTGAACTTAAGATCATCATTGGGATTCAGATTGAAGATCTCCACGATGGAACTGCCGACTACGCCATCGAATTTCTCCGCCCATTCGTCGAGGCTGTAGCGGCGCTGACCGAGGATCAGGTACACGTCCGTGTCGAACGAACCAAAATAACGCGTGGACGCCTGTCCAATGTTACGGACGAAGATCGAGAACCTTAGTTTTGTGCCCTCGTATTCCGTTGCGCAGACCGGGTCGCTGATGGCGGATACGGTCAGGTCGGGCAATTGCAATAGCTGATTGTCAACGGCGATTGTGGGCAGGATGAACGGCGTCCGCGTGGGAAAAGGCGTATTGGTCGGCACGCTGGTCGAGGTCCGCGTGGGAGGCGGGGTGTAGGTCAAGAGGGGAATGCTCTCTGGCTGGAAAGGGATCGATGAATTCGCCGGGCTCGAGGTCGGTTGGAGGGCTGTCGGCGTCGGCTCCGCGGGCGGCGGGGATAGTACGAACGCAAAAACGGCGACAGTTGCCAAAATCCCGATGACACCGACGATGATGAACACCAGGGATAGCGTATGGTTTATTCGAGAGTTGTCTGCCATGAGTCCTTGAAAGCGGAGCGAAATGCGCGGATGCTCGCCATCGCGCTACCCATATACCCTCATAAACTGCTTCTCCGCGGCGGGGGTGCCAATGACGATCAGGTCGACGTTCGCAGGCAGGGGCACGTGAGGGGAAAAGTCGAAGTCCATCTCGCCGCCGTTCTTCAGCGCAACGACGGTGCAATCGGTCTCCTCACGGACGCGCGCTTCAGCCAGGGTCCGCCCGACCAGTTCCGGGGGAATCCTGATGCGGAAGACGTCCAGACCCTCGGCAACCATGAGGACACTGCTTTTGTCGATCAGGTTCATGATGGCGTTGGAGCCCAGCGAGGCGTAGGACATGACAAAGTCCGCGCCGGCGCGCTGCAGGGTGGCGATGTTGCGTTCGCGCGTGGCGCGGCTGATGATCTGGATATCCGGGCGGAGGCGGCGGCAATAGATGGTGAGGTAGACATTGGTATCGTCGTCGTGCGTGGTGACGAGCACGGAGGAGGTCTCCATGATGCCCGCCTGTTTCAGCACATCGAGTTCGGCTGCGTCGCCGATGATGTACTTTTGCGGGTCGCGGTTGCGGTCTGCGCGCTGTTCGACCACGCGGTAATCCAGTCCGCGCGATTCCAGTCCGCGCGCCGCGGCGCGTCCCACGCGTCCGCCGCCGATGATGATGGCAGGCGCGACGGGTGCGAACGTCTGCGAATACGTTTCGTTATATTTCTGGATGCCGCTCTCCGAACCTGCCAGGACCAGCGCCATTTCGGGCATGACGCGCGTGTCCGCGTAGATGTGGTTGAATTCGGCGCGTTCCCAATATCCCAGCACGGTGATTCCGAATTTTTCGCGCAGGCGGCTCTCCCGCAGGGTTTTACCTGCCAGTTCCGTGTTCCGCACCGTGGATTCGGCGATCACCAGTTCCTCGAAGCGGCCGATGACATGCGCCAGCCGGTCAGGACCGTCCACCCGGCGTGCGCACGCCTGCCCGAGCATGTCCGCCACCTGCAGGATGTGGTCACAGCCAGCCAGTTCCAAAATGTCCACGGAGGCGGGCGAGTTGGCGGTGGCAATGACCGGCACGTCGCCCGTGAACTCCTGCACCGTGAACCCGACGTTCGTGTTGACCATGTCGTTCATGGTCGTGACCACCATCAAGGCGTTCTCGGCGCGCGCCTTTTTGTACGTCAGCGGGGTGTCCGGGTCACCGACCATCACGCGGTATCCCTGGTCGTTCAAGCGCAGGGCTTCCTCGACCTCCGACACCAGCAGGACATATTCGTAATGATACTGGTCGAGTTTCTTGATCAGGGAGCGTGTGATGGAGTCGAGCGCGGTCAGGATGATGTGACCGCGCGTATCATCCGGCAGTTCGCCCGGCGCCCTGGATGCCTCCTGGGCTTTTGTCCACGGGATATAAAAGAATTCGATAAAGGTAAAAGGGAAAAGGATCAGCAGGAAGAACACCCCGCTCATCAACACAATGGTGGAAAAGATTCGGCCGAGGTCCGACTCGAAGGTGATGTCGCCAAACCCCAGCGTGGACATGACCGTCAAAGTCCAGTAAAAGCCCGTGATCCAGCTGTACGACCGTCCTTCGTATGCCATGATGTAATGGAACAGGACGCTGTAAAGGACAATAAGTCCCACAAGGATGGCGAAAAAACGCACCAGGCTGATAACATTCCGACGCGTGGGACGGTTGCGTAGCAGAACAAATAGATGGGCTGGTATGGATTTCATCGGCAGGCGCCTGCGCTTCAGGAGGGCTGGATCACCTTCTGGAATGCCCTCAATAATTCGCCGCGCTGCTCAAATCCGCTTTCGCCGAGTTCGGAGAGGCAGATGTAAAGCCGTTCGCGGCAGCGATGCAGGAGACCGCTGACCAGGCGCGCCAGCGATTCTTTGCTGTATTGGACATCATCCGCGTCGGACCAGACCCGGCCTGATTCCCACCATCGGCTTAATACAAACGGATGCGTCAACNNGAACGTGTGGGCTGGCGCGACCAAAACAGCCTCTTTCTCCTCTGACTGCCAGCCTTCGAGGTAGGACGAGGCGATGACGCCGTCCTGAAGCATCTGGATATATTCGCGCCCAAGTTCTGACAGGTTCTGGAATCCTGTCAGGTCCAAAGAGACCCGGAACTTCCTGACCGACTCCACCAAGCTTGCCGCCACGCGGACCGAATCAAAGTTGCGGTGATAGCCGAAGCCGGGCTGTGACAGCACCTCGCCAAACAACTTGCGGAAGAAATGGTCAAGGGGAAGCAGGTCAGTTTCACGGTATGCCAGCAGCCAGTCCCGCAGGGCGGAGTAGCGGTTCCCAACGCTGAATGTGATCCGCTCCTGCATATCCGGTTTGATCTGGTCGAAGGACGAAAGTCCCAAGTCGCGCTGACGGTAGACGATCTCGGTCAACAGTTGAGCGCGGACGAGGTCCAGTCCGTCGATGGATTGCATCAACGCGTACGCCACATCGAATTTCGGCGGGTGGACGCTCCAATGCGGATGCGCCAGCGCGGCGAGGGTGATCAATGCCTGGGAGGCGGGTTCATCGCGCAGCGAACGGGACGGACGATGCGAACGCCAGGGGATACTCCTCTCCTCCAGCCTGTGCGTGATGGAAAACCGCAGGGCATCGGAGAGGTAGGGAGCGAGGATGACGACTTCGGAAGGCGGAATACCCGAGGAGACAAGCCCTCCGATTTCCTCGACAACGGCATCGAGCAGTTCGGGATAAAAATGAGACTGAACGATGGAAAGAGCCGACTCACCTGCTCTTTCCTCTTTCGTCTTTCCTTCAATATCGGGCACAATCGCCCCAACCAAAGAATCACCAAGCCCCGCCACCCCTTCCGACATGACAAAACTATCCCGCAACTGGATATGCTCATCGCACAGTTCGTGCAGCGCCCAGCCGGTGTGGACGTCGGCGCCGAGGAAATAGCGGAAGCCTGCGCCTTCGTCGTAGATCAATAAAGCCGATTCAAAGGTGGGAAGCCACTCCCGCAGGATATCGTGCGCGCGCGGACCGTCCTCCTCCACGTTGTCGTAGATCAGGTGGCGGTAGGTTCGGGTCAAATAGTCGCGGACAATGTCCTGCCGCCACAGGATATTTGCAAATACCTCGAGTTGCAGGGAAAAATCCAGCAGGCTGTGTTCGAGACAATACTGGCGGAAACGGTTCGCACATTCCTGCGCGTCGGCGTAGACACGCCGCTGGGCGGGGTCGCCAAAATAGGATGAGTCGAGGCGCGCGCCGATCTCGGTGTGCGCAAAACCGATCACTGCGGCTTTGTTGAGGTTGTCAATGATCTGGGAGTACAGGCGGTTGCGGTCAATGGTGACTGACTCGAAGTATCCCTCATCCAGCAACGGGCGGACTAGGTGCGCCATGTAATATTGCGCAGTTTCGAGCGTGAGGAAGGCGGGCGGCTGGTCCGGGCGGTCAAAGCCAGCGGCTTCGGCGGCAAGGGGCCAGAATAGGTCGCACATACGACGTGCCAGACCGCCGATCGTGGCAGGAGTCACCTCGCCGCCGGCGCTCCGTTCGGGGCTGTAGAGCAGGTCAAGGTATGGCTCTTGTAATGACCGCTGCGGAGTGAGCATCAGGATCATCTCACCGGGCACGCCTTGCGCGAGCAGGTTGCGCATCCGCTCGACGGCGGCGGTCGTTTTCCCGGTCCCGGCGGGACCGGAGACGAAGAGTTTCAGGTCAAGGGGAGATTCGATGATTTGAAGCTGCGGCAGGCTGAGGCTTGTCCTGAGCGGAGACGAAGGGCTGGTCATGAAGCGAGGGTACAGGAGTCAGGGTGGTTTGTCAATACGATCCCATCCGTTTTTCTGTATAATGAGGTCAACCTGTTTCTCTTGGAGTTTGCCATGTTATTTGGAAAGAGCCGTAGACCCTGGATCCTGATGTTGGTCGTGTTTTCATTGCTTTTGGGATTGGTGCCGCTGTTCACACAGACGGGCGGCACGACGGCCAGCGATCTCAGCAAGGTGGAAAAAGTGATCCCGGATGTGCCGGCGGAGTATTTGAGCGACAAGGAGGAGATCGTGTACGTGGGGGTATACATCCTTTCGGTGGGAAACCTCGACACGACCACCGGCAAATATTTCATGGATTTCTTCCTGAATTTCCATTGCGCGACGCCAGGCTGCGAACCGGGCGATTTCGACATCATGAACTCCGCGGAAAAGATAGAACCTGACGATCAAACGTCGGACGAGGACCGCGCAAACGGCGAACGGTATTACCGCATCAAGACCCAACTGCAAGCCAATCTCAATTTGAGGGATTTCCCCTTCGACAGGCACTCGCTCACGATCGAAATCGAGGACAAGAACAAGGAGGAGGGTGAAAAAAAATTCGCCTACGTGCCATCCGACAAGATCACCGGCATAGACCCGGATGTCTACGTTTCAGGCTGGGATTTGAAACCGCTGATTCGAGGTGAGGTTAGGTCACACCCGTATGAAATCTATAAAGAGAGTTATTCCCGCGCCCGTTTCACCATCCAGATCGAACACTCCTGGTTCTCGTCGTTCATGAAAGGACTTTTCGCCGCGATCGTGATCGTGGCGGTCGGGATGTTGTCCTTCCTCATGAACCCGGACGAGGCGCAGGACCGCATCAACCTGACCTCCGGGACGCTGGCAAGCGCCATTTTCTATCACATGACCCTGACCTCCTCCATACCGCCGGTGGGATACCTGACCTATGCAGACCGGTTCATGATCCTGCAATATATTTTCATCACCGCCTCGCTGGGGGTCGCCGTGACGCTCTTTTTGCTCCAAAGCGAAGGGAAACGGGGCTCCGATTACAAGAAACTGGCAGGGCAGGTGCATCGGACCACGCGTTGGATCATCCCGATCCTGTGGATCATTTCCATGGCGGCAATGCACGTGAGTACGCTGGGCTTTTAGCGGCTTGCAGGACAGGCAGTCATGGGATGCCTGTTGTTTTTATCCAGGATGCGGTGTATAGTTATGAAAATCATCCAAGGAGAAGATTGCATGTCAATCCCCAGCCGCCCCACTGCATCCGCCGCAAAGTCCGAATCCATGATCAAATTCTCGGATAAATTGACCGATTCACTGTCTGACATCACAAAGATGATCAACGAACACAAGGTCATGATAGATACGATCCAGGACATCGCGCTCGAACTGACCAATTCCATCGGCACGCTCCACACGCTCACGGTCAAATATGCGGGCATCGCCAACAACATCCTCGACAGTCTGCTGCCCATCGTCAAAAACCTGCCCATCATCCCCAAAAAGATCACTGACATGCTCGTCAACCTCGAGAGCATCACACAAAAGATCATTGACAACAACGTCCAGACATCCAGGACCATTTCGGACGTACAGTCGGGTTTGAAGACGGGCGATGTGAACAAGATCAAGGGACATACCGGTCAACTCCAGAATCTGACCCATGCCTTGAGTTCCATCCTGCCCAATCAATAAGACTTTCCGTCTCCCTCTTAAGGGACGTCTGATTCAGTTTTCCGAAAACGTCGCTTCGGTTGACACTTCCCCGCACGGCATGTATAATACCGTCCGCTTCTGCCTCAGCAGTAGGAATCGCTGGGGCGGTTGTTTGTCGAAAGGCAATAAGACCCCAGCTTCCCCGCCCGCAGGCGACGAGTGCATGAACTCCGCAGGCACGCGGTGAAGTGAATGACTGGAGATAAAAAATGAGATTTGCAATCGTGGAAAGCGGCGGCAAGCAATATCGCGCCGTCGAAGGGCGAACCATCGAAGTGGACCGCCTGCCCGTGGAAGCGGGAGGACAGTTCAGCATCGAGCGCGTCCTGCTCATGGCGGATGGCGACGATGTGAAGGTCGGAACGCCCACCGTGGATGGGATCGAGGTCAAGGTCACAGTGATGGAACACATCAAGGGACCCAAACTCGTTTCATTCAAGTACCGCCCGAAGAAACGCATCCGTGTCAAGGGCGGGCATCGTCAGCAGTACACACTACTGATGGTGGACCACATCGGCAGTCCGGGCGAATCCCCCAGAATGAAGGAGCCTGCTGTCGAAGAGCAACCGACCGGGACCGAGATGAAGGTCGAGGCGGAGCCAAAGGCTGAAGAGAAGAAGCCAGCCAGGGCAAAGAAAGAAGCGAAACTGAAGACTTCCACCAGGAAGACGGATCAGTAAGAGGTAGTCAT
>JRYF01003330.1_pt1 | contig 13079 bp, 12 predicted proteins | sample 235331 | NCBI WGS metagenome assembly JRYF01 (sample SAMN03074217, study PRJNA261475) | activated sludge metagenome | biome: Wastewater Treatment Plant; feature: Wastewater; material: Activated sludge; isolation source: activated biomass of a wastewater treatment plant treating hydrocarbon... ... | reverse complement strand
GCGCCGCCGAGCGCGGCGGCGCTGAGCAGGCCGGCCAGCACGTAGGCCAGGTCCTCCCAGCGCGGCGTGTCGATGCCCAGCGACTGCAGCAGGTCGAACTGTTGGCGCCGCGAGTAATTCAGGACCCACTGGTTCCAGCGGTTGTCCAGCGTCTCCCACAAGGCGCGCAGCGTGGCCGCCAGTGCCGGGTTGACGGCACCCAGCGTGCCGGCGACGAAGCCCGGCGCCAGCGGCAGGCCCATGCCGCGCCGGATGCGATCGGGCGCCACGGCTGCCGTCGGGTCCACCCGCACCCAGCCTTCGCCGGCGATCCAGACCTCGGCCCAGGCGTGGGCGTTGCTGTTGCGGACCACGTACCAGCCGTCCGCCGGCGCCGCGTCGGCGCCCTGGTAGCCGGTGACGATGCGCGAAGGCACGTCCAGCGCCCGCATGACGACGACGAAGGCGGCCGCGAAGTGCTCGCAGAAGCCGAGCTTGCGGTCGAGCCAGAACTCGTCGATCGCGTCGCGGCCGTAGGGCCCCGGCTCCAGGGTGTAGGTGTAGCCGCCGGTGCGGATATGGGCCAGCACCGCGTCAACGAGCTCGGGCGCGCCGGCCTCGCGCAAGTCCGGACGCCGCCGCAGCTCGGCCGCCCAGGCCATCGTGCGCCGGTTGAACGATGGCGGCAGCTCGACGTCGGCGCGCAGCGCCACCGGGTCGACGGCTGCGCCCAGACGGAAGCGCGGCCAGGCTTCGGCCTGCACGCGCACGCGCTCGGCCAGCGGCCGGTCGAGCGCCCACTGGCCGTCCTGGCGGTGGCGCAGGCCGAAGCCGTCGACCACCGGGGCGCTGCCGGCGCGGTCGGGCGTCAGCTCGAGCGTCGGCAGCATCGGCAGCCGGCTCGGCTCGACGGTCATCTCGTAGGGCAGCGGCGCGCCGATCAGCTCGGGTGGGCTGCGGACGAAACCGGTCACCTGGCGCTGGCGCCATTCGCGGCCGTCGAACTGCGTCAGCACCGGGCCGCGGAAGTAGAGCGACTCCGGCGCCGGCGTGCGCGCCGGGAAGCGCACCCGCAGTGCGATCGAGTCGTCGTTGGCGACCTCGGCCACGCCGCCCAGCGTGAGCGTGCCCGACAGCCCGGTGCGGCCGCCGGCGTCCTGCGGCAGGCCCCACAGCGGCGCGATGCGCGGGAACAGCAGGAACAGCACGATCATGATCGGCGCCCCGAGCAGTGCCGCCTTGGCCGCGATCGCGCCGGCCGCGCGCAGCGGCGGCTGGCCGACCGGCATGTGGGCCAGCGCCAGCGCCGTCAGCAGCCCCCAGACCGACACCAGCATCGCCAGCGCGACCAGCGGCGACTGCGAGTACAGGAAGTTGGTCAGCACCAGGAAGAAGCCGAGCAGGAAGACGACCATCGCGTCGCGCCGCGCGCGCAGCTCCAGCGTCTTGAGCGCCAGCAGCACGACCAGCATCGTCACGCCGGCCTCCTTGCCGAGCAGCGTGCGCTCGCTGAACAGGGTCAGGCCGACCGCCAGCGCCAGCACCGCGAGCAGCGTCCAGCGGCTCGGCAGCGCGCCGCCGACCAGCGCCAGCCGGGCGCGCACGACGAGGATGATCGCCGCCAGCACGATGCACCACGGGGCCAGGTGCGCCGCGTGCGGCAGGATGGTCCAGCCGATCACGGCGAGCTGGAACAGCGTGTCGCGTGCGTCGCGCGGCAGGTGACGCCAGCTGCCGGGGGTGGCGGCCTGGGCCATGGTCACTGGACGACCCTCCGGTCACTGCGTGACCACCTCCCCAGGGGAGGAGCGCGCTCCCTTCGGAGCGGCCGTGCGGGAGCGCTCACCCCTGCCCCCACAGCGCCAGCCGGTCCAGCGCCGCACGGCGCTGCGCGTCGCCATGGCTGGGCGGCAGTTCCTGGCCCGGCAGCCGCAGGCCGTAGTGCAGGCCGGCGCGCTCGGCGGACTCGGTCCAGGCGGCCAGCCGCGCCAGCCGCTGCTCGGCGTCGCCGCCGCGCGTCGCGGCCCAGTCCAGCCACAGCTCGCGGCCGCCCGAGGACGCCGTCTCGCGGCTGACCATCTCGCCGCTGCGCGCGACCTTCTTCCAGACCACCTGGCGCAGCGTGTCGCCGCGCCGCCAGGCGCGCACGCCGTCGAGTTCGCCGCCCTCGGCGCGGCGCGCGGCGGCGAGTTCCCCGGGCATCGGCTGGGCTGCCGGCAGCGGCGGTGCGGGCGTCTCGGGCCGCGGCCAGGCGAGCACGCGCGATGCGGGGCGCCAGACGGTCCAGGCACGGAACAGCCCGAACGGGAAGCCGGTCTCGACGACGATCGCCGGCAGCTCGTGCCAGCCCCGGCGCGCCGGCACGATGGCCAGCGTCGCGCTCGTCTGGCCCTGCGCCGGCGCGTCGACCGCGGCTGCGCTGCGGCCGTGGCGGACGCCGTCGTGCAGGCGCACGGCCAGCCCGTAGCGCTGCCGCCCGGGGTTGGTGATCACGACCTCCAGCCGTGCCGGTTCGCCGGCGTACCCGGGCGCCGGCGGTTTCAGCCGCAGCGTCAGGCCGCGCAGCGTGCCGTGCGTCATGTGCATCGACACGCCGGCCGCGCCGGCGAGCAGAAAGGTCAGCACGTAGCCGAGGTTGAGCTGGTAGTTGATCGACGCCAGCAGCATCACCAGCACCAGCGCCGCGAACGACAGCCCGCTGCGCGTGGGCAGGATGTAGATGTTGCGCTGGCCGAGCGCCCAGGTGTCGGTCGCGGGCAGGCGGTTCAGCCACCAGCGCGCCAGCCGGCCGGTCGCCCGGTCCGCGGCGGCCAGGTCCGGCCGTGCCCTGCGCGGTTCGCCCTCGGGACGGCCCGGCGCGCTCACGGGATCGGCGTCGCCTCGACCATCGCGCGCACCTGCTCGATCGCGCCGCGGCCGGCACCGGGCACCGGCGTCAGCCGGTGCGCGACCGCCTGCGGCAGGATGGCCTGGATGTCGTCCGGCGCGACGTAGCCGCGGCCGGCCATCAGGGCGCGCGCCTTGGCCACCCGCAGCACCGCGATGCCGGCGCGTGGCGACAGGCCGTCGACGAACCAGCGGCCGTCGCGCGTGGCGGCGATCAGCGTCTGCAGGTAGTCGAGCAGCGCATCGTTGGCCGTGACCGCGAGCACCGCCTGCTGCGCCGCCGTCAGTTCCGGCGGGCGCATCACCGGCTCCAGGCGCGTCGTCAGCCGGCGCCTGTCCTCGCCGGCGAGCAGCGCGCGCTCGCTCGCGCGGTCGGGGTAGCCGAGCGTGATGCGCAGCAGGAAGCGGTCGAGCTGGCTCTCCGGCAGCGGGTAGGTGCCGAGCTGGTCGCTCGGGTTCTGGGTCGCGATGACGAAGAAGGGCTGCGGCAGCTTGCGCGTCTCGTTGTCGACCGTGACCTGCTGCTCCTCCATCGCCTCGAGCAGTGCGCTCTGCGTCTTCGGCCCGGCGCGGTTGATCTCGTCGGCCAGCAGCACCTGGGCGAACACCGGCCCGGGGTGGAACACGAAGGCCTCCTTGCTGCGCTCGAACACGCTGACGCCGACCAGGTCGCTGGGCATCAGGTCGGCGGTGAACTGCACGCGCCGGAAGTCCAGCCCGAGCGAGCCGGCCAGCGCGTGCGCCAGCGTCGTCTTGCCGACCCCCGGCACGTCCTCGATCAGCAGGTGCCCGCCGGCCAGCAGGCAGGCCACCGAGTCTTCGATCTGGCTGCGCTTGCCGACGATAATCGTCCCAATCTGATCGACCAGCCGGACCAGGTGGCGCGCGAGGTTGGCATCCTTGGAGACATCCATGCACCCGACGATAACCAAACCGACAGCGCGTCGCGCATGAGCACGGCGTTCTTCACCCACCCCGAGTGCCGATTGCACGATATGGGGCCCGGGCACCCCGAGTGCCCGCAGCGGCTGGACGCCATCACCGACCACCTGCGCGCCACCGGGCTGGACATGGCGCTGGCCTTCCACGACGCGCCCGAAGCGTCGCTGGAACAGCTCGAACGTGCCCACAGCGCGAACTACGTGCTGCAGCTGCGCGACCTGATGCAGCGCGTGGAGGCGGCCGGCAAGCCGCGTGCGCTCGACCCCGACACGCTGGCCGCGCCAGGCACCTGGCGCGCCGCGCTGCGCGCCGCCGGTGCTGCGGTGGCGGCGACCGACGAGGTGCTGGCCGGCCGTGCCGCCAACGCCTTCTGCGCCGTGCGCCCGCCGGGCCACCACGCGACGCGCGACGAGACGATGGGCTTCTGCTTCTTCAACAACGTCGCGGTGGCGGCGCGCCATGCGCTGGACGTCCACGGCCTCGAGCGGGTGGCGATCATCGACTTCGACGTCCACCACGGCAACGGCACCGAGGACATCATCGCCGGCGACGAGCGGGTGCTGATGTGCAGCTTCTTCCAGCACCCGCTGTACCCCTACAGCGGGGCGGTGCCCAGGGGCACCAACATGGTCAACGTGCCGGTGCCGCCGTACGCGCGCGGGCCCGAGGTGCGCGCCGCGATCGAGACCATGTGGATGCCGCGGCTGGAGGCCTTCCGGCCGCAGATGGTCTTCGTCTCGGCCGGCTTCGACGCCCACCGCGAGGACGAACTCGGCCAGCTCGGGCTGGTCGAGGCCGACTACGCCTGGATCACCGAACGGCTGAAGGCGGTCGCCGACCGCCATGCGCAGGGGCGCATGGTGTCCTGCCTGGAAGGCGGTTACGCGCTGCAGGCGCTGGCGCGCAGCGTGGCTGCGCATCTGCGGGTGCTGGCCGGCGTCTGACGGCGCCCGGGCAGCCGCACCGCTGGCGCGCGCCAACGCCGACCCGGCTGACGGCCGCCGCACCATTCCCCTCCGCAAACAGGCGGCGTGACGGGCTTCACACCGGGCGGGCCGCCGCACCGCGCGTGACTACAGATCCTGCGCCTTCGGCCGATCCCGCCGGGAGGCACGAAGAAGGCTCAGGATCTTGCAGCACGCACCACCATCGGGCGGCCACCGGGCCGGACGCCGGCGTCGCGCGCGTGGTCTCACGCTGGTCGAGTTCGCCCTGGTGCTGGCGCTGCTCGGTATCCTGACCGCGCTGGCGACGACGGCGTGGGGTGCCTGGCGCGACCGCGTGCACACGCAGACGGCCCAGGCCGACCTGATCGCGTTCAGCCTCGCGATCGACGACCACCTCGCCCACCACGGCCAGTTGCCGCCCGACCTGGCCGCGGTCGGCCGCGGGCGGGCCCGGGACCCCTGGGGCAACGCCTACGTCTAACTGCCGCTGAATGGCAAGGGGGCGATCGGCAAGGCGCGCAAGAACCGGTCGATGGTGCCGATCAACTCGGACTACGACCTGTACAGCAAGGGCCCCGATGGCGCCAGCCAGGGGCCGCTGACCGCCAAGGCGAGCCGGGACGACATCATCCGCGCGAACAACGGTCGCTTCATCGGCCCGGTCGCGCTGTACTGACGGGTGGAGGCCTTGGCAGGGCGGCCCCGCTTGTTCCTCACCGGCACCGTGGCGCGCCGGGTGTTCGGGCTGCTGATGCTGGCCGCCATCGCCCCGTTGGGGCTTTCGGCACTGATCGCATGGCAGGCGATGCAGGCGCAGTGGACCGAAACCCGTCACCGTCTGCAGACGCAGGCCTTGCAGCAACACGGGCTGCGCCTGTTCGACCGGCTGCAGGCGGCGCAGGCGGTGCTCGCCGCCGAAGCCGGCTCGGGCATGCCGCTGGCCGCGCATCGCCGGCCGACCCACGAGGTTCGGCGGCTCGCGGGCGCCTGGCCGTCCGTCCTCGCCGAGCGCGCCGGGCCGGTGCAGCCGCTGGCCGCGTCGACGGACGCGACCGGCATCGCGGTTGCCGACCCGCCCGCATGGCTGGCGGCGTGGCGCCGGGTGGCCTCGGAGGCCGCCGCGGCAGGTCGACCCGACCGGAGCCTGTGGTGGTTGACCTCCGGATCACCCGAGGACGGCCGGACGGCCCACGTGATCGTCGGCCACCGCGATCCGGACGGCAGGGGTTGGTGGCTTGCGCGCGTCGATCCGCGCTACCTCTGGGACGACTTCGCCGCCCACGGCACGGCCGCCGCCTTGTGTGTCGGCGATGCCGATGCCCAGGTCGTGCACTGCGGCCCCGACGCCGACCGGCGTTCGGTCATGCGTGGCGGGGGCTGGCGGCTGTTTCTCGCAGCGGGCTTCGACAGCCCCGACTGGATCCTGAGCGCCGCCGACGGCTGGAACACCGCGCCCGCCGTGCCGGGCCCGGCCGACGGGCCGCTGGGGCGCGCCATCCCGCTGGCCCTGCTCGGCGCGGTGCTGCTGGCGGTGGCGCTGACGCTGCTGATGGTCCGGCGCACGATGGTGCCGCTGGAGCGGCTGCAGGCCGTGACCCGGCGCCTCGCCGCCGGCGACTGGGACGCCCGCGCCGACCTGCAGCGGCGCGACGAGTTCGGCGACCTGGCGCGGTCGTTCGACGCCATGGCGGCGCGCATCGGGGAGCAGGTCAGGGCGCTCGATGCGCGGTCGTCGATCGATCGGGCGGTGATCGGCGGCGAATCGTTCGACGCCTTGCTCGCGCGCGTGCTGGCGCGGTTGCAGGAGATCGTGCCCGGCGGCCAGGCGGTGGTGCTCGCCCGTGCCCCTTCGGGCCAGGGCTGGGTGGCGGCCGTCGGCAACGGGCGCTCCGTCGGCACGCTGGAGGATGCACAGCTTGACCCGCTGCTGACCCGGCTGGCGAACGAACCGGCATGGGTGGACGTCGGTGTCGCGCCCGTCGCGGCGGCCTTCGGTCCGGTGCCGCCACGGGGCGACTTGCCCTCGGGCTCGTGCGTCGCGCTGGCCGTGCGCTGGCGCGGGGCGGTGCTGGCGATTCTGGTCCTTGCCGATGGCGGTCCGCTGGACGACGTGCGACGCGCGGCCGTGGAGGAACTGCGCGATCACGTCGCCGTCAGCCTGGCCGCTGCGGCGCGCGAACAGGAGCTGCGCCGGCGTGCCTGCATCGACAGCCTGACCGGGCTGCTGAACCGCGCCGGCCTGCACGAGGCGATCGAGCAGGCGCTCGCCCAGCCGGACCAGACCCATGCGCTGGTGTTCGTCGACCTGGACGGCTTCAAGTCGGTCAACGACAGTCTGGGTCACCGGCTGGGTGACCGGCTGCTGGAGCAGGTCGCGCAACGCCTGCGCGTGCTGGCACCGCCTCCGGCACGCATAGCCCGGCCGGGCGGTGACGAGTTCGTGCTGCTGATGCCTGGCGATGTCACGGCCGCGCAGGCCCTGGCGGCGGCCGCGTGCGAACAGCTCGCGGCACCGTTCGAGGTCGACGAACTGCGCCTGCACGTCGGTGCCAGCGCCGGCTTCGCATGCTGTCCGGCCGACGGCAAGGCGGCCGACGAGCTGATGCGGCGCGCCGACCTGGCGCTGTACGAGGCCAAGGCGGCCGGCCGCGGGATGTGGCGCCGCTACGAGCCTCGGCTGGAGGCGGTCGCGGTCGAGCGGGCCTGGATGGTGCAGCAGCTGCGTGCGGCCATCGCCGGTGGGCAGCTGGGCGTGGTGTTCCAGCCGCGCGTCGAGATGCACACGCGCAAGCTGGTCTCGGTGGAGGCGCTGGCGCGCTGGACCCACCCGGCGCGGGGTGCGATCCCACCGTCGACCTTCATCGGCCTGGCCGAAGACAGCGGCCTGATCGTGCCGCTCGGCGCCTTCGTGCTGGACGCGTCGCTGGCGGCCCTGCGCCGCTGGCGCGACGCCGGCCTGGACGTGCCCGGTGTGGCGGTCAACGTGTCGGCGCGTCAGCTCGCCGATCCGGCGTTCGTGCCGCTGGTGCTCGAGCGCCTCGAGGCCCATCGTGTGCAGCCGCGCGACCTGGAACCGGAGCTGACCGAGAGCCTGTTCGCCGGCGATCCGCATCGCGTCGCCGCGCAGCTGGCGCCGTTGCGCGAGTGCGGCGTGCGCATCGCGCTCGACGACTTCGGGACGGGCTACTCGTCACTCGCCGCGCTGCATGCCTTGCCGGTCGACGTGCTGAAGATCGACCGCAGCTTCGTCGACGGCATCGAGCGCCGGGCCGGCGCGCTGGCGATCGTTCAAGGCGTGATCGCGGTCGGGCGCGCACTCGGGCGGCGCATCGTCGCCGAGGGCGTGGAGACGCCGCAGCAGCATGCGCTGATCACGCAGCTGGGCTGCGACGAGGGCCAGGGGTGGCTTTACGCATGTCCGATGCCGGCCCACGCGCTGGCCGGCCATCTCGCCCGCACGCGCGATGCCGACGCGTCGGGGTCCGACGCCCTGGCCGATGCGTCCGCGCATGGCGCGGCAACGGCCAGCCTGCCCACCGGTTGACGGCGCGCCGCCGGCCGTGGCCGTCAACGGCGTGCGTCGCGCTTGGCCTGCGTGCGCCGGCCACGCGCGCTCATGTGGGCCTGCACACGTTTCACGCCCGTCTGCTGCAGCTGAGCCACGTTGCGCTTGCTGCGGGACGACTCCGAGGCCGGCCCCAGGGGCGACAGCGCCGCGGGCTTGACGGCCGGTGCCTTGGCCGCGCGTGCCGGAGGGACCGCACCAGCCGGCTTGGCGGCCCGCGTGCCCCGTGACGCGGCGACGACCTTCGGTGGTGCCACGGGCGCGGCCGCGCGCTTCGCCTTCGCTGGCTGGCGCGCCTTCGCAGCAGGCGCCACCGTGGGTGGCGCCTTGGCCGCACGCGCCTGTTTCGGTGCCGCCCGCGGTCGGGCGGGTGCCGCCGCGGCAGCCTCCAGTTTCGCGAGCTGGCGCTCGTAGCGCACCAGCGTCTCGCCGAGGACCTTGGCCTTCTGTTCGCTGCGCGCGTTGGCCTCGCCGCTGCGCCCGCCCTTGCTCGCGGTGCGCGTGCGGCTGGCCACGCGCTGGCGGCGCCAAAGGTCCTGCGCCTTGTCGCGCAGGGCCCGCGTGCGCTTGACGAGTGCGCGCAGCCTGGCGGGGGTGTGGCTGCCGATGCGGTCGCTCAGGCTGTCGATGAACAGCGGCATCTCGGATGCGGCCAGCAGTCGTTCGGCTTGCACGCGGTTGTAGGCCATCGGGCGGGTCTCCTGTCGGTGGATGGGCGCCCGAAGTTATCACGCACGCCGCGCGGCCGCGCTCAGCGTGCGGCGACGCCGGCCGGGCGGGGCTGCTGCCGCACCAGCCGGCGCGACCACCACGGCGGACCGGCCGTCGGGCGGCTGCGCCTTGCGGCCGGGCCGGGCGGTCCCGGCGTCATCGCATTGGCCTCGCATTCGAGCTCGTCGAAGGCGCGCCGGACGCTGCCGCCCGCGCGCGCCGAGAGACCGCCCGCGCGGACGGTCCGCACTTCGGTGACGGTGTTCACGCCGGCACCGCCTCGCGTTGCGCCGCCCCGCACAGCCGCACGGCCGCCTGCACGATGGCCTGCGGCTGCGGCAACCCGGCCTGCTCCAGCACCCACGACGACGCTGCCGGCGCGTCCGGCCCGGTCAAGCGCAGCGGCGGTGCCTTCAGCGCACCGAAGGCCTTCTCGCTCGCCAGCGCGACCAGCTCGGCACCCAGCCCGCAGGGCGCCGCGGCCTCGTGCACCGCGATCAACCGGCCGGTGCGGCGCAGCGAGCCGAGCACGGTCGCCTCGTCGAGCGGCTTGAGCGAGCGCAGGTCGACCACCTCGGCGTCGATGCCGCGGCCGGCGAGCTCGTCGGCCGCCTGCAGACAGGCGCCGACCGTCTTCGCGTAGCCGACCAGCGTCAGGTCCTGCCCCGGCCGGCGCACCTCGGCGTGCCCGATCGGCAGCACGCGGCCGTCCGCCGGCACCGGGCCGCTGCTGTGCAGCAGCGCCAGGTCGACGAACATCAGCACCGGGTTGTCGTCGCGGATCGCGGCCTTCAGCAGGCCGTGGAAGTCGGCCGGCGTCGACGGCATCAGCACCTTCAGCCCCGGCGCGTGCACGAACATCGCCTCCAGGTTGTGGTTGTGCTGCGCGCCGACGGTCCAGCCGGCGCCGGTCATCGCCAGCACCACCAGCGGGAAGCTGAACTGCCCGCCCGACAGGTAGCGCAGCTTGCCGGCGCTGTTGACGAGGGCGTCCATCGCCAGCGTCATGAAGGGCGCGAACAGCAGATCGATCACCGGCCGCAGGCCCATCGCGGCGGCACCGGCGGCGGTGCCGGCGATGATGCCTTCGGCCAGCGGTGTGTTGCGCACGCGCGCGGCGCCGAACTCGGCGGCCAGCGCGTGCTGCTTGGTCGCCGTGCCCTCGCCGAAGGTGATCACGCGCGGGTCGCGGCGCATTTCCTCGGCCAGGGCCTTGGCGATGGCCTGCTCGACGGTCAGGATGTTGTTCATGGTGGTCTCCAGGTCAGGCGTAGACATCGGTGATCAGTTCGGCCAGGTCGGGCCAGGGCGAGGCCTCGGCGAACGCGAGCGCCGCCTGCACCGTGGCGGCGACGCGATCGCGCATCGCCGCCAGCTCGCCGGGCGCGATCACGCGTTCGTCGAGCAGCCGCCGGGTCTGGCGCGGCAGCGGGTCGCGCGCGAGCGCGGCCTGGTGCTCGGCGGCCGGCATGTAGGCCCGGTCGTCGGGCTCGAAGTGGCCGCGCAGGCGGTAGGTGTCGAGCTCCAGCAGGCGCGGCCGGCCGTCGGCGCGCATCGCGTCGACCATCGCCCGCGCCGCGGCGTGCACGGCGTCGACGTCGTTGCCGTCGACCACGCGCGTGTCCAGCCCGTGGCCGCCGACCCAGTCGGCCACGTGCGGCACCGGCATCGCCTGCGCCCGCGGCACGAAGGCCTGCCACTGGTTGTTCTCGCACACGTAGAGCACCGGCAGCTTCCAGGTCACCGCGAGGTTGACCGACTCGTGGAAGATGCCTTCGCATGCGGCGCCGTCGCCGAAGAAGACGACCGTGACGCCGCCTGGATCGGTACCGGCGGCGCCCAGCGTCTGCGCCAGCGCGACGCCGGGCGCGAGCGACAGCTCGCCGCCGACGATGGTCGACGTCAGCACGACGCCGAGTTCGGCCGCCGAGACGTGCAGCGAGCCGCTCTTGCCCTTGCAGTAGCCGGTCGCGCGGCCCATCGCCTCGGCCGCCAGCCGGCCGGGGTCGGCGCCGCGCGCCAGCAGGTGGCCGGCGCTCCGGTGGTTGGTGAGGATGCGGTCGCGGGCGTCGAGTGCGGCGACGACACCGACCGCGGCGGCCTCCTGGCCGACGGCGGTGCAGGTGCCGGGCGAGGTCGGCGTGGCGCGCGCGGCCATCGCCTCCTCGTAGGCGCGGATCAGCATCATGGTCTCGAGCATCGCGACGCGGCGCATGCGGTCGGTGTTCATCGGTTCGTCCTCGGGTTTCGGTGGTTGCCGGGCCCGGGCCCGCGATGGTGCGGCGGGCCCGGGCGGGCGGATGGCGCGGCGGCGGTGCTCAGCCGGCCAGCGGGTGGGCGTCGTCGGACGGCCCGACCAGCCCCGGCACCGGCGCCACGCCGAGCGCGCGGCACAGCTTGGCGCGGCGTGGCTCGTCGAGCTGGTCGCGCATCAGCTCGAACAGCGTCACGAAGGGCTCGGGTGGGATCTTCGCGCGCAGGTCCAGGCACATGGCCGCCAGGTCCTGCGGCGGCAGCGCACGCGCCATCCAGCGGGCGACGACGAGCATCTCCTGCGGCGGCATGCTGGCCAGGATGCGGTCGTGCAGCGCGGCGAGCTCGGCGTCGCTGTACAGCGCCCACAGCGTGGCGTTGTTCAGGCTCTCCTCGACCTGCATGTGGCGCAGGTTCTCGGCCACGAAGACTGCCAGCTCGCGGTACAGCTGCAGCGCCAGCGCCGGGCGCTGGCCGGCGCCGGCCATGCGCAGCGCCTGCGTCTCGGCCTCGAGCATCGCGATCTCGGCCAGATGCTCGGCATGGTCGCCGCCGGTGCGCGCCGCGCCGCCGGGCCGGCGCGCCTCGATCGCGGTGTGCACGAAGTCGTTCTCGTTGCGCAGGTGGTGGCGCAGCTCGGCGAACAGCTCGTCGAGCTGGTCCAGCGTGCGCACGAGGTCCTCGGCGTCGTCGAGGTCGACGCGCCCCAGGCGCGCCAGGGTCTCGCCCATCATCAGGCGCAGGGCCTTGTGGATGGCGGCGTACGTGTCGAAGCGGGGCGTGGCGTCTGCCGCACGGGCGGTCTCGGCCAGCGCGTGATGGGCGCGGGGTTCGAATTGCATGGTGGCTCCTGGATGGGGGCTGGGTCTGGATCGGCGTGGCCTGGGCCACGCCTCGGGTCGTTGTGGTGTCGGGGTGTCGGTGCGATCAGCCTGTGCTGCCGACCGCGGACAGGCCGACCGCCGTCGCGCCGGGGCACTTCTTCATCACCGCGGTCTGCATGACGGCGTCGTGCTCGCCCTTCAGCCGGGCGTACTCGGCCTCCTGCTCCTTGGTGCCGCCGAGCGCGAACAGCGCCGGCCAGAAGACCAGCATGCCGACGCCGGCGATCGCCTTGTCGTTGCGCGCCGCCTCGTCGAGGCGGCCGGCGAGCTGCTGGGTGCGGACATGGATGCGCTGCGACTCGGCGGCGAGCTGGCCGCAGTCGTAGGACTGGTAGGCCAGCGGCGGCACGTGCACGGCGGTGATGTCCTTCGACGAGCTGGCGCAGGCGGCGAGGATGGCGGCGGCGGCCAGGGCGGCGGCGGTGGCCGCGCGGGACGACCGGGGGTTCAGGGGGTTCATGGCGGACCTCTTCGGGTGGCGCTGCGTCCGTGTCGGCGGCCGCGGCGGGGTGGATCGACGTGCCGCCAGTGTTCCGTGGCGCGCCACGCGTGCCATCGCCCGAAGGAGCCATCGCCGTGGTCGGCAGCGGGCCATGGCGCGGCCATGGCACGGGCCATCGCGTGCCCGGCGCCGTGCGACGCCCGCGGGTCAGGCGCTCAGCGCCCGCCGTGCGCGCGCCACCAGGCGGCCGCCTGGCCGCGCGAGCCGAGCGCCAGCTTGTCGAGGATGTTGGCGACATGGCGCTTGACGGTGTGCGGGCTGAGGTCGAGCGCACGCGCGATCAGCTTGTTGCTGTCGCCGGCGGCGATGCGCGCCAGCACCTCGCGCTCGCGTTCGCTCAGCGTACCGAGCGGCCCGGACGATCCGGACGATCCGGACGATCCGGACGACCCGCCCGCCACGCCCATCGG
>JRYF01003082.1_pt1 | contig 13104 bp, 10 predicted proteins | sample 235331 | NCBI WGS metagenome assembly JRYF01 (sample SAMN03074217, study PRJNA261475) | activated sludge metagenome | biome: Wastewater Treatment Plant; feature: Wastewater; material: Activated sludge; isolation source: activated biomass of a wastewater treatment plant treating hydrocarbon... ... | reverse complement strand
TGTGTGCATACGGTAGGTTTTGAAAACTTGGAAAGTCTTTGCATCGCTTGGAAGTTACCGCCTGACTTGCTCCATTGCGGGGCAACCAATCAGTAACAATGCCCGGTGTTAGTAGGGACGAGCCGGATAGCCGTTTCGAAGGCTCCGGGCATTTTTGGCCATTCCTTCTTTTCCGCCGTTGTTGGCATCCCCGACAACAACCTGCTGATGAGGGATGAGGAGATGAGGGATGAGGGGATGAGGGACGAGGGGAGCCGCCGTCGTTCGCAGGGTCGCCGAATGTTGTTGGCGGGGCACCAACAACGGCGGTAACCTGTCGAGCCATTACGGGGTCACTTCAAGTGCCCCCGTAAATTCTCTGAATTCTGGGTCGCCAAATGTTGTTGGCGGGGACGCCAACAACGGCGGAACTTAGCTGTTACCAGAGCGGACTTAACCATCTCAACCATCTCAACCGTCTCAACCGTCTCAACCGTCTCAACCCCCTCAACCCTTTCACCATGTTCCACCCTTATCTCGCAGCCGCATTGCTCATCGTTGCTTACATGATCCTTTGGTTTTTCCTTGCTGTCGCAAAAAAAGACAACGGCATCGTGGACGTGGCTTGGGGCATCGGATTCGTTCTTGTTTTTTGGAGCCAGCATTACCTATTCGACCGCCCGCTGCTGATGGGAATCATGGTCACGCTGTTGGGCTTCCGGCTGGCCGTTCACATTTTCCTGCGCAACCGGGGCCGGGGCGAGGACTGGCGTTACCGCCAATGGAGGGAAGCATGGGGGCGGCATGTCCTTGTCCGCTCGTTCCTTCAGGTTTTCATGCTTCAGGGCTTTTTTATGTGGGTCATCGCATTGCCGCTCATGGAGGGGCATCAGGCCGCTGGGCCAATGCATTGGACGCAATGGACAGGGATGTGTGTTTGGGCCTTTGGCTTTGCATGGGAAGCCATCGGGGACTGGCAACTCCTCCGCTTCAAATCCAATCCTGCGAATAAAGGAAAAATCATGACCACAGGCCTATGGCACTTTTCCCGTCACCCCAATTATTTCGGTGAAATCGTCCTATGGTGGGGCATTTTCATCTTTACGCTGCCCTATGGCACGTGGTGGTTGAACATCATTGGCCCGTTGACCCTTACCTGGCTGCTGCTGCGCGTCTCCGGTGTGCCCATGCTGGAGCGGAAATACGCCAATGATCCCATTTATCAGGCATATATTCACACCACCAACGCTTTGCTGCCGGGGCCAAAACGCAAATGACCGGATGGGCTATCCCATCCGGCCATTAAAGGAATACCATGTCGAAGCTCACCGCACCACCACCTGCCTCGTCACCCACACCCCGCCCACCAGGGCCGTGCAGAAGTAGGTGCCGGGCGGTGCGCCGCTGATGTCGAACGACACGGCCTCCCGGCCGGGGGCGATGGCCTCGTCCTTTAACATGCGCCCGTGCAGGTCATATACCTTGAGGGCCGTGATGGCCCTGCCGCCCAGGGCCTCCACCGTGAAGGGGCCGGCGGTGGGGTTGGGATAGACTTTGNNCCCCCCCCCCTCAACCCCCCCCCCCGTTTTCCCTTTCCCCCCCCCGCCCGGCTCCAGGCAGCTCAGGCTGTCCAATTTTATTATCCAACTGTTTTGTCTGGTGAGGCTGTCCCCCCAGGTGCTGCCGCAGGCGATGAAGCCGCCGTCGGAAGTGGGGATGGCTTTGAAGAAAACATCATAGAGACGGCCCTCGGAGGACACCGAGTATGACCTTTCCCATAGCACTTCCCCGTCGGGCGTGATTTTGGCAACGGTTCCGTGGTTGCGTCGGCCAGGGTATGTTTCATGCTCCCTTTTCAGGCCATAAGCGAGAAAAGTCCCGTCCTCCAAGGGGGAAAGTCCCCGCCACCAGACATCGTCGTGGACGATGTTGCCGTGTTCCTTCAACCACAGGACATCTCCCTCTTCGTTGATGCAAAGTATCAGGTGTACCATGTACTGCGGGAAGCCTGGCGTGAATACTGACTTGATGCCCACGACCAGGTAGGTGCCGTTTTCCAGTTTTTGGATATGGTCAAGTATTATCATCGTTTCGTCCCCCTGCGGCACGATGTCCTTCCACCACAGGAGGTTGCCCAGCGAGTCCGTCCGGAGGTAGGTTCCCTGACGGTAGTATTGGTTGAAGGAGCGGGCGCCCACAACGATGAACCCCTTGTCGGGGGTCTCCACAGTGCCGTAGCCGAAATGGTTGTCCAGCAGGTTTTTGTGGTAGGTTTTCATGAACACCTGGTTCCAGAGGCTGTCGGTTTTCAGCAGCAGGAGTTTGCCTTTTTGGTTGGGTGCGAAGCGGTACCCAGTCAGCACGATGCCGTTGTCGGAGGTGCGCAGCATCGGGCTGTTGGTATAGTCACCGAAACCGGGTACGCCGTAGGTCCTGACCATCAGGGTGTCAAAGGTATCGGCATCGAAGCGGGCGAGGAACAGGTCGCTGTTCGCCACGTCGTCGAAGCCGTTGTGGTTCATCCTGCCCGATATGTCAAGCTGGTTTGGATTTGCTTGATCAATTGCGATGTCAAAAACCTTGCTTCCTGGGAAAAAATCAGTCTTGCGCAGGCTGACAACTTCCCCGCTTTTATTTATTGTCCATAGAAAACCTGTATCAACTGCTATGTGAGAGCCGAAAACACCTGCGGTAATGAAAAAACTATCAGTTTCGATGATGCCTGTGGAGGCGTTCCATATATTGTTGTAGTCCAGTTGGATATTGAAATACTCCGTCTGTGCCCACATGGAATGGAAAGCGGAGAGGTGGAGGAAAAAGAGCATTGTTCTCATGATAAAAAAAATAAGGGGCTGTCGGAGACCGGCAACCCCAAAGTGAAAAGATTTTAATTGGTGATTTTCAGGAGTTTGCCATGCGCAAGGTGTACTCCGAGGTCGGAACGTATGCGGTAGAAATAAATGCCATCCGGCAGTGCGCCGGCCTGCCAAGCCACCCTTCCATTGTGTGCGATGCCGTTTTTGGACCATACCCTTCTGCCCGACAGGTCGCTGATTTCGAGGGAATAAGCAGTGCTGTCGGGCAAATGGCCCAAATCAAAGACCACGAAGGAGGAGAACGGGTTGGGCGACACGGTCACGCCCGGTGCCGGCGGGGCGGGTTCCGGCGCTGCGGCATTGTCCGCCGTGCGGTAGCCCAGGCTGTCGGGGGCAAGGGGTATGAGCGGGTGATAGACCCCCCCCTCAGGTGGTGGAGCGCCTGCGACATGGCAAGTGCGGAGGTGTTGGTGGCGGGCAGCACATCCTCATGTTGTTTCATGATTATCGGATTTGGATGAAATAAAATGAAAAGAACTATATGCCGGCAGGAAGATGCGCAATGTAAGAAAAACGGGGGTGGTTTTCAAGTTGCAGGGCAATTTTAACATTAGGGCGTTGCCGAGACTTCAACCTGCCGTGCCATTCGTGCCCGACTCCAACCATCGGCGTTCGCAGAGTCGCTGAATGTTGCTGATAAGGGATGAGGGGGCCGCCGTCGTTCGCAGGGTCGCCCAATGTTGTTGGCGGGGATGCCAACAACGGCGGTATCCTGTCAACTTAAAGTGACTATTCGGAGTACGCTAACACATACATCTTTCAAACCACCTACGGCTCCCAGTACCACGGCCTCGTCATGGTGCTTAGGGGGATGTTGTCACATTCCCGACATTCGGAGAATTGCGAGCGGCGGGCGTTGGGGTTGCAGTTCGGATTGACGTAAAGCCCCAGGTTGGGGGCATTGGTGAACGTCCGGTTGTAAGAAACGCCGGCCACGGAAAAGTATCCCAATATTCGCTCGGTCGAGTCGTCCGGGTTGTAAAGGTTGCCCTTTACGGTGCCGGGGGGCGGGTCGAACAGGCTGCCATCCAGGTTCACGATGTCCCGGACACTCGACCAATATTGATACTCCTCCTTGCTGATGGCGTACTGGAACATGTGGAAACAGTACATGAACGCAAAACGATAATTGAAAACGGTGGTCAGGAAAGGCTCATGGGTGAGCAGCCCGTCCGAAAGTTCGTTGGTATCAAAAATTTTGATGTTGTTGAAATCAACGTTGTTGGGGACATAACAAATCTTGGTGCCAAGGCCGGTGGGGTAGTTTTCCCGAAACTCATATTCCCCTATTGCTCGCCAACGCAGGTAGGGGCGCTCCGGCATGCCTGACACGTCCGAGCTGACCTCCAGGGCCACCCGGTCGCTGCTCGTCGTTGCCCCGGCGGGGCTAATCGTGGTTTCCTTGACGGCTTTTGTGGTGCCCGTGAACTGACCGGGTGCTTTTTGCAGGGTGGCGGGCCTGCTCAGGATGGTCTTGCCGTCTGCTGTTTTCACCTCCACCTGGTAGGTCTTGCCCACTTCCCCCTGCATATATCTGGTGTATTGGCCCCCGCTGGTCTCCGGAAATTCAAAAACGCCTCCGGCATCGTCGAGCACCCGCACACTGGCCCCGGTCACCGGGGTTTTGATGTTGTCGCTGCCCAGCCCTATGATGGCGCTGTAATAGACACTGATGGAATAATCCTGGAGACTGTCGGCAACGAGGCCATCCACCACGAGCCACTGACGGTCGTTGTCTATGTTCAACCTCACCTCGTCAATGCAACGGGTGAACAATACTATCGAAAAAACGAAAAACAGCATACATTTAATCATCGTGGACATAGGTCTGTGTGTTTGGTGAAGGTTTGTTTTCCCCCGTATTTTCTAAATGCTGACATCCTTTAATTCCACCAATTTTTATGAATAGAAGTAAGTCTGAGTTTAGCAGAATTAGCGGCTGTCATCGTTTATGAACCATGAGCATTGGTTTTTTCAGAAAGTGAAATCATACGTCACTGCCGGGAACATGGTGCCCAATACAGCGACCCGGTAGGCTTTAACCTGCTGAAAGGGGTTTTGGCGAAAGAAAACCGAAAAAGCGTTTTTCCTGAAATACAGGTTGTAAATCGAAAAAGTCAGGCTATTGCGCCACCGGTCTTTTTTCCCCCACGGCCCGGTGGAGTAGGCCAAATCCATGCGATGGTAATCCGGGATTCGGTACTGGTTGCGTTCCGAATAGATAGGAATGGTCAACACGTTACTGGTGGAGAACGAACTGACCGGTGCCGTCGTTGGCCTGCCGGTGCTGTAGGTGAAATTGACGGACAGGCTGCCCTTGGTTTTTATTTGAAAAAAATAGTTCAGGTTGAGACTGTGCGGTTTGTCGAAATTTGAGGGATACCAGCCGCCGCCGCTTATCGGTTCCTGTTCGGGGGTAGCCTCCACCCGGCGCAGGGTGCGGGAAAAAGTGTAGTTGAACTCAAAGCGGTGCGGCCCGTAGGCCTTGTTGAAATACAGCTCGGCACCATAAGCCTTCCCCTGGCCGGTCACCAACTCCGTCTCGATATGGTGATTGAGCAAAAGCCTTGCAAAATCCTTGTAATCAATGATTTGGTGAAATTTTCGGTAAAATAGCTCAAAAGAAGTCTGCACCGTGTTTTCCCTGAAATTTTGATAATAGCCAATGGAAACATTGTCCGCATGTTGAGGCCCGATGTGGTAATTGGCCAACTGCCAAATGTCAATCGGGGTGGCGGAGGCGGTGTTGGACACTTGGCTCAGGAACTGGTAGAAGCGGTTGTATCCCAATTTCACGGAGCTTGCCGTGCCAAGGCTGACCCTGAGCGACAGGCGCGGTTCCAGCCCTGCGTATTCCGCCGTTTTTTCGTTTTTGGCAAACTGCAAGGTGTCCGTGCTGGTTTCCGCCGTTTTTGGTACTCCTTCCTCATAACGCAGCACCTGTGCAGGCCCCAGGTTGCGGTAGCGGGTGTACCGGATGCCGGTCATCAGTTCTATACGTTTGCTCACCGCCCACTGATTTTGCATGAAAAAACTTGTTTCGTGGGCGTGTTCGTCGGGCAGCGCATCCGCCTTGACGTTGGAGACTTCCGATGGCCTCAAAGCGCCGGGCGATACCGTGTAGCGGTTCTGCTCGATGCCCAGTTCGAGTTGTAAAGCCTCCACGGGTTGGAAAAAACCGCTCACGCCGCCCCGCAGGTACTTGATTTTATTGGTAAAACGGGATTGGTTGTTCCCAAAGATATCGAAGAGGTTGCTCACATATTGCCCGGCATTGGCGGTGGCGAGGAGGTTGATTTTTTTGCCCACCAACTGCCGCAGGTAGGCCGAAGTACTCGATGTGGCGTATTCAAATTTCACCTCGTCCGCAAACCGGAAGCCATCGCTGGTATTGAAGGCCGTAAAACCAACCTTCGTGGTCTCGCTCAGGCGGGCGTCCGCTTTGGCAGTCAGGTCGTAAAAGGCAGCCTGGCTCTTTTGCAGGTCCACGTTTCTGGCCTGCTTCAAAATCCAGTCAAAATAACCGGCCCTGGCTCCGACGATGAACGAAGCCTTGTCCCGGACGATAGGTCCCTCCATCACCAACCGGGAGGCACCGAGGCCGACGCCGCCAAGCAGGGATAGCTGTTTGGCGTTCCCTTCCCGCAGTTTCACGTCCAACACCGACGAAAGCCGCCCGCCGTATTTCGATGGAAGGCCGCCCTTGTAGAGCGTGACGCCCTGCACCAGGTCGGGGTGAAAAAGGGAGAAAAAGCCGAGCGCATGAACGGGGTTGAAGATGAGGTTCCCGTCCATGAGTATCAGGTTCTCGTCCGTGTTGCCGCCTCGCACATTAAAACCGGCGGCACCCTCTCCCGCACTTGTGACACCAGCCACCGCCTGAAGGCTGCGCAGCACGTCCATTTCTCCCAGAAATTTGGCCTGCCGGTTCAGTTTTTCGATGCTCAACTGCTCCACACCGCCTATCACCGAGGTGATGTTGTGGTCAGAGCGGGTATCGCTGACCGTGACTTCCCGCAGGCCGATTGTCCCCGGCACCAAGCTGAAATCATGGCTGGCATCATCAAAAATCTGGAGGTTTACTGTGAGGTCATCGTACCCTAAAAAGGTGATTGTCAGGGAATAAATACCTGGAGGCATGGTGAGTTTGAAGTTGCCGTCGCCGGTGGTCACGTCGCTTTGTTCCAATTGCTCCAGGTACAGCACGGCACCCGGCAGGGGTTTGCCATTTGAGGCATCGAGCACCCGCCCGCCAAAGACAACTTTCTCCTTTCGCCGGTCAGCATTTTCACCAAAAACAAGTACCTCCTGTTGACAAAAAACCGGGGTGGCCAAAGCCAGGAGAAAAAGAACACAGCAAATTTTAGACATAAGAAAATTGGGTGCAAGTGGATAATTGTGGTAATCCGGCAAAGCACATCAATTCTTGTTAATTATGAAAACATTGACGGCAACCTTTCATGAAATCCTGAAAAATATTTTCCGGCAGGTAGTTGCCGATTCGATTCTTGGACGAAGCCCTGAAAAGCAGGGAGATTAGCGAGGAAAGCAAAGCAAGCATCTTTGAAAAGTTGGAGGAGTTGACCTTTTTGCTGAGCGGGAAGGCAGTCGTGCAGGTATAAAAAAAGAGAACTGACGAAAACATCTATGATATACGATATGGCCGGGCAATATAACGCCCGGCCAATCTTGACACATCATTTTTGCTTAAAGACAACGGTGAACTTATATTTCAACCCTTCCTGTTCAACCTGAAAATCAATGGTGAAGATGCCATTCTTCAATGCTTTGATTTCCCAACTCTCCGTAACTCCATTCTTCGTCACCGATAGCACTGTTTTGTCGGGATTCAAGGCCCAGGTGCCGATGATGGTCTGAGGGGCGTTCTGTTCGCACTTGCTGGCCCCTTCGTCGAAATGGACGGTTCCGTTATGATTGAAGATGGTGAAGTCGTCCTTGACACAGGCCGGCAGTTGGGCGAAGATATCGGTGACAAGTGTCCCGAACCAGTCAATAGGCGGGTCGGAGGTGATGGCCGTCATCTGCCACTTGCCATCGGTCAATGTCTTCGTGACGTCGGGGGTGGCATCGTCCTTTTCGCAGGCGGTGAAGGTAAAAATGGCGCAAAGGCCAAGCATGGCCACTAGTGGCCGGATTGTGATTGCTTTCATAATTCAGTGATTTAAATTGTTTTTAAAAAATAATGGAAAGTCTTTGGGAAATCGGGATTTTACATTGATTATATACTTCGCACTAATAGGTTTTCCCGAAGCAAGTTCGGGACAGGAGTGCAAATAGGGGTTTGGGGCGGAACGCCCCAAAAAGCCCCATCCCCGACGAGCCGCCGGTCTGTCCCGCACCGAAGGTCGGGAAGGCGGCGAGGAGGGGCAGCAGTTTATGATTTGTAATTTGCACGACCTGTCCCGAATTTCGGGAAAACCTAATAGCATTGAGTATATTAGAGTTGTTCTGAAATAATCAAATTATGTTTTTTAATAACGAAAGCGCAATATAAAATCAATTGATTACATATTTTGAAAACCATGAAAAATCTATTTCAGAACAACTCTATTAAGTTAGTTTTCATTGATTTTAGAATTTTATACTTGTTGTCAGGTAAAATGAATTTCTGTATGAAAGAAGACTTCTTGGTTCTTTTGAGTGCGCAAATTCAAATAGATATGCGACACCAATATTCCATTTTTGACCAAGGTTGTGCGTGAAATTTAAACCTGTTTCAAATGTTTGGAGCTTATCGGGCAATGCAATTTTGCCATCACCCATAAACGCAAAAAAATGTTTTTACGCCTGAATGTGAACTTATATTCTCAATAAACTCGTCATCATTGACCAAATAAGGAGAACGTGCGAGCCAACTCAACACCGGCAGTGTCAAATAGCATTTCTTTCATTGATTGCGATTGAATGTCTTAAAAAACCGCCCAGCCCGATTGTTGAGTAATATCCAAAATTACCAAAACGACCGTAAACAAAATTAAAGGCTTGTATGTCAGCGTTGAATGTTATGCCCAATGTTGTTTTGAAATTACCTTTAGCACTGATTTCTTTTCCAAACCAATAGTCCATATCAACCATCGTAAAATAATGCGGACTTGTGGTTTTTACCTCATCGTTGTCAAAAAACCGGTATGGATTTGCAAGGACTGGAGTAAATGAAGCATATCTTATGCTTGCATTTTGATAAAATTTGCCTTCCCGTTGATACCGTATTCCAATATTGATTGGAGACAGGTCATGATGGATGAAAGGTGAAAATATCAAATCTTGCCGGGCAATATCACCACCTCCTAAATTCAGTTGAAATTCATTTTTCAATTTCTGCCCGAACAGGTTGGCCCATGCCATCCATAATATGGATATAGAAAACAAAACTTTGAAGTTCATTTCTTATGATTTATTGTCCATTGGTTGAAAAGTATAAAACACCCGGTAGTGGCAAAAATTAACGAACGGAAGGACTAAGGCGATGCCTCAAAAGGCCCCACCGACCGTGATAATACCACCAGTTTTGCCGGCCTTTTCGAGGTGTCACCTTAGCCAGGGGCAGCACCCGAATACTTTTTGCGCCGCTATTTCCCCACTTCACTTCCCCAGCCACACCTTAAAATCCGCCACCCGTTCCCGGCTCACGGTCACTTCCTCCGGCTCCTGCGGCTTCAGGTGCAGCCGCAGGCGGTTGTTGAAATACGGGTGTATCTCATGGACCGAAGGCACACTGACGATGAACTGCCTGCTTACCCGGAACCAGTCACGGGGGTCGAGCATGGACTCGATTTCGTCCATCGTATATTCGACGAGGTACTTCTGCCCGGTTTTGATTTTGAAAAAATTGACCCGGCCCTCTGACCAGAAATAGGCGATGTCGGCCACGTCCACCGACACAAACTTCTGGAGGTGCTTCACCAAAAAGCGGTGCCGGTACTCCTTGGCAGCGGCGGCGGGGTTGCCACTGCCCGTTAGCGACAGGAGCAGGCTCTCGATGCTGGCGGAGATAGGGTTGGCCTCCCGAACGTACTGCATTTTCAGTTCCCTGAACTTGTTGATGGCCGCCTCCAGGTCGTCCCGTTGCACGGGCTTGAGGAGGTAATCCACGCTGTTTACTTTAAATGCCTGAAGGGCAAATTCATCGTAACTGGTGACGAAAATGACGGGGCTTTGCACCCTCGTCCTGCGGAATATCTCGAAGCTCTGCCCATCCGACAGCTCGATGTCCATGAAAATCAGGTCGGGCTGCTCGTTGGCCTCCAGCCACTCCACGGCGGTACGGATGCTGCCTGCCGTGCCAACGATTTTTATATCAACGGCGACCTCGGCGAGGAGGCGGGTGAGTTTTTTGACGGCAAGTGGTTCGTCTTCGATGATGAGGACTTGCATGGCGAAATTGATTTGATTGTTTCAGTGGGTAAAAATAGCGATAGGCAGGATATGCAGTCCAACTCAAATGGCATGAAGCGTAAAAATGGTTGTATGAAGTGACATCATCTTGTACCTTCCTGCAAAAGCGTCGGCAGCACCACCCGAAATTCCTTCCCATCGTCCACCACCTCAAAACCCCTGATGCCGAGCAGTTCGTAGCGTTGGCGCAGGTTGTCGAGGCCGACATGGTTGCTGTGCGGCTTGGTGGCCTTGCGCTGTATGTTGTTGCGGACGATGATAGCTCCCCTCAACGGGGACTCATGGCCCTCGCTTTCCATCACCTCGATGCGCAGTGGCTTTTCCGGGCTGATTTCGTTGTGCTTCACGGCATTTTCCACCAAAACCTGGAGGGCGAGGGCGGGCAGTTTTTGCTTCGCAATGGCCTTGCCCACTTTCACCTCCATCGAAATGCCCCGGTCGTGGCGGGTTTCCAGCAGGTGAAAGTAGGAGCGAATGAAGCGCAGTTCGTCGGACACGGTGGCGGTTTCCTGTTCGTTGCTCCGAAGCAGGTAGCGATAGACGTTGGACAGCTCGTCCACGAACCGCTCGGCACGGCCGGGACTTTCGGCTATCAGCGACGACAGTACGTTGAAACTGTTGAACAGGAAGTGCGGGTTCAGTTGGCTTTGCAGGCTGCGAAACTGGTTTTCGAGAGTGAGCTTTTCCAATTGTTCTGTTTCAATGATTGCCTCCTTCCATTTTTCAAAAAATGTAATGCCTTCATAGAGCGTTACTATGATTATCAGGGTCGAAAAATTGACAACCAAGAGGATGAACATCTGCTCTTCTGTTGGCACAAGATATTGCATCAACATCTTTTTGAAGAGGAACCAATAAACAAATATCAGCACCGCATGAAAGGAAACATAGCCTGTCAGGCTGAAAATCAAACGTTTCCACCAGTCATCCATTTGGCGAAACCGGCTGTGCATGACCCGTCTCCACCATTTGCAGGCACTTGAAACAATTATCCCGTACATTGCCACAGGCAGCGTCAGCCACAAAAAATTGCGCACGGAGGCGAAGTACATTTCGCCGAACAACAAATAGCAGCCCCCTATCATGATTGGAGGCACAAGCACCAATTCAACCCAGTTTTTTCTGAAAAAAGAAAGGATTATTGACCTCATGCCGATTTGGGTTTCAGGATAAATGGAATATGGATTTCCAAGTTGCCGTTGCTGGTTTCCGCCCGTGCGCCATTTGCCGCCAATTGCCTCCAATCGTTGTCCGAAGCGTCGAAGGAAAGTGCTTTCGGGTTGTTGGTGCAAGCGATTTGGAGGTGTTGTTCCAAAACTTCCACCTCGATTTTCAAGGGCAGGTTTTGCGTCCGCACGAGGTAGTCCAGGCTGTTTTGGAGGCTGAGCGCAGGCAGGCTGATGTCGGAGATAGTGATGTCGAAGTTAGACGGTAACTTGAAGTTACTGCCTAACTTTACTTCATACGAAAATGCCCCTGCGTCAAACCTGCTTTCCAGCAAAAAAGCATACGACTTGGCAAATTGCAGCTCCTCATTAAGCGACACCGCATGGTTCCGCCCCGCCCGCAGCAGGTAGCGATAGACCTTCGAAAGTTCATCCACGAACCGCTCGGCCTTGGGCACGTCTTCACCGATGAGTGCGGAGAGCGTAGTCAACGAATTGAACAAAAAATGAGGATTTACACGGGTTTTCAAGGCATCGAGGCGCTGCTGCGCTTGCTGTTTCTTGAGTTGTTCGGTTTTTTGATGGGTGATTTTGTATTGATGAAAAAAATAAATCACTTCATAAACGGTAACAATGACGATGAAGAAAAACAGCGACATGCCAACATCCAATGCCCATTTGCCCAGGGTCAATACGGGCGGCGGTGAAGTGCCCCACAGTTCATTGACCCAAAGATGGATAGCCTGGGCAGGTATGTTAAGTCCGAGTATCCATCCAGCATGGGCAACAATGCGCTTCCGTGTGTTGGTCACCCCAGGAAACCGTCGCCGCACCACCATTATCAGCCTTCGGGACACCTCCCATAAGGCAATCGTGAAAAGGACGTTCGAGATGCAGTTTTTCCAGAACAAACCCCAGTTTCCGGGAAAAAGAAAGGGCATCTGGATAAACGTCCATACGATGACCGCCGAAGGAAGGCCCCACAGCCGGAGGTGCTTATCATTAAGCTTATCGGATTGTAGTTGGCTCATTCGGCAAATGTAGCTTCCTGCACCGGTACAATTGACCATGCAACTGCACGAACTGTTGTTTTCCGTGCATGAATTGTCGCTGCCTTTAGCGGATGATGATGGAGTTTTCGTTGTGCCAGGTGGGTGTGGGTTTCTTATGGCAGGTTTTATAGGGTGAAATAGGGATGTTCGCAATTGCTTTTTCCATTGGGTTGAGCAGGTGGGCATTTTGTATTGTTCCAAAATGCGGTGTTTTAAATTTTGTATTTAGAGAGGTATGATTGGCTGTTTTTTTGGGAAAGATTGGGAAGGGAATGGCTGGTGGGGTATTTGTAATTGCTTTTGAGGGGTGGTGTGCGGGGTGCGTATAAATCTTGTTAGCGGAAACCCTGTTTCAGCGACTGCAAACAATTATACGGACAGAAAAACAGATATTGACAGTGAACTATTTTGACAACTTGTAACTGTTCAGCAGCAAGGAGGTGACATATTTTTTCGCTACGACAATTTGGCAAATCAGCAGGGTGTTGATAGCGAAAAAAGGTGTCATCTCACTGCGGCCGCATCAAGATGACACCTTTTTTCCTTCTGAAAGCGCTGCGAAATCAAAAAATCCGTGTAAGGAAAAAAGATGTCACCTTGATGCTGAACAGTTAC
>JRYF01001807.1_pt1 | contig 13114 bp, 8 predicted proteins | sample 235331 | NCBI WGS metagenome assembly JRYF01 (sample SAMN03074217, study PRJNA261475) | activated sludge metagenome | biome: Wastewater Treatment Plant; feature: Wastewater; material: Activated sludge; isolation source: activated biomass of a wastewater treatment plant treating hydrocarbon... ... | reverse complement strand
GCTTAATAGCTCAACGCATTACGTTTGAATAAAAATAGCAGACTTTTCACCCAGGTAGTTTTTGATGCATTGAAAAGTGGGAATGTTCAACCAACACAAGCGAGTATTCTATTGGGTACTCCTGTGAATAATTTTAATAAACTGGAAGCACAGCTATATAACTGAGTAAAATGGCACAGAGTTACTGCTTAGATGCCAATGTCCTCATTCAGGCATGGCAAAAATATTATGCTCCTGAATTTTGTTCTGACTATTGGGTCATTCTGAATACGTTAGGCAAACAAGGACGAATTTTCATACCGGAAGAAGTGAAAAATGAGATTGTAGTTACTAAAAATAAAGAAAAGCTAGATGACGACTTATCCATTTGGCTAAGTCAAAGCTTTATACCCGTTCATAAGCCTTCTGAAAGCGTAATAAAATGTTGGCAACAAATTCTGAAAGCAAATCCTTTACATAAATTGCTTGTTGACAGTACAAAGGGTCGCTCACTTGCTGATCCATGGGTTATTTCTCATGCATTAGACAAAAACGCATGTGTTGTAACCAAAGAAAGTCCAATAATTGCTTCCAACGCAAAAAAGCCGGTAACAATACCCAATGTGTGCTACAACATGCAAATTCGATGTATTGATGACTTCGAATTTGTAAAAGAATTAGGACTGAAATTTTCATGTAGCCTATGAGAATTGAATTTTAAACCAAACAATTAACTTTTCATGATTTCCTTAAAATATTGAAAATATAGATCTTTCAAATTCATTAGTTAATTGTCAGTGGAAATTGAAATCAACACTTTACTTTTCCTCAAGATCCTATTCACTGATTTTAATAATTATGCATGCCATTATCCAGCCGTTAGTGGTTAAATAGCTTTACTTAACCCATTACAAGATCAAACCATTCCACCACCCTTTCCTTCACCCCACCAGCACCTGCTAATCCTCACCCACACACCTTAATCTTCGTGCCTTTTCCTTTGCATTTACTAACTCCCTAAGACACTGATTATTAGTGGCACATTCATTGCACTGAAAGACTTTATTCCCTAATGGTTGCCAATCGATATTGTCAACCATTGAAGGCATTTATTCAGAAATACAATAGAAATACTCCAACAATGTCAAATGAATAGATTCTGTTTAAACTGAATATGAACTCAATTGCATTCATAGATACCGAAATTGATCGCAAGAGCAAAAAAATTCTTGACATTGGAAGCGTCAAGAGTGATGGAAGTCAATTTCGAAAAACGTCAATAGCGGAGTTTATTCATTTTATCAAAGGAACTCAATTTGTTTGCGGACATAATATTTTTAATCACGACATTAAATATATCGGTGATGCCCTTCAGGATGCTGGCATCAGTTCCTCAAAAATCATTGACACTTTATTCTTTTCCCCGCTGCTCTTTCCTACCAAGCCTTATCATGCCCTGCTAAAAGACGACAAGCTTCAGTCGGAAGACACAAACAATCCTTTGAATGACGCTATGAAAGCGAAGGATTTATTCCATGATGAAGTTGCCGCCTTCAAGCATTTAGACGAAGCGCTCCAGCGAATTTTATATTTTCTGTTATACGATAAAAGAGAGTTCCAGTCCTTCTTTCGTTTCCTTGGATATACGAGCGCCTATACAGATCTCAAAGAACTCATCAGGCAAAAGTTTGAAAATGGAATTTGCCAGAATGCCAACCTCTCAAAAATCATTGAAAAACATCCGGTGGAGCTGGCTTACTGCCTGGCATTGATCCATTCTTTCATCCAGCATAAAAAAATCCATTCCATCACACCGCCCTGGGTACTGAAGAGTTATCCCCAGGTGGAGAAAATCTTCTTCCTTCTCAGAAGCAATCCGTGTACACGTGGCTGTCCATATTGCGATAAAGCCTTAAATGTTCACAAAGGGCTGAAAAGATTTTTCGGCTTTGATGCATTTCGCAACTATGAAGGCGAAACGTTACAGGAATATGCAGTCAAAGCCGCCATTGATAACAAATCCATATTGGCAATATTTCCAACAGGCGGCGGAAAGTCGCTCACTTTTCAGTTGCCTGCATTAATGAACGCAGAAAGTTTCAAAGGACTGACCATCGTCATTTCTCCACTGCAATCACTGATGAAAGATCAGGTAGACAATCTGGAAAAAGTGGGAATAACGGAGGCAGTTACCATCAACGGATTGCTCGACCCGATTGAAAGAGCAAAATCATTTGAGAGAGTGGAAGATGGATCGGCATCCATTCTCTACATCTCGCCGGAATCACTGCGCTCACGAACAATAGAAAGATTGATTTTGGGGAGAAATATAGCCCGTTTTGTCATTGATGAAGCGCACTGTTTTTCTTCATGGGGGCAGGATTTCAGGGTCGACTATTTATACATAGGTGATTTTATCAAGTCCATCCGGGAAAAGAAAAACCTTGAAGAAAGTATTCCGGTTTCCTGCTTCACAGCAACCGCAAAATTGAAAGTGATTGATGATATACGACACTATTTCAAAGGAAAGCTTTCTCTCGACCTGGAAATATATAGCTCGAAAGCTTCAAGATCAAACCTGAAATATGAAGTTTTACCCAAAGAAAATGAAGAAGAAAAGTATCAAACCGCCAGGAGTTTAATTGATGCAAAAAATTGTCCTGTCATCATTTATGTATCAAGGACATACAAAGCATACAAACTGGCTGAGAGGCTGAATCAGGACGGCTACAATGCCCGACCCTATCACGGAAAAATGGATAATCATGAAAAAACCGTAAACCAGGAAGCCTTCATTAACGGGGATGTCTCTATCATGGTAGCCACCTCTGCTTTCGGAATGGGAGTTGACAAAAAGGATGTGGGCATGGTGATTCATTATGACATCTCTGATTCACTCGAAATTTTTATTCTGGAAGCCGTCCGTGCCGGAAGAGATGAAAATATGAAGGCGGATTGCTACGTGCTATTTAATGAGGAAGACCTGGGGAAGCATTTTATTTTGCTGAATCAAACCAAACTTTCCATTAAAGAAATCCAACAGGTTTGGAAAGCGATCAAGGATATCACCAGATTCCGTTCAACCGTTTCTAATTCAGCCCTGGAAATTGCGCAAAAAGCGGGCTGGGATGAAAATGTATTGGATATTGAAACCAGAGTCACAACAGCCATCGCCGCACTGGAAGAAGCCGGTTATTTGAAGCGCGGTCAAAACATGCCCAGAATTTTTGCCAACAGCATTCTCACAAGAAACGCCCAGGAGGCCATACAGAAAATCATCGATTCGAAAAAATTTGATCATAATCAAAAGATACAAGGTGTCCGAATCATTAAAAAACTTTATTCCAGTAAAAGCAGGAAACATAGTGATGATGAAATGGCAGAGTCAAGGGTGGACTACCTCGCTCACCATTTAGGAATAGTGAAAGGAGAAGTGATCAACATCGTTAATCTCCTTCGCGAAGAAAAGATCCTGGCCGATACAAAAGATTTAACGGCCTTCATCAAAAAGGGAGAGAAAAAGAATCGTTCATTGAGTCTCATGGAAACCTACGCCAGGATTGAAAATTTCCTGCTTCCATTATTGGAAGAAAAGGAAAAGACATTTAATCTCAAAGAATTGAATGAAAATGCAGAAGCCAACGGATGCGAAGAGGTAAGCATCATGAAACTTAGAACCCTTTTTAACTTTTGGGCGATTAAGCATTGGATTAAACAAAAGAACCAGGACTTTTCAAGAAATCATGTAGCTGTATTGTGCCGCTATCCTACCGATTTGTTGAAAGAGAAGCTTCAGAAGCGCCACGAACTGGCAAAGTTTATCATTGAACTGCTTTACGAGAGAAGCCTCGAAAGTGTAACGACGGAGGAATCGGACATGGAAGAGGTTCTGGTTGAGTTTTCTGTTCACGAACTCAAAGCAGCCTACGAAAAGAGCCCAACACTTTTTAAACATACCATCAGCATTGATGAAATTGAGGACACCTTATTTTACCTGGCAAGAATAGAAGCCATAAAGATTGAAGGAGGTTTTCTGGTCGTTTACAAGAGCCTGACCATAGAACGATTACAATTAGACAATAAGAAACAATACACGAAAGACGACTATGAGAAACTAAGTCAGTTCTACGAAAATAAGGTTCATCAGATTCATATCGTGGGTGAATATGCCCGAAAAATGATCAATGACTACAGAGAAGCATTACAGTTCGTAGAAGACTATTTTCAGTTAAATTATGATTCCTTTCTAAGAAAATATTTTCCCGGAAATAAGGCGGATCAACTCAGGTTAAAGATGACTCCCGAAAAATTCAGGCAACTTTTTGGAGAACTATCCCCAACGCAATTGAAAATCATTAATGATAAAGAATCCAAATACATTGTTGTAGCTGCTGGGCCCGGAAGTGGAAAAACAAGAATATTAGTACATAAACTCGCTTCATTGCTCTTGATGGAGGATGTCAAACATGAGCAATTGCTTATGGTTACTTTTTCGAGGGCTGCAGCTACAGAATTCAAAAATCGACTGTTCACACTGATTGGCAATGCAGCATTATTTATAGATATAAAAACTTTTCATTCCTACTGCTTTGACCTTCTGGGAAGAGTCGGAAATCTTGAAAAGTCAGGGGATATCATCAAAAAGGCCATTGAAAAAATCAAAAACCGTGAAGTTGAACTCAACCGGATTACAAAGACCGTATTGGTGATAGACGAAGCACAGGATATGGACGAAGACGAGTTTACCCTGATCAGTACATTGATGGAACAAAACGAATTTATGCGAGTGATTGCGGTGGGTGATGATGACCAGAATATTTTTGAATTCAGGGGAGCCAGTTCAAAATACCTGGAACATTTCATCCGGGACAAGAAAGCGACCCGGCATGAAATGGTTGAAAATTACAGAAGTAAAGCCAATCTGGTAGATTTCTTTAATCAGTTTGCAAAAAAGATACAGCACCGGCTGAAAGACACTCCAATCATTGCCCGGCAAAACGACTACGGCACAATTAAGTTGGTGCGTTACCATAGCGTACATCTTATTACTCCTCTCGTCAATGATGTAGCTTCCAGTGATCTTGCCGGCACCACTTGTGTACTTACCAGGACAAATGAGGAAGCAGTGCATTTTACCGGTAACCTTGTGAGAAATGGAGTGCCCGCAAAGTTGATTCAGTCTAACGATGGATTCAGTTTGTACAATCTTTTGGAAGTCAGATTCTTTGTCAATGCATTTGATTTGGGAGAAGATGTTTTTATTATCAGTGATATTGTATGGGAAAGTGCAAAGAGCGAACTCACAGACAAGTTTCGTAAAAGTACAAGATTGGAAGTATGTACTAATATGATCAAAGATTTTGAAGCAACCCATCCAAAGAAGAAATACAAGTCTGATCTGGAAGTTTTTATCAGAGAGTCCCGGTTGGACGATTTCTACAATGCACGGGGAGAAACCATTTTTGTTTCAACCATGCACAAAGCCAAAGGAAGAGAGTTTGACAATGTATTCCTGATGCTTGAAAACTTCAAATCATCAACAGACGAAGAGAAAAGACTACTGTATGTAGCCATGACAAGAGCAAAGCGGAATCTGACCATTCACCTGAATGGGAGTTTTCTGGACAACCTATTGGCTGAAAACATAAAACGGGTTGAAGACAGAAATCTCTACTCACTTCCACAAGAGTTAGTCATACATCTAACCCATAGTGATGTTCAGATGGGATATTTTAGATTTGTCCAACATCGAATCAGCAACCTAGTCAGTGGAGATCTGCTCAATATTAAAGAAGATGGCTGTGCCAATAAGAATGATGAATGGGTTCTGAAATTTTCAAAACGCTTTATGGACACAATTAAAATGCACGAAAGCAAGGGGTATAAGATGAAAAGTGCGAATGTAAATTTCATAGTATACTGGTGGGATGAGGAAATTGAAAAAGAAGTAAAGATAATCTTACCAGAAGTGTTCTTTGAGATGGATGAAAATAAGGATTCAAAAGATTAAAGCATGATTTCACATTCCAGGAAAGACCTTATAACATCGTGCTTTTCAGATTTATATGTTTATCAACGCGAACTTCAGCATTCAATCATTTCCTATAATTTTGTTATCTTAGTAGAAATATTGACCATATATGGTACAGAAGCGTTTGACTCTATAGAAGATGATTTTGCAGTAAGTGGCAAGCTATGGTGTTGTCAAGTAAATTGCTTTTACAAAAAAGCATTTTGTAGATGTTGGAGGGTCTTCAGCAAATTTTTAGAATAAAAATCTATTATTGCCAAACTAAATTATTTTTTCAGGCACACATTAAATAAAATGAACATTATTTAGGTCGAAAATTATCTGGCAAGTAAAAATAATCAATGTGAGTAAACACAGCCATTCATCCAACCCACATTTATATCAAAATGCCTGTACAGCTTTTGAAAATACTAACTGGCAGCTTGCCAAAAAACTTTTTTCTTCATATCTTTTAAATGAGGAAAAACCGGAAGCACTTGAAAAGTACGCATGGACTACCTGGTGGTTGGGTGAAGAACAGGAAACCTTTACTGCCCGTGAACGTGCTTACACTTTATACCAAAAGAAAAACGACTACAGAAGTGCTGCAAGAACAGCCCTTTGGATTGCATCGGATTATCTTGAATTTAGGGGTAATAGTGTGATTGCCAATGGTTGGCGTCAACGTGCAGGTCGACTATTAAGCGGTAGAAAGCTTTTACCTGAACATGGTTGGCTTGCATTACAATATGGAGCAGTAGCAATTGAACTTGAACAGGAACCTGTAACTGCCATTCAACATGCAAGAGAAGCAGCTAAAATTGGAAGAAAACTGCATGTGACTGATTTAGAAGTGGTTGGTATGGCTATGGAAGGTTTGGCAATAACAAGTCAGGGAAATGTTGATAAAGGCATGCAGTTGTTGGATGAAGCTGGCATTGCTGCTATAGCCGGTGAAGTGGAGGAATTGTATACTGTCACATGGACATTTTGCTATTTAATTTACGCATGTGAGCGAATCCGTGATGTTGAGCGCGTAAAACAGTGGTGCGATAAAATGAAGGAACTTTCACAACGGATCAATTTCAGGTTTACTTTGGGTATTTGTCGAGCTCATTATGCCGGAACTCTCATATGGCAGGGAAAATGGTCCGAAGCTGAATCAGAATTGCAGGAATCTTTGATCGATCTGGAAAACAGTCGTCCTCCCTATGTAATCGAAAGTATTGCCCGGCTAGGGGAATTGCGCAGGCGACAGGGAAGGTTTGCAGAAGCGCAAAAGCTATTTGATCAAGTAGAATATCACCCCATTGCCATATTAGGAAAGGCAGAGTTACTGATTGACGAAAATTCAAATTTTCAATCAGCAGGTGAAATGATAGATTTCTACCTCCGCACTCTGCCTGAAACAAACATTTTACAACAGATTCCGGCGCTTGAACTTCAAACTAAAGTATTTGCAGCAACAGGTATGTATTCAAAAGCAGATAAGGTCTATAGAAAACTTAAAAATATCGTTTCTGTCATAAACACTATGCCCATTCGCGGTTCAATTTATTATACAGGAGGCTTATTGGCATTGAGTAAAAAAGAGTATAAGGAAGCTTGCCAATTGCTACAAGATGCAGTTTATTGTTTTGGCAAATGTTCAATTACTTTTGAAACTTCCATGGCCCGGCTTAATCTGGCTCGTGCTTTAATAAAAATCGGAAGAATTTCCCAAGCGGAAAAAGAAGTTCAATCTGCTTTCAATGCTTTTCATCAAATTGGAGCCATTCATGGCAGGAAAATGTCACAGAAATTACTTGAAGAACTAGGGAAGAGTCAAAAGAGAGGAAAAATCTACCTTGACCAAAATACTCTTCCTTTAACTAAACGTGAAGTGGAGGTTCTTCGTCTGGTTGCTGATGGTAAGACCGATAAACAAATTGCAGGGATTCTTTTCCGTAGTGAACATACAGTACATCGTCATATTTCAAATATACTACGGAAACTTAATGTTTCCTCACGCTCTGCTGCGGTTGTTTCACTCGCAAAAAGCAAAATATTATAAAGAAATTCATCCAGCCTAAAGGATATGAAGATATCAACATTTATATAATACGCAAATAAAAAAAAATGGCCTGTTTTTGCCATTTTTTACTTCCCCAATAATATGACCCATTTTAGTGAAGAGTTATACCCAAAATACAAATAATTTTGTACTATAAAATAAATTATTATGAATCCCAATAAAGCATTATGGGAAAAAGGGGATTTTACCCTGATTGCAGAAACCATGCGCCAAAGCGGTAACGAATTGGTAGATAAACTGGGCATTACAAAGAGAATGAAGGTACTTGATCTCGGATGTGGTGACGGTACTACCGCAATACCCATAGCAAAACTGGGTGCAGATGTCCTTGGCGTGGATATTGCCAGCAACCTGGTTGAAGCAGGTAATATACGATCTAGAAAAGAAGGTCTAACCCATTGTACTTTCCAGGAAGGAGACGCCTGCAATTTAAGAGGCTTGGAGGATGAATCATTTGATATGGTTATAAGTATATTCGGTGCCATGTTTGCTTCAAAGCCCTATGATGTTGCGAAAGAAATGGTGCGTGTCACAAAACCGGGAGGCAAAATCATCATGGGTAATTGGATTCCAGGGGATCCTACTTTTGTGGCTCAGCTCCTCAAAATCAGCTCTTCCTACTCACCTCCCCCTTCAAATGGATTTATCAGTCCGATGACCTGGGGTGTAGAGAACAATGTTATAGATCGCTTTGGCCAGGCAGGAATAAAAAGGGAAAATATTACAATGGTAAAAGATACATACACCTTTATTGCTCCATATTCATCATCTGAGTTTTTATTGGTATTTAAGAATTTCTACGGTCCAACCATGAATGCATATGAAGCAGCTGGAAATAATGGAAAGGAGGAATTTTTACATAAGGAATTAGATGAACTATTTAACAGCCAAAACCAGAGTGAATCAGTGGACAGAACTTCAATTCCAGCTACTTATTTAAGGGTTTCAATTCAATGTTAATTGTATATAAAAGCCAATAGTAAAGGGATAACAATAATATGATTTCATTCACTAATAAAAATGAGCCAGCGATGAACATACAAGATATAATTCAAAAACAATTAGATGATTTCAATCGTCACGATTCTGATGGTTTCGTTTCAATCTATACAAACAATGCCATCTGTTATGATCCATTCTATGAGCAGCCACTCCAAGGCAAAGAAGCTATTCTTCAAGATTTAGTCGATTTCATTAAAGGCTTTCCAGATTTTAAGGGAAATTTGAATGGCAATATTTTAATCCATGACAATACTGCCGCATTTGAACTTGAATTGTCAGGTACTCATAAAGGTGATTTACAAAGTCCCGGAGGGGTAATTCAACCCACAAACCGAAACATCCGAATTTTAATGGGACGTTTCCTGCAATTTACCAAAGAAGGAAGAATTTATTCAGACAACCGCTATTATGATACCATGATCATAATGGTTCAATTGGGACTGATGCCAATGAATTCATAATTTATTCCTCATCTACAATCAATGGCTCCAAAATCCTTTGTATATTAAAACCTGTTCTGGACTAAACCTTAAATTAAATTTCCCTACCTCAATTCAGCACATTTTGATGCAAGGAACCACTGTCACCTGGTGGATCCCTCCATTAACACACCATCTCTCATTCAATCTGAAGTTTCCACCAAGCCTACTTAATTGTTTCATTTACAACTTACTCAGCTTCCAATCTTCTCATAATAAATTTCTATCTTCACTACATCTTTGGGAAATTATGGGATATAACATACACTGTGTATGCAGTTAATCTGAAGGGATTCTTTTTTCTGAATTATCTAACAAAGGGAGTTTCTGAAACTATAAATAATATTATTAAATTAAGAAAGAAACAGGAAAGGAATTGATTGCAATTATTTTATTGGGCTTGGGGGCATTGTTTATTTATTTTTTGCCAACCATCATTGCATCAGGAAGAGGCTCTGTTGCTACTTTTATGATATTTCTGGTTAACCTTTTTGGAGGTTGGACGATTGCACTATGGATTTTTGTATTGATATGGGCTTTTCGTTCAAAGAAGAAATGAAAATGAATGATGATGAAAAGAAAAAACTTTACAGTTTTTACCATCATTCTCCTGGCACTCTTCATTTATATATCTATTCTGGTTGAAGTAAGGATCTTAACCCATACAGATTATTTTATTGCAACATCAGATTTAAATGTAAGATCGGGTGCAGGAACAATACATCCTGTTTCTTTTATAATCCACGAAGGGGAAGAAGTTGAAATTTTATCAAAAAAAGACAATTGGTTTTATGTCAGGTATGGAGATGATTTTGGGTATGCTCATTCTGCCTATTTAAAGTACAATAGAACTTCCCCGGCCACCATCTCCCCATCATTTCATAAAACGTTAAAAGTACTGGTGATTGGAATTCTTGCTGGAATGATTATTATTGTTGGAAACAAAGTATACAAGAATGCAGCATATAAAAAATTACTTAATTCCGTTACAAAGTCAAATAGAGGCACAAGATCTGAAAGAGAATTGATATTCAAGTTATTGCAATGGGGAATCCCTGCACCATCGATTTTTCATGATTTGTATCTTAAAAAAGTCAATGGGGAATATTCTCAAATTGACTTGGTTGTCATTACTGAAGTTGGGATCATTGTGTTTGAAGTAAAAGAATATAGTGGTTGGATTTTTGGAAGTGGAAATCAACAACAATGGACACAAGTATTAGCATATGGCAAGCAGAAGTATCGGCTATTTAATCCGATACTGCAAAACAACAAGCATATAGGAGAATTGAGAAAAAAACTCAAGCATATTGATCAGATACCGTTTTATTCCATTGTTGTATTCTTTGGTGATTGTGTATTGAAAGACATCAACTACGTTCCCAATGGAACATACCTGGTGAAATCAAACAGAATACCGGAAGTCATGAGACTTATAACACAAAATAATCATCCTGTCGAATATACTAATAAGCATAAAATCATCACAACACTGAAAGAAGCTGTACAAAACGGAGATAATGCAGAAATCCAGGCTCAACATATTGAAAACATCAAGGACTTATTAGGAAAAGATAGAATAATTGAATGAAATAAAACGCAGGATGAACTGGCCACAGAGGCAAGCATTAGTCGCTCTACACTCAGCTTATTGGAACGGGGAGAATCGGTAACCGTCTCCACTCTGATACAGGTATTGAGGGTGCTGGATCAACTACATCTTTTTGATGCATTTGAGATCAAGGAAACACTCAGTCCTTTGGCTTTAGCCAAAATGCAGAAAGAAAAACGCCATCGAGCCAGGAAAACATCTAAAAAGATTCAACCTAAAGAAGAAACAGACTGGTAAGTCATGCAAGCAGCTGAAGTAAAAATTTGGGAACAACTTGCCGGTGCAGTAGCCTGGGATCATGAAAGAGGTTTTGCCACCTTTGAGTATAACCCTGGCTTCAAGCGATTGGGCTGGAATTTGGCGCCACTAAAAATGTCAACATCAGATCATCGAAATATATTTTCATTTCAGGAACTGCGTAAAGGCAAAAACACATCTTTCGATACTTTCAAAGGTTTGCCCGGATTGCTTGCCGATGCTTTGCCTGATCAATATGGTAACCAGTTGATCAACCTGTGGTTAGCGCAACAAGGAAGACCACAAGACAGTATGAATCCCGTAGAAATGCTCTGTTTTATTGGCACACGAGCCATTGGAGCACTTGAATTTGAGCCGGTAGTTCTTAAAGAATACAGGAGGACTTTTTCTATTGAAATCGACAGTTTGGTAGCCTTAGCGCAAAAAATACTGACACAAAGAGAAGCGTTTACCACTCACTTCAACAAAGACGATGAACCATCCTTATTGGAAATAATAAAAATTGGAACAACAGCTGGGGGTGTCCGACCTAAAGTAATCATTGCCTGGAATGAAATGACAGGAAAAGTAAAATCAGGACAAACCAGGGCTCCCAAAGGTTTTGAACATTGGCTCCTCAAGCTCGACGGTGTCAGCGATGTTCAGTTAGGCGATAGCCATGGATATGGCAGAGTAGAAATGGCATACTACAATATGGCAAAAGCTTGTGGGATTCACATCATGCCTTCAAGATTGCTGGAAGAGAATGGCAGGGCACACTTCATGACTAAGCGGTTTGACAGAGAAGGCGGTGATGGTAAACATCATGTACAAACCTTCTGTGCAGTAAAGCACTTTGATTACAACCTTGTCAACAGCTTTAGTTATGAACAACTTTTTCAGTGTATGAGAGAATTGAAGCTTTCATATGCGGATGCAGAGCAGATGTTCAGGCGGATGGTATTCAATGTCATTGCCAGAAATTGTGATGATCATACTAAAAATTTTTCTTCCTTTTAAAAAAAGGTGGCAGGTGGGAGTTGTCTACTGCATATGATCTGTACCATGCATTCCGTCCGGACAGCCATTGGGTCAACCAACACGCGCTAAGCATAAATGGAAAGAGAAAAGAAATAACCCGAGCTGATCTTCTGGTTATCGGTGATTCTATAAGTTGTAAAAAAGCATCCTACATAATTGATGAAATTAACCATGTAGTAAATCAATGGAAAAAATTTGCCAATGAAGTGGATGTTAAACCCAGCTTACACAATGATATTGGCAAAACCCTTTTAAATCTATCAAAATAAAACTCTGAGGTTTTATCCAATTATTGTGTATGTTCCTGTCTTATCGAATATGTATTGTAATAAAAGCTTCTACAGGACATTCAGTCTTTATCTCAGGGTTGTCATTTATTCCATTATTATCAATTCATACTTACATAACCCTTTCGGGTTTGATTGCAATTTGTCTATATTTGAAATATCATATATCGTAAAATACAGTATAAAACTTCAGAATTAACCCACTTATTACGGGTTACCTGGGAAAGAATGATAATTAAAATGTGCAATATTTAAGCAATGTCACAATCTCGTCAACTCGCAGCCATCATGTTTACCGACATAGTCGGATACACTGCTTTAATGGGGAATGATGAGGCATTGGCGTTTGCCTTCCTGAATAAAAACAGGCAGCTGCAAAAACCTATCATTGCA
>JRYF01018134.1_pt1 | contig 13127 bp, 6 predicted proteins | sample 235331 | NCBI WGS metagenome assembly JRYF01 (sample SAMN03074217, study PRJNA261475) | activated sludge metagenome | biome: Wastewater Treatment Plant; feature: Wastewater; material: Activated sludge; isolation source: activated biomass of a wastewater treatment plant treating hydrocarbon... ... | reverse complement strand
GAAGAAGATCTCCGCGGCGTCCCTGCGCGCCTGGGCAGCGATCATCGGAAACGTCACGCGCTGCCATTGCTCGATGGCCAGTGGGTCACGCTGGTAGGCGCGCTGCAGAGGCTTCTGTGCCGTCAAGCCCAGCCGAGCCAGCATCGCACCGATGCTGGCCAAGGACAGTTGCGTGTCGAAGCGCTCCAGCACCAGAGACTGGACGATTTGGCGAGTCCACAGGCCGAAGTCAAATCCGTACTGCTGCGGGTTCTTCCCGTTGACCCACCGAAGGACCTGACGCTCCTGGGTCAGGCTCAGCTTGCGGGGTCTGCCGCTGGCCTTTGTCGAAGCCAACACACGAACTCCATTGCCTCGCCCTTTGACTGCCGCGCGGCACTTGAACGCCCAAGATCGATGCAGGCCGAATGACGCCGCGACAGCCGCCGCGCTCTCACCCTCATTCATCCTCTGCACGGCAAGCTTGCGCATCACCTCAAGGGTCTCGTGGCCAAGAGTTCGTCCATCTCGCTTCATGCGACTTGAGATATCCAGCCTCTGCAAAAGTTCCTCAAATGTCTGCTAAGTTACTGACTTATGAGTAACGTACAGAATTTTCCGTTTCTTGAGGGCACCCCATGTAGCTCTCCATGCAGAGGCGACTCGCGGATGCGGGTCAACGTACCTTGCGGATCAGCGATGTCCAGCAGCGTCATCGATCCATAAGCATGGGTGACATAGCTACGTGCACACCAGAAAGCAGGAGGGGCGTTGGAAGAGATATCGGATGTCAAAATCGAACCATTGACGATGGGGAGGAGTAGGCGTGGGGAAGAAGGAAGGCAAGAAGACGCTGACCCTGGACGAGGTGCTGACCTACTACCGCGATGCGGCACAGAGCAAGCGCGGCCTCGGCGACAGTTTCGAGCGCCTGATCGCTCAGTACCTGCTTGCCGACCCGCAGTACGCGGACAAGCTCAGCGATGTGTGGCTGTGGTCGGAGTGGCCCGATCGCTGGACAGTGGACGTGGGTATCGACCTGGTTGCCCGGGAGCGCAGCACTGGGGACTACTGGGCCATCCAGTGCAAGTTCCTCGACCCGGACAGCTACCTGCAGAAGAGCGAGATCGACTCGTTCTTCACCGCCTCGGGCAAGAAGTTCGCCACCAAGGACGGCGAGCGGTACTTCACGCACCGCCTGATCATCTCGACGACCGACAAGTGGAGCAAGCACGCGGAAGAAGCGCTTGCTGACCAGGTCACCCCCGTCAGCCGCCTGTGGTTCAAGGATCTGGCCAACAGCCCGATCGACTGGTCCTCGCTGGACATCGACAAGCCGGGCGAGCTGAAGCTCAAGAAGAAGTACCCGACCAAGCCTCACCAGACCGAGGCGATCGAGCTATCGATCGAGGGCTTCAAGACTGCGGACCGCGGCAAGCTGATCATGGCGTGCGGAACCGGCAAGACGTTCACGGCGCTGCGCCTGACTGAGCAGCAGACGCCGAAGAACGGCCTGGTCCTCTTCCTGGCGCCCTCGATCTCGCTGGTGTCGCAGACGCTGCGCGAGTGGAGCGCGCAGGCCCTCGAGCCCTTCCACGCCTTTGTTGTCTGCTCGGACAGCAAGGTCGGCAAGGAAGAGGAGGACATCAAGACGCACGACCTGGCGTACCCGGCCACCACTGACGCCAAGGCGCTGGCCAAGACCGCCAAGCTGCTCACGAAGGATCGGCGTACGGTCGTTTTCTGCACGTACCAATCGATCCAGGTGATCAGCGACGCGCAGAAGCAAGGGCTTGGCACCTTCGACCTGGCCATCAGCGACGAGGCTCACCGGACCACGGGCCTGACGTTGGCCAACGAGGACCACTCGGAGTTCGTGAAGATCCACGACAACCAGGTGGTGAAGGCCGCAAAGCGGCTGTACATGACCGCGACGCCGAGGATCTACGGCGAGGCATCGAAGACCAAGGCTGGCGAGAAGGAGGCGACCCTTTTCTCGATGGACGACGAGGCGACCTTCGGGAAGACCTTCTACCGCCTCGGATTCGGAAAGGCCGTCGAGCTCGACCTCCTGGCTGAGTACAAGGTGGTGATCGTGGCCGTCGAGGAGACGGCCATGGCAAAGCTCGCCAACGACTACAACAACGCCTACAAGCTCGACGAGAAGAAGGCTGTCGACATCCGGTTCGCGACGAAGATCATCGGGACCTGGAAGGGGCTATCCAAGCAGGGCTTGGTCGAGATCGACGGCGAGGAGCAGGTTCCTCTGAAGGAGGACATGACTCCGATGCGCCGGGCGGTGGCGTTCTCGCGCTCGATCAAGGACTCCAAGCAGACGACGGAAGTTTTCGCGCAGCTGGTGGGCATGTACAACAAGCGCCACGCCGGCGAGGAGACCAACCTCGTCCAGTGCGAGCTGCATCACGTGGACGGGACGATGAACGCCCTGGTCCGCCTGAGCGAGCTGGCCTGGCTGAAGGCAGAGCCCGAGGAGGGAGCGTGCCGGATCCTGTCCAACGCTCGCTGCCTGTCGGAAGGCATCGACGTCCCCGCCCTGGACGCAGTGGCGTTCTTCGACACCCGCGAGTCCATCGTCGACATCGTGCAGTCGGTCGGCCGTGTGATGCGCAAGGCACCCGGCACAGGCAAGAAGTACGGCTACATCATCCTGCCGGTCTGCATCCCATCGACGAAGGTCGCCAAGTACAACGACTACATCGACAGCGATCCCCAATTCAAGGGCATCTGGCGCGTCATCAAGGCGCTGCGGGCGCACGACGAGTCGCTGGTCGACGAGGCGGAGTTCCGCCGCAAGATCACGGTCATCACGGGCGGTGGCAAGAAGGACGGTGGCGAAGGCTGGAAGAACGAGAACCTGCCGCTGGACTTCCCGGACATCCCCCTGGATGCCGTGACCGAGGCCGTCTACGCGGCGGTGCCCAAGAAGCTGGGCGACCGTGAGTACTGGAGCCAGTGGGCCCGGGATGTCGCCGTCATCGCCGAGAGGTTGATTGCTCGGATCAAGGAACTGATCCAGAAGCCAAAGCCCAAGAAGGCCTTCAATGGCTTCCTGAAGGGCCTCAGGGAGAACCTGAACCCCGCCGTGACTGATGCCGAGGCCATCGAGATGCTGGCCCAGCACATCATCACGAGGCCGGTCTTCGAGGCCCTGTTCGACACCTACTCATTTACGAAGAGCAACCCGGTGTCGAGCTCGATGCAGCACATCGTCGAGCTCCTGGATGCACACGAGGTCGACAGCGAGACCGAAAGCCTGGAGAAGTTCTACGCCAACGTGCGAGACAGGGTCAGCCTGGCCAAGAGCGAGAAGTCAAGGCAGGACATCATCCGCAACCTATACGACACGTTCTTCGGCAGTGCCTTCCCCAAGGTCGCAGAGCGTCTGGGAATCGTCTACACGCCGCTCGAGGTCGTCGACTTCATCATCCGAAGCGTCGAGGTTGCTCTCAACCGCCACTTCAAGGCCAGCATCGCAGACAAGGGAGTCGAACTGCTCGACCCGTTCACTGGGACTGGCACGTTCCCTGTACGACTGCTGCAGCTGGGCCTGATCAAGCCGGAGGCACTCAAGCACAAGTACTTGAACGAGCTGCATGCCAACGAGATCGTGCTGCTGGCGTACTACATCGCCACCATCAACATCGAAAGCGCCTACTTCGGGGCGACTGGTGAGCATCTGCCGTTCGAGGGCATCGTGCTCACGGACACCTTCCAGATGAACGAGGCGGCCCAGGGAGAGATCGAGGGCGGGTTCTCCCTCGAGAACAGCGAACGGGCTCAGAAGCAGAAGAAGCGTCCCATCCGCGTGGTGTTCAGCAATCCACCCTACTCGGCGCAGCAGGAAAGCGAGAACAACAACAACAAGAACCAGGACTACCCCTCACTGGATGCCAGGATTGCTGCGACCTATGTGGCCAAGTCAAAGGCTACGCTGCTGAAGAACATGTATGACTCCTACGTCCGCGCCCTTCGGTGGGCATCGGGNNCCTTCCTGAAGGCACCCAACCTGGACGGTGTCCGTAAGGGGCTCTGCGACGATTTCAGCCATCTCTACATCTTCGACCTGCGAGGAGACCAGCGCACGTCGGGAGAGACCTCCAAGAAGGAGGGTGGCAAGATCTTCGGCTCTGGTTCAAGAGCCAGCGTGGCGATCTCGATTCTGGTAAAGGATCCGTCGCACAAGGGGCCGAGCGAGCTGCACTACTACGACATCGGGGACTACCTCACCAAGGAGCAGAAGCTAGAGACCATCGATTCGCTCGGCAGCATCGAGGCCATCGAATGGAAGCGACTGCACCCCAACGACGAGGGAGACTGGGCAGAGCAGAGGGACCCGAAGTTCGCCACGTTTGTGGCGATGGGCACCAAGAACTCAAGCGACGAGAAGGCGATCTTTGACGTCTACACACTGGGTGTCGTGACCAACCGGGATCCGTGGGTCACGAACAGTTCCAAGGAGACTTTGGCCAGCAGCGTCAAGAGGATGCTCGATCAGTACGGCGCCGACTTGAAGAAGTACAGCTCCGTGGTGAAGGGACTGGCAAAGACGGCTTGGCCAGAAGTGGACGACTACGTCACCGTGGATGCCAAGCGGATCAGCTGGACACGCTCACTGAAGGGAAGCCTCAAGCGGCTGAAGCAGATCGAGTTCAACGAAGAGCAGATCGTCAAGACGGCATACCGCCCGTTCGCCCCGCAGTGGCTGTACTTCAGCAGGACGCTGAACGAGATGGTCAATCGTGTGCCGTCGCTGTTTCCGACGCCTCACCACAAGAACATCGTGATCTCGAGCACCGGGGTCGCGGACCGCAAGGGCTACTCCGCGCTCGCTGCTGACTGCGCTCCGAACATGCACCTGACGGACACCGGGCAGTGCTTCCCGATGTACTGGTACGAGCGGGTGGGCGAAGAGCAAGCAGAAGGTGGCCAGGATTCGCTGTTCTCGGCCCGCGGGGAGCCCGACGAGCACGGCTACATCAAGCACGACAGCATTAGCGACTGGGCGCTTAAGTTCTTTCAGACGAACTACCGCGACAAGAAGATCACCAAGGAGGATCTCTTCTGGTACGTCTACGGGGTTCTGCACTCGCCGGAGTACAAGCAGCGGTTCGCCGTGGACCTGAAGAAAGGGCTGCCCAGGATGCCATTGGCGGGCGACTTCTGGGCCTTCAGCACCGCCGGACGAGCTCTGGGTGACTTGCATGTGGGCTATGAAACTGTCGAGCCCTTCCCCCTCCAGGAGGAGTCATCACGACTCGTGATGGAGCGTGGGGACTACAAGGTGACCAAGATGGTCTTCGGCAAGAAGGATGGGAAACCGGACCGTTCGGTGATCGTCTACAACGGCAACGTGGTGCTGCGCGGGGTTCCTTCGAAGGCCTATGAGTACGTGGTGGCAGGCAAACCAGCCATCGAGTGGGTCATGGAGCGCTACCAAGTCATGATCGACAAGGACAGCCAGATAAAGAACGACCCGAACACTTGGTCTGAAGACCCCCGCTACATCCTCGACCTGGTCAAGCGCGTCGTACGCGTCAGTGTCGAGAGTGCAAAGATCATCTCGGAACTGCCTGCGCTGCAGGAGATGGGTGACTGACTTGAGTGGCCTACGAGGGTCAATGTCTTAAGCACTCCAGCAAGGCATGACTCCTTCGCAAAGGTCGAGCTTCCCGTCGGGAGGCGCCTAGCTTAGGAGAGCATGATGAGCAACTCGCTCAGTGCGATGGGAATCAAGAGGATCCCGATCAAGCAGAGGACGCAGGCATGGTTCGACTGGCGCAACGGCCTGGACCTGCCTGACGGCAAGCCCCGGATCACCGCCACGACGGCCACCGTCATCGCTGGCGACAGCGTGTCCGGCCAGACGCCCTACCAGCTCTGGATGGAGATGACCGGCCGGCGGGCGAAGGCAGAGGCCAACGACTTCCTGAAGAAGCTCATGAAGCACGGTGAAGTGACCGAGCCGAAAGCGCGGCAGGCCTACATCGACTACACGGGCAACATCGTCGAGGAAGCGTGTATCGAGCACCCGCTGCACCGGTGGTGTGCTGCCAGTCTGGACGGCTTGACCAAGTCGGGAGATATCCCGGTCGAGATCAAGTGCCCGATCAGCCAGCGCATCCACAACATGGCGAAGAACCAGGAGGTGCCGTCTTACTACTACCTGCAGGTGCAATGGCAGATGATGTGCCTGCCGGGGGTGATGGAGGAGCACTACTGGTCGTACTACGAGGACGACGAGGACGGTGTNNACTGGCGCCCTGGTGGTGGTCAAGCGCGACGAGATGGTGATCCAGCGGCTCTTCAACGAAGCGCTGAACTTCCGGACGTGCGTGCTCGAAGACCGACCGCCTGCGAGCGACGACTGGCTGATCGCGGCGAAGCTGTACCGCGAAGCGAAGCTGGAGCAGGAGGAAGCAACGGCGCGATTGAGCACAGCCCAGAAGAGGCTGATCGAGCTGATGCCGATCGACAAGAAGACCTTCGACGGCGGTGGCGTGATGGTCACCGGCTACACCGTCAAGGGGAAGGTGGACTACGCGAAGCTCATCCAGGACCTGAACAAGTCCGACGACGAGGTGAAGCGTGCGGTCGAGGCGGCACGTGCGCCCGGCGAGGTCGACTACCGGAAGGCACTGGAGCTGCTGGGCTTCAGCGAGACGGAAATCGAAGACCTGTTCACCAAGCACCGTGTCGGTGGCGAACTGCGCTACCGCTTCACGGAAGTGCAGGGCTACGTGCCGGCGCAGGTGGCTGAAGCGAACGCTTCGGCGCAACAGCAGGAACCGGCAACGCCGGCACTACCCGAGGACGGTCGTCAAGACTGGACCTGGTAGCGATTCACACCATGCCCTCAGACCGAACAGGTCCGAGGGCATTTTTCATGCGACGGCAGGCTCGGCGGCCGTGCGCCGGGTGCGCTCTGTGGACTTCTTCGTGGCCTTCGCAGACTTGCCGGCGGCAGCGGGCGCGGGCTGCGGGCGACCGGACCGTGCGGTCGAGGAAGACCGGTTGATCGCCGCAACCGAGAACTGGGCCTTCAGGTGGCGAGATGTCGCCTCCTGGTAAAGCATGGCGATGAGGATCTTGCTGTCGCGGTCAAGCGCGTCCCAGCGATCTGGAGCAATGACGAAGGAGCTCCAGTGCCGATCCTCGAGCATGGCCTTGTAGACCTGGTTGAGATCGTCGTCGATCGTGCCGGGTGCAAAGAAGTGTCGCGGCTCCAGAACCTCTGCCAGGTTGAGAACCTGGATGAGCGGACGGTTCAGGAACTCGGCAATGAGTTCAAGCCGGGCTTGTGCGGCATTGGAGATGGACCGGTGCCCGTTGACGATCGCCTTCCAGTAGGTCTCTGTGAAGCCGAACTGATCGTAGAGGCTGAGGATGTCGACGCCTTGGTTAACGGCCTCGTGCGCGATGGCGTCGATGAGGTACGAGCCCTTGAGGGAGCCTGGCGCTTCGGCTACGTCGACGTCTGCAGGCGATGATGAGGGGGCCTGTCGGGAGGACTTGGCTTGGGGAGATCTCTTATCGGACACGGGTCACTCCAAGTGGGCACGAAAGCTCAGCCAGCAGCGAGGCAACGCGCACCTAAAACGAGCGGCTGACGTATGACCGCGCAGCGAACAGGTCTCTTGAATTATAGGCGTTACGTGGTAACGGAGGTGGTTCCAGCGCGCCCAGAAGACTGTTCTTTCGTACAGCTTGCACGGCTTGAGAAGAGTGTCGTCCCATGGTGACGATCCCGATCGGTCGATTATCGGGGCAAAGAACCTACACTCCTTCTGCGAAGAGAACCTTATAGGAGCCTGCAATGCTTTCACGCGAGAACCGGAACAACCTGGATGCGTACGGCTTCCGGGAGGGCATGCGCAACGTCGTGTACCTGTGCGGCTTCGCGAGGTTCATGACGAAGAAGTCCGGTTTCATCCAGCAGACCCGCAACGAGAACCACTTCATCCCGTTCGTCCTGAAGGACCGGGACACGATGCCGCAGGTGGCCAAGGAAGGCGCCTTTGTGAAGGTGATGGCCCACGTGATCGGCGCCAAGCTGCCCAGCGGCCACCGGATCTGCGTGCTGCGCGCCTTCAACATCGAGAAGGCCGACGTGCTCGACGCCCCGCCGGAAAGCGTGTGGGACATCCAGCCGCCGCCGGGTGCGCCGGTGTCGGACTTCCGGCCGAAGTTCGGCAAGGGTGGGGTCGAGCTCAGCGGGCGCAGCAACATGGTGCACATCGCGGGCTTCGTGGGCGGGCTGCTGTTCGAGCGCAAGGGGAAGATTAAGGAAGACGGCACGCCACGGAGCAACGACTGCCTGCGGGTTCTGATCCGGCAGACCGAGAAGGACGAGGAAGCGATCCCGGTGAAGATCTACGGATCGGCGGCCGGTCCTCAGGCGAAGGTGCTGAAGCTGGGCCAGCCGGTTTACGTCCGGTTCTCGAAGATCGAGATCGACGTGAAGAAGACGGGCAAGGTCGGCGACGACGGCATCGAGGAGGTGATGAAGTACCCCCAGCTGAAGACGACCGAGATCATCAAGCACGCCGACCGCGACGTGATCACGCGGGTGCCGCAGTGGGCGATCCAGCTCGCAATGGAGGGTCGGGCCCAGGGCAGGCCGGCGGTCGCGGACGGCAAGCTGAAGGCTCCAGAAATCGTTGCCGGCGGAGCGGATGTGGGATCGACGCCGACGGCAGGCGTCGAGGCCGATGACGGCGTCGGCGAGGAGCAGATGGCCGACCTCCTGGCTGCGGTCTCGAGCCGGCCGGTAGCGGCAACGACGTGAGGCAACGATGATGCGACGCAGCCCCGTCGTCGGAGCAGCCTTCGGGCTGCTTTTCTTTTACTGGACTGCCCTGTTCCTGTTCGATCTCCTGCGAGGCCAGATCGGCATGAGCACGGAGTGGGTCAGCCGGATGACCGATCGCGGGATCGCCATCGGTCTGGGCGCGATCGCCGGCGTGGCACTGGTGACGTACGGCATGTGGCTGAAGCGAAAGCTGGCGCGGGTGAGGCTGATCGGTGACGACGTCCGAGGCGTGAAGTGCAGCATCGGGGAGTTGCCGGTGATGCTGCACGCACCAGTCCAAGCAGAGAAGGTGATGCCACCGGGAAGCATGAGGCTGCCCAAGCACAAGTGCATCGACCGCGACTGGATGCCGAAGTGGTTCGAGGAGTACGAGAAGGAATACCCGGCACACGCCAGGATGCTTCGGGCGTGCGAGCGCGTCATCAACGCCAAGCCAACGCTTCCGGCGGCTTGCAAGAACGGCGTGAAGAAGGACTATGCGTACGGCTACGACGGCCACAACCACGGGAACCACACGCTGGTCGAGCACGCGTACGTGACGGGCGCCGTGGGCATCCACCTTTCGGGCGCGTTCGAGTTCGAGGGGTCGTTCATCGTGAACGACAAGGGCGAGAAGGAAGGGGTGTCGAAGAAGAATCCGAACTACCGCTTCAACGCGTCGGACCCGATGGTGGGTCTGCTGTGCTATGCCCACGATCTGGGAAAGATCGAGACGTTCGGCCTGAGCGATAGCGGCGAAGTGATCGCGCTCGAAGGCGAGCACGACCTGGCGGGCGCCAGGATGATGGCTCGGATGGACGAGTTCTGGGATCTGCCGGAAGAAGACCGGATGATCCTTCTGCTGGCGGTGAGCAACTACCACACGCCGTCGAAGATGCCGATGGATCGCAATGGTCAGCTGATCTCGGATCGGTGCCAGGCGCTGCTGGAGTTGATGATCGAAGCAGACATCAGAGCTGGTCTGATCGAGAACGGACAGGAGGACGAGCTCGGCAAGACGCGTGAACTGCCGATCGTCGAATCGACGTACACGGGGCACTTGTGGGAGGCCTTCACGGACCTGATCATCGAGGCGGGACGGATCAACGGTCAGCGGGACAAGTTCGGGATCGGCCAGAAGAACGTCGTCGACGGCAAGGCGATCATCGTGGTCTACGAGAAGGAAGTGCGCGAGGAACTGCTGAAGCGCATGGAGCTACGCAACTCGCAGAAGGGAAAGGCCGACGGTGGTGTGAAGGTGATCACGCGAGATCTGCTGCGCGTCCTGGATGAGAAGGGGATGCTTGTCACGGAGTGGGGCGACATCAAGGCAGCCAGCGCGGACGAAGCCATGTGGCAGATCGACTGGTACGGCCGAGATCCAAAGCGGCTGGGATCGCCGATCTCCAAGAGCATGTGCACGATCGTGTTTGAGCCGAAGGGTGAACTCGAGCGCCTGGCCGAGATGAAAGACCATGACTCGGTGCCGAAGCTGGTCGGTCTGTATGGCAGCGAAACGAGAGAGACGAAGCGTTCGTCGGAGCTGAAGGACGCGATCGCGATGTCGGATCCGGAGAAGTGGCTGGTAGAAGGGCCTGACGGCACCGTTCAGCTGGCAGCCGAGGGAAGGAAGAAGACGAAGGCGAAGGCTGAGACGAAGGAGCGTGCACGGGAAACGCAGGCGCACAAGGCGGTGAGCGTGGAGACCCAGCCTGGAGTCGCGGACGAGGAGACTGTCATGGGAGTTGTCGACGATCCGGCGGCTGGTCATGCACAGGCGGACGGTGAACCGAGAAAGCATCCAGAGAAGACGGCAACGAAACCCGTGGAGGTGCCGATGCCGGACTCGGTGCGGGCAGTGAAGGAGCAGCTCAAGCGACGAGCTGCTGAACGGCAGCAGAGCCAGGCATCAGGGTCGAAGGCGGATGCAAGACCGCGGAAGCAGTCGACCGAGGAAGAACGGGTGAAGGAAGGACTGCTTCACGTGATCGCGCTGGTGAAGCAGGGTGAGATCCCGTTCAGCGAGACCGGCGACGGTCGAATCGCGATCTCACTGGAGGCGATGAAGGCGATCAGCCACGGCACGCCTTGGCTCACCGACAGGGTGGTGAGGTCGTTCGTGAAGAAGCGCTGGCAGGGCGTGCGCTTCAAGCAGCTGGGCAACGGGATCTACATCCTCGAGCTCGACGTGGAACTGGTCGAGACGCAGGACCCGCCCAAGCTCGACGAGGATCCGGAGCAGGAAGCCTGAGCAGCTGGGCTCTCAGGCGGAGCGCTTGGCCGGTTGGACGCGAAGGAGCAGGTTGGCAGCCGAGGCCAAGGCCTGCGCGTCCTTGACCGGCGCTGCGTCGGAAGAGGCTCGCCACGTCGCGACACGCTTGCGGCTGATGCCCAGGATCTTTGCCAGATCGGCGTCCATCGAATCGGGCTCCAGGAGGTCCGTGAAGGCCTTTGTGACGGCTTCGATGAGCTGAGCCTTGGTCATATCCGTCGGATCGATCGAAGGCTTGATCGGAAGGCGCTGCTGGGCCGTGGCGTGAACACGGCGCTCCCATTGGCTGATGCGACGGAACTCCGGTCGTTTGCTGTTGGGTGCGAGCAAGGTGTTGAGCGTCCACGGCTCCAGACCGATGACGCTCGACAGAAGGAGCCGCGAATCGGGTCGCTTAGAGATCTTCAGGATCGAGCACCACAGCTCGACCAGCTTGTTGAACGGAAGGTGAGCTGACGAGCCAGTCGCGTCGGGACGGTAGCCAGCGGCCACGGCCTTCTTGACCAGGGCGTCGTAAGTCACCAGATCTGGAGGAGAGATCGTCGTGCCGTTAGGACGCTTCCACCGCCAGACGGTGATCTGGTTGACGCCGATGACCTTGGCGAGCAAGGACTCGGCATCGCCACGACCGCTGATGTGCAGCGCCCTCTCCCACTCGTCGATGATCTCGGACTGGGGCTTGGCCGTGAGGCTGGCGTACTTTGTGACGGTGGTCTTGCTGTTCTTCAGCAGATCCTCGGCGGCTTTGACGATCCGAACGGGGACGCCGGCGGCGACCCGGCCGTAGATGTAGGAAGAGAAGGTGGCCAGCTGGATGCCGAGTGCGTGGGCCAGCTGGTGGTTGTTGAAGTGGAGTGCCTTCTGGACCCTCTGCAGCTTCTCGCGGCCGTCGGGGTCGAAGTTGGTGCGGGGCTTGCGGTGGGCTCGAGCGGGCGCCTCCTTGCGCGGCACGCGCGGCTCGCGAAGGGTGACGAAACCACCGATCCCCTTGACCACCGCCATGCCAGGTGGGGTATCGAGCGGCTTGACCACACCGAGCTTGCGAAGGAACTCCAGTTCAGTGACAGGCCGGGGCGGCTTTGCGTCACCGGTGGACGGAGAGGGTTCCTGCACGATTTCAGACTGAAGCGTCATGAGATTGGCCTTGCGACGAGCAAACTCCGCTTGGGCGTGTTCCTGATCGACACGGGCAAGGACCTCGTCGGAGATGTCCGCACCGTTGGAATTGACACCGAGGGACTCGAAGTGGTCGTCGAGATTCTCGCCGGGATGCAAGCTGACGTAACGCTCGGATGCCCTGACGTTCTGCTTCATGAGCGTCAGGCACACGTTGTGCGCCGTGGTTCCGACGAGGGTGTAGATAGCGGCAGGGTCGTTGGGCTGGGAGCAGAGCTTGTCGAGCAGCTTCTCGGCGAGAAGGATGGCGACCTGCTGGAGGATCTCTTCCTTGTCGTCGAGGCAGCGCGTCGCCCGGGCACGGTCGTGGATGATCTTGGCGACGCGCCGGTCCCGGTAGAAGGCGTTGATGACACCCTCGTAGGCGCTGCGGCCGCGCTTCTGGGCGACGGAGAAGGCTTCAGCCAGCAGGCGCTCGCTGTCTCGTCCGACGATCAGAGATTGAGATTCATCTTTCACGCAAGGAATTCTAGGTACCCCCCTCCCGATAACTCGGGCCGACACGTCACACACGCTCTAATCGACTGGCGACAGACGCAATTGCGAGAGGGAAGGCTTGGGCGAGAGCGTTCGAGCGAGCGAGAAGCTCCAAGGAAGAGGCACAGAAGATCAGCGCAGACCAGAAGGGAACAACCGCCCTGCCCTGGACTCTCAGGCTCAGTGGCTACCTTGATAAACCTTATTATCAAGGCATACGAAATAGGCCCGCAAAACCGCCCTTCTGAAATATGATGGGCAGAAACCGCGGTCTGACAAGGACTTAGCCGAGGCGCCCTGGCCGGCACCTTTCATCGAGTCCTGAACTTTCCGGCCGATCCGCGACCTGGAGCCCGCCACGATGAAGGAACGCACCGCCGCCGCCACACGCCGCCTGGGCCACCCGCAGCTGGC
>JRYF01007104.1_pt1 | contig 13131 bp, 17 predicted proteins | sample 235331 | NCBI WGS metagenome assembly JRYF01 (sample SAMN03074217, study PRJNA261475) | activated sludge metagenome | biome: Wastewater Treatment Plant; feature: Wastewater; material: Activated sludge; isolation source: activated biomass of a wastewater treatment plant treating hydrocarbon... ... | reverse complement strand
TTGTTGCGCTTGGACCAAAACGACATACGGAACCGGTAACAATTCCAGTAAGTATCAAAAACGAACCCTTGTATGGTTTTGGTGACAATAGTCAAGCCTTCGTTTCAACCGCAATCGGTGCTGGATCTGCGAATGAAAAGGCTACGTCATGGGGTCTTACCATAACGTGCACCCAAGGTGTCACTTTAACCATCCCAAGTAAAACCCCTGAACCGGGTCAGAATGTGTGCGGAAAGACCCTGTACTATTACAGTGCGAGCTATTTCAACATTAAGGATGAAACCCCCCTGATAAATGCCGGTGCGGTAAACAGCAATAGAACGACATCATCTGTCACGTATGTACTTACCGCCTATGACCATAATGGCAAGGTAATCGGCAGTGCTAAAGACATTGTTGCGCTTGGACCAAAACTATAACATCGCAACTTGAAATAACGAATTGGAGACAGCCTCCAATGTTTTCTGTAACCAACCAATCAATAGTGTAAGAGCCCATCTCTTTTACTCCAATCGATTGGAGTAAAAGTCTGCCTTGCTATCCCCGCGGCAGAGCCGACAGGTCGTCCTGGACGAACTAGTAAAGAATCGTTTGGCAGAGTTGGTGGTAGATTAGAAGATGGCGATTTTCGCTTTTCTGTACTTCACTTATTACTAGGTCCATGTATCATTAATGATACATGGACGGGTTTGGCTTAATGAAGATTTTGGGGTTATTTAGAACCAAGCTCTGTCCAGTAGTAGTACTCTACACTTCAGGTGTATTAAAAACCGCCGCGCCCCCGTAAGGGGGCGCGGCGGTTTTCGCTGTCTACTTAAGCAAACTTCTTACTTCGTCTCCTTCTTTAGAGGAAGGCCGATATGTCGCAATAAAGTTTCAGCTTCGGCCTTGGTCTTAGCAGTTGTCACGATAGTAACAGCCAGTGAGAACACATCCTTAATCTCCTCATCGTTACACTCGGGGAAGATAGTGTGCTCCTTAATACCAAGAGTATAGTTACCCATCTCGTCGATAGCCGTCACCTTAAGCCCATGAAAATCGCGGGTGCGCGGCAAAGCGAGGTGGATCAACTTATCTAGGAAGCTAATCATGCGCGCGCCGCGCAAAGTCACCTGGTAACCAATGATGTCGCCCTGGCGTGACTTGAAAGAAGCGATTGACTTCTTGGCTGGGCGGGGCGCCGCCTTCTGACCAGTAATGGTTGCCAGGCGATCCTGAATCAAGGCAATCTTAGCCTTATCCTCCACGCGGCCGGTACCAACCGCTACCACCACCTTCTCAATCTTCGGCGCCTGCATCACGTTCTTATACCCAAAAGTCTCCTTATGAGTAGCGTAGACTGTCTTCAGTCTGTCTGTTGTCATTGGCATACGATTTAGATTGTCTTACCACTGGGGCGAGCGACGCGCACCTTCTTGCGCTTCTCGCCTTCGCCCTCGAAGCGGTACCCGACTCGTACCGGCTTCTTGCCTTCTACTAATGCGACGTTCGAGATGTGAATCGGTAGACTCTTCTCGATAATCTGACCCTGTGAGCCACGACGTTGTGGCTTCTGGTGCTTCTTCACGACATTGATACCCTCGATGAGTACCTGATCTCGCCTCGGCAGGGCGGTCAAGACCGTCCCGGTTTTTCCTTTGTCTTTACCGGCGATAACCTGCACCGTATCTCCTTTTCTGATTTTCATACGTTTATATCGTTACAGAGCCTATACCACCTCAGGGGCAAGTGAGGCGATTTTCTGATAACCGGCTTCGGCAACTTCGCGGGGAATCGGTCCGAAGACACGGTTCGCACGCGGCTCCTTCTTGGCCTTGTCGACCAAAACAACGGCATTGTCATCAAAGCTCACGTATGAGCCATCGACGCGACGGAATGGCTTGCGCTGACGCACCACTACTCCGTACACGACATCCTTCTTCTTCACCATCTTGCGGGGCTCCGCGGTCTGGACCGAGAGGACCACCATCTCACCGAGTTCGGCGTAGCGCTTCTTCGAGCCACCAAGGACCTTGAAGACGCGACCGATCTTGGCGCCCGAGTTGTCGGTAATCTTAACGATTGATTGAGGTTGAATCATACTAGGCTTTGACTAGCTCGAAGTGTTTGCGCTTCGAGAGCGGGCGCGTGGCTCTAATATCGACCACCTGTCCTTCCTTGGCAGTATTGCCAGCGTCGTGGACTAGGTACTTCTTGGTGCGACGCATAAACTTCTTGTACTTGGGGTGCTTCACGTACCGCTCCACTGCTACCGTGATGGTATCTTGCATCTTGGTCGAGACGACCGTGCCGCGGAGCGTACGACGATTCACTGTTGTGGTGTCTTTTGTCATACGATTACTTGGTCTTGGCTCGACTGGTAAGTTCGGTCAGGGCGCGAGCGATCTCGGTCTTAGCCGTCTTGATTACTGAGGCCTTGCGACTAAATTTATCTTTGAAGCGCTCGGCGCGAACCGTTTCGCGCGCGGAGCGAACGAGCTCGGCGAGCTCAGCCGGGGTCTTCTTTCGAATGTCAGTCATTTTAATCATAAGTGATTGCCTTAAGCGCGCGTCTCTTCGCGACGAACGAGTTTACCTTGTAATGGGAGCTTGGCAGTCGCCTTGCGGAAAGCTTCGCGAGCAATATCCTCGCTTACGCCTTCCACCTCAAACAAGACCCGCCCCGGACGCACCTCAAAGACGAAGTGATCCGGATCACCCTTACCCTTACCCATCGGCACTTCAGCCGCCTTCTTGGTTACTGGTTTGTCGGGGAAAATGCGAATCCAAATCTTGCCAGTCTTGCCTAGGGTTCGAGAGATCACGCGACGAGCCGCTTCAATTTGGTTACTCTTCACGCGTGAAGCCGACGTGGCCTTAAGGCCATAAGACCCAAAGGCGACAGTCAGGCCACGACTCTCTGGCCGCGCCCGCTTCTCTTCACTCTTACGCGCGGTCTGCCACTTGCGGTGTTTTACTTTTTTCGGAAATAACATATATCTTTTGCTTAAGCGGTAGCACGGTTAGAGCGCGGCGCGGTCTCAGCTTGGCCACTCTTGCGGTCAGTAAAGACCTGTCCGCGGTAAATCCACACCTTGATACCAATCGCTCCGTACGGCAAACGAGCGGTGACGCGCGCGAAGTCGATATCGGCGCGGAGTGTCTGGAGTGGGATTCGTCCCTTCTTCAGCTCTTCGCGGCGGGCCATATCAGCGCCGCCAAGACGACCCGAAAGAATAATCCGTACTCCCTCTACATCGCGGTTGGCCATAATTTTTTCGACCGTCTGCTTCATAACGCGCCGGAAGGTCAGGCGCTTCTCGAGACCCTCAGCAATCATCTGACCCATAATCCGGGCGGATGATTCGGGTGAGCGCACCTCCTCGATATCAAGCTTCACTTCCGGCTTATCGGTCAACTTGGAAGAACGCAGGAGCTGATCAAGCTCTTTCTTGAGCTTGGTAGCACCTTCCCCACTGCGGCCGATAATAAGGCCGGGACGAGCCGTCTTGATAATGATGCGCAGTTCTTTTTGATTGCGCTCAATTTCGACCGTGTCGACTGACATGCCTTTGAGCTTGCCTTCGAGGAACTTACGAACTGCGGCATCAGTGCGAATGTATTCGCGGAACTTCTTTGGATCGGTGGTGAACCAACGACTCTTCCAGTCGCGGTTGACGCCGATGCGTTGGACATATGGATGGGCAACGTGTGTCATAACTGATGATTATTTCTCGCTGAGCTCGACTAAGATGTGACTGCTTCGCTTGTTGATACGCGACGCCGAACCACGGGCTCGGGGCATGAAACGCTTCATAACAGTCCCCTTGTCGACCGACACTTTCTTGATAACTAGACGGGAGATATCGACGCCAGCTGACTTAGCGTTAGCAACCGCTGACGCGACCACCTTAGCAAAGGGCTGAGCCGCTCGCTTGTCTAAGAAACGAAGTGCGTTCAGTGCCTGTTCGACAGACTTGCCACGCACCACATCAGCCACGAGGCGAACCTTGCGGGGAGACTGGCGGTAATTTTTTAGAATTGCTTTCATACTTATTTCTTAGCCGCTGGAGCCGCTTTGGCCGCTTTGGCGGCGGCGATTTCAGCTTCCTTCTTCTTGGCTTCTAGTTCCTTCTGCATCTTACCGCCGTGACGATGGAACTTCTTGGTTGGTGAGAATTCACCAAACTTGTGACCCACCATCTCTTCAGCAACTAATACTTCAACGTGAACTTTGCCGTTGTGAACGCCGAAGGTGAAACCGACCATTTCGGGAGCGATAACACTATCGCGTGACCAGGTCTTGATGACACCACCCTCTCCGGGTTTCTTTCCGGCGATCTTTTTGAGTAGACGTTCGTCTACGTACGGTCCTTTATAGAGTGATCGTGACATTAAATGAGATAACGAGCGTAGCGACTATATCGAATTTAGTTCCGAATCTGCCCCTTCCTAGGGCAGATTCCTGGAACCGGTTCTATTAATCACTACTCTCAATTAAAAATAATAAAGAGGCACATACCTCAGAAACCGCAGTTGCCTGCGGTCTTTGGGAACCTCTCTAAAAAACAGGTAACGGCCGGTCTCAAGAGAGGTTCCCAACTTCAAGTTAACTTTACCTTGAACGGTTCTGTGGGTGACACTTCCCACTGAGGTTGGAACCCCGCTAGAGTACCAGACTGGCGCGGAAAGTCAATCGAAATTAGTAAAAGACTGACATTTGGCGGTCTTAGTCGCCCTGCCCAGAGAAATTACCCAGCCACAAACAGCCCCCGGGNNCCCGGGGGCTGTTTGTGGCTGATTTACTTACCATCTACTAGCAAAATCAGTCCAAGCGTACTGATCTTTCCAAACATCTGGATTATTAACATGAGGAACACCGATGGCAGAATTTTTGGTATAACCATTGGCTGGATTATGTAATTTATCAAGCAACTCGTCAGTCGCTCTAGTAACATAAGTCTTCTCTCCGTCATTAAACAGCAACACTCCAGAATTCACATTCCAAGCATAAGGTTTGAGCAGAGTTTCACCATTACCATCGACCTGCTTATCACTCGCCCACCCCTCATTTTGGCCGTCAATTAAGTGTTGGGATATCTCAAGCAAATCAAATGCCTTTGCTTTCAATAGCGCGGTCATAGCTTCTGGCCACTCTTGTGGCTTTTCTATACGATAGTTCTCTGACAATGGTTCTTCTGTAGGATTTACTGGCAAAGCTTCGTTTGGATTACTACCAAAATTTTCCGGTGAAAAAATCATACTTGTATAATACTTAAAACTAATACCCTATTCTAGCCGTCTCGAGGGGGGATGCAAGTGCTCGACTGCTCGACTGTTTTAGCGATAAATATCCTTGCGGTGTCCTTCCCTAGGCCTGTCTTACCTAGACCTTGCCTACGGAACCACTAGAGACTTTTAGTCCAATCGATTGGACTAATTTGGGAAAGGCGGGGGTGGGAAAATTCACAGAAGTCTTTCTCTAGACAAAAGCTAGGGAAAGAATAGTAAGACGAAAAACATTCACCAAGCAAGACTGTTTTGTGTCATAAGAGTGACTTTTAGTCCAATCGATTGGACTATTCAGAGTGTGGTCATATTTGGATTATGGCAAATAACCTTGCACATTATGACGCTTTTAGAAATGAATAAGAGTATTGTGTTAGACTCAATGAACTATGAAAATCAGACGCGCCGGTGACCATACCACTTTGACTGAGACGAGCGAGCGGGTGGTGGCGGTTTTGGCTAGAGAAAGTGTGCCATTTCGGCTGTCGCCAGGCGAAATTAGACAAAATCGCCGGCGCGGCGGCCAAAATTTTCTCACGATCGTGAAGACTAACGCCGGGCTGGAACTCTTAATCTCAGGACAAGGTAGCCAAAAAGTCACCATCTTGTGCGCGGTGGCCTCAGCCGCCGCGCTAATAAAAGCACTCAGCAATAGTAAGCGGTTGAACGATTTCACTATAAGAACTCGCGAGAGAATGCCAGGTAAATAGACAAGGAACAAAAACACCAGCGCCGCCCCTAAAGGGGCGGCGCTGGTGTTTTTGCTCTACACTATCCTGATTAAGCTCGATACAAGGCCGGGCCTTGTATCGCTTTTTATTTCGCTAGGTCTTGCCTCGGGGGACCTTATCTATTCTTTTTTCTCAGACCGCTCTCTACTTTCCGCATCATTGGTCATTCGCTTGCTTTTGAATTTTTCAATATACTTTGAAAATGCCAGTCTCAATCCAAGCAACTCCAGGCCAACAAAAAACAGAAAGCCCCAAGGAGTGAAAGGAGTGACGAGTCCGATGAAGCCAACTATCACTAGAGTCCACCCAGTAACGGCCCTAACCCGAGGCTGGGCTTTAACCCAAGTCATAAATTTCGGCCACATAATTTTGTACTGACATTTCATTATATCACTGCGATTTTCGCCTGAAACAACGACACCGCCCCATTAGGAGCGGTGTCGTTGTTTTGTTTTTATCCTACTATCCCGAGGTTAACCCTCGGGATAGCTTGTGATAGCAAGATTAATTACCACCAATCTTCATCAGGCGACCAGGCTTGCGGCGAGACACTACGAAGACATTGGAGTACTTCTTCGGTGAGCGTGTCTTCTGACCCTTTCCGGTCGGACGACCCTGCTTGGTGCGAGCGCGACGATGGCCACGCGGAGCGCGACCCTCACCACCACCATGTGGGTGGTCGACGGCGTTCTTAGCTGAACCGCGCGTCTTTGGACGCAAGCCCTGATGACGAGCGCGACCAGCCTTACCAAGTGAGACGAGACGATACTCCTCGTTGGAGACCGCCCCGATCGAGGCCCAGGCGGTACCGATGATGCGGCGCACTTCAGTCGAAGGCAGCTTCACTAGGGTGTAGGCGCCATCTTGCGCCACCACCTCAGCGTAGTTGCCGGCGGAGCGAGCCAACTGAGCTCCCTTCCCCGGCTTCAGCTCCACGTTATACACGAAGGTACCAACGGGAATATTTGCGAGCGGCAGACGGTTACCCACCTTTGGCTTAGCCGTCTCTGAGGTAATCACCTCATCATTCTGCGTAAGCGACTGTGGCGCTAGGATATAGCGACGCTCACCATCACGGTAGACCAAAAGGGCGATAAAACCAGTGCGGTTGGGATCGTATTCGACACTCTCCACGCGGGCTGGCACATCCTTCTTGTCGTAGCGGAAATCCACCAAACGAAGGGTGCGTTTGTTGCCGTCGCCACGATTCAAGGCTGTGATACGACCAAAGCTGTTGCGTCCACCGGTACTCTTCTTACCTTTGGTAAGAGACTTGCGTGGTTGACTCTTCGTGAAGGTCAACTTCTTCTTGTACTCAATGACCGAGCCATCTCGTCGGCCAGCGGAGGTTGGTTTGTACTTTTTCATAGACTAGACGAGATTAATCGTGTCACCTGGCTTGAGGTAGACGTACGCTTTCTTATAACCCGTCTCATGCACGAGGCGATTCTTCGACCCGGAGAGACGCTTAGCTGGTAATTTACTGACAATGTTTACCTTCATCGGCGTCACGCCGTAGAGAGCCTTAACCGCGTCCCTGACTAAGAACTTAGTGGCCCGGCGAGCAACCATAAACGTATACACGTTGCGGTCACCTTGGGCCACCGACTTCTCGGTCAAGCGCGCACCAACGAGGACGGCCGAGAGGTTGCGTGGGACAACAGTTGTCTTCGCCCCCTCCGTCTTCACTACGGCTGGCTTGGCGGTCTCATTCTCTACCTTTTTACTGCGACTAAAGAGAGCCATGATTATTTGGTCTTAGGTGGACTGACGACGACACGCTTCTCGATAGTCGATAGCGTATCGTTTGGTTCTACCAGTACCACGAACTTGTAAGTAAGAAGATCTACCGGATTAACATCCTTGGCCTGAACCACGGCAACGTGGCCAAAGTTGCGGAAGCTTTTCTCGACGACCGCAGAGCGGTTAGGCAAGACTACGACCGCGACGTTCTTGCGTTTTGTGGCGAGAGCGGCCTGACCTGAGCCATCGGCTAGTGCCTTAAGCAGAGTCTTCATGGTAGCGGTCTTTGGCGCTTCAAGCTTGATGGCGTCAATGAGCAAGACCTCGCCATCCGTGAACTTCTTCGAGAAGACAGCCGCCAAAGCCTTGGCCTTCATCTTCTTGGTCAAGGTGACACTGTAGTCTTTCGTGTTGCGTGGGCCATGAGCCACTCCTCCCCCAACCCAAATTGGCGAGCGAGTCGAACCATGTCTAGCGCGACCAGTTCCCTTCTGTTTCCAAGGCTTCTTGCCGCCACCAGAGACTTCACTGCGGTCCTTGGTATGGGCGGTCGAAAGACGGGCATTGGCCTGCATACCGACGACAACTTGATGCACTAGGTCGGCGTTCCAAGCGGCCCCGAAGACAGCCTTTGGTAGCTTAACACTACCGACCACCTTCCCCTCGTTTGAATAGATTGTTGTTTCCATATGACTCTGAGTTAGCTGGCACGAACTTCGACCAAGGCACCGCTTCGACCAGGCACAGCGCCGCTGACTAATAACAGGTTAGCTCCTGGATTAACCTCCAAGACCTTGAGGTTCTTGACGGTAATGGTGTCACCACCCATCCGGCCAGCCATGCGAGTACCTTTGATAACACGCATGAAGCCAGTTGAGCCGATGGAGCCCGGCTCACGCTCGGAGTGCTTCTGACCATGAGTGCGACGACCACCACCGAAGCAATGACGCTTAACTACACCCTGGAAGCCCTTACCCTTGGAGGTGGCGGTCACCGCTACGGTATCGCCCGGCGCAAAGACCGAGACATCATAGCTTTGACCAGCCTCCGGGAGAGTAGTCTCGCTCTTAAGGCGCTCCTCACGGAGAAACCGTAAGGCCGCCTGGCGATGACCTTGCTCGGCTTTGGTGAGACGTTGCTCGGAGGCGGTACCGGTAGCGATCTGGACTGCTGTGTAGCCGTCCTTAGCGGCGGTCTTCACTTGAGTCACAGTAGTTGGCTCAACCTTGAGAATGGTCGCCGGACGACACACTCCTTCCGCGTCGAAGACTTGGGTCATACCAACCTTGGTGCCTAGAATGAATTTCATTCGCTTATACTTATTCTACTAAATATCACTTCGCTGACCGGGTAATAAACAAACCGCGCGCTTTTTTGGCGCGGACACAAGGTCCGGCCCAAAAAGCGCGCGGTTTGTGCCCATTGGTCGAGCCCCTGGCAATAGATATCAACCAGCTTGCTGATTAAACACTTTGGTGAAAATGCGAGATTAAATCCCAATATTCAACCGCCAAGGTGCTCGACGTAGGTCTTATGAAGCTCCGGCTACTATACTGGAAATCAGCCAAAAGGCAATAGCCGCCAGGGCTGGTGCGTAACCTTATCAAAGCTCTAGTACAAGGCCGGGCCTGGTACTAAGTCTTGTGCTCGGCCGTAACTTGGCTGGGTGCTGGTGGAATGATTGCTGGGGTGGCCAAACCAACGGGGGGGGGGGGGGGGNNGCCCTTTTTGTGGGGGGGGGGGGGGTTTCTTTTTGGCGGGGGCCCCCACCCCTGGGGGGGCCCCCCCCCCCCCCCGCTCCCCCCGTTGGTTTGGCTCAACGACGCCTAATCAACATCAAGACTTATATTGATGGTAACTTCTGAACGTCCATCGCCCAGATCTTTGATGTAGACAACGTACTGGCGCCCATCATTTAACCGCGCCGAAATAATATCAGTCTTCGGTGTTTTAAAAATCGACTCAATCTCTCCGCCGTTAGCTTCAATTTCCGAACGGTAGTAAGTCACCAATTCAACACTACTCTGTGACGAAATAAATGTAGTAGCTTGGTCAAGCAGACCAAATTCTTCGCTAGGTGCCAACACCTGCGTCACCACCGGTACCGGCACCTCATCCGGCAGAGCCGCCTCAACCGCCGCCTGACTAGCGGCCGCCGTATCTTCGACCAGCGGTACTTCGCTCACGGGCGCCGGGGCTTGATTGATAGTGCGCCAGATCACCACGGCCACTCCCACCATAACGAGAAGGAGCAAGATTATCCCCCAGTGGTGATTGGACTGCTCACGAATGACAACGGTATCCTCAGACATAAAGATATATTACCAGATAATAACTAAAGTAATTGTGCCCTATCTAGCCTATTCTGCAAGGTCGGTATACACAAGCCGCTAGCTCCGCCCAGGGTCAGCTCCCATAGACGAAAGCCGGCGCCCTGCGGGCGCCGGCTTCATCTTCATCCCTCCCCACTCCGCTAAATCTCCTGTACTTGTGGGATGACGTTGACTCTAACTTGAAGTGAGGTAGATGGTGCTCCTGCCACTCCTGTCGGGAAACAATTGATATTAATTAATTGGGTCGAAGAAAGCTCGGCGGTAAATTGACGATAAGTAGTGGGTACTCCTGCCGGATGATTGTGTGGGCTAGGCAAACCGCCCCCAGACACGTTACAGGTAACCGGATAATCAGCCGTCACTTGAAATGCTATCTCAGCACTATTCTGACTCCTGATCCACATAACCGCTTCGGTTGGGGCCACGTACGAAACGCCTGGCAGTCCCTTACAAGCCGGCGTAGCTAATCCACTGTGCCAGAAAGCATTACTCGGCTCACCGGCACAACTAATTGGTACATCAGCCTCTAGTCTGATGACTGGGTCAGCGGTAGCTTCAACCCGGTTTAATCCATGAGTAAATTCGATTGGCCTACCAGACACTGGAATAGTAGTTGACGAGTTTCCGCTTACGTTATCTCCCTCAGGGAGTGGTAGTATTCGCCTCACCACGTACGTTGCACTACCAGCCTCCAGATTCCAGAACACCGAACCGTTACAAACACTGCCGTCGATCGGAATGGTACAAGGATTTAGTGTTAGGTTTGGTGGTGGTGGACTGGTCCGACTGGCGGCACACAAAGCTGGAGCTCCGCCTGCAATACCGTCGCAAGTCCAATTAACAGTCGCACCAACAGCAGGGAAAGCTCCAGGCAATGGTGCAGGAGCAACACCAGCACTACAGAAATCATTTGCAGTATTGTTGATATAATTGGTTTCTGCGTAAGAGTAAGTACGATGGTTGACTCCACACTGACCATTGGTCGATCCTGGTAGTGGAACACCTACCTCACAAGACGTCCCATTCCAGTTACTGCCAACCGCACACTCGATAACAATCGGGGCACTGGCCAGTGTCGTACCATTAGCGTTATTTCGAATGCTATAAGTGTAGGTACCAGGAGTAAGAGTCTGAGCTAAGCCAGGGGGCGGTTCGCTCAAATTAGTACTAATGGCTGGCAGAGCACCATTGCGTAACACGCTCACCCCAGCGGCTGGAATGTTAGATGTATTCCAACTTACATAAGCTACACAGTTGGCTGATCCGGCGGGCACCTCACAACCCGTCACCAAGATACTTCCGGTCGGAGAGGTAGTGGCTTCACAACGACTGGTCGCCGGGTTCCAAGCGCTACCTGAAGCACAACCGATGTTGAGCGATGCGCTGGTGACCTGCGGCGCTCCCGCCACGGCCGTATCGTGAATGCTGTAGGTAAAAAGACCGTATGACAGATTACGATTTTCACCCGCCACATTATTTAGAGCAGTGCCGTGTGGAACTGGTAGCTGAGTCCCATTTTCTCTCACGCTCACACTGGTTAGGTTGTTGCTAGTCCACCGCACCGTAGCAGAACAGTTGTTACCATTCAACGGAATGGTACAGGAGGTCAAGTTGAAGTTGGCAGTACCGACACAAGTATCTGAGCTCATGACCCCCGGTAACTGCGCAGGGATGTATTGGTTGGCACCTCGCACCGCTCTAACTCTAAGATTGTAAGCCGTACTTGGACTAAGGGGCGGCGAAGAAATTGTGACTGAATCAACCAAGCCGATATTGGTGTATGAGCCACCACCATTGGTTGATATCTCATATCCCGTTTCTCCGCCATTGATTAGGTCCCAACTAGCTTCAATGTTACCTCCACAGGCTCCCGGGCTGGCCTGGAAATTACTCGGAGCCTGATTTACATTTATTCCACGATTAACCGCTAAGGTCAGATACGATGCCCGAATCAAACCTGAACCCAAGCTAACTCCCGTCACCAAGCCTCGGTTGGTGGTGTTATTAACTGACACCACCCCCACCCCCGACTGGACAGTCCAAGTAGCCGAATTGGTAACTTCATTCGCAGGCAGAGCATCAATACAGGTCGGGGCCGCCGCTCGACTTGCCCAGTAATACGCTCTCATTTGAGTCGTACCGCCCACCCCTACCGTCGGTGAATCACCGGGGCAGATTAAAAGATAAGATTGTGGGGGTGGGGGTGGGGGTGGTAAGCCCTGCGAGGTGCAAATTATATTTTCAGCCACGAACGAGCCGTTGTTGCAACGAAATCTGATTGACCCATCGTAGCCGGCGTTGGTATTTGCTATAGCCGCTGACAAATTGCCGTGACTGATAGTTTGGGCTGGCGCTGAGCCGTTACAATGAGCAAGCGGATTGCCAGGATCGTGCGAACCATCAAACCACCCCCCCACACTACCACCCGGCCAAATACAACTGACCCCCGCATTGGTACAGCGAACCCCATCCCAACCTCCCGAAGCACAGGTGATGTTCATGCTTTGGGTTGCTAAGGTGGCAATTTCAGTCGTACCCACCATTTGCACGAAGGTATAGGTAAAGTTACCGTGACTAAGATTTTGATTGTTGGCGGCGCTATTCTGCAGTAGCGTTGAGAACTGAGATCCGTTACGACGTACACTAGCGGCGGTTACTCCGGACGATGTCCAATTGGCAGTGGCCGTGCAACTGCTACTATTTAAAGGTATCTGACAAGGTGTAAGGGTGAAGCTAGCGTTTGGACCAGCAGGACAAGCATCAGTCGCCCTAACACCATTTAGATCGGCCGGGGCTGATGTTTGGGTGGCGTTGCGCGCTCTGACTCTCAGGTCATAGGACTGACCGGGGGTGAGTGGCGGGGAACTTAAACTATAGGAAGTCACGTTACCCAGATTGCTGTAAGTTGAACCACCATCCAGCGAACCCTCATAATAAGTCGCGCCAGCAACCGGATTCCACGCGACATTAATGTTACCGCCACAGACCGCTCCGGTGTCTCTGAAATTGGTCGGGGTGGCCAGGGAGCCGGATGGGACACAGGTGGTACCGTTCCA
>JRYF01008078.1_pt1 | contig 13135 bp, 10 predicted proteins | sample 235331 | NCBI WGS metagenome assembly JRYF01 (sample SAMN03074217, study PRJNA261475) | activated sludge metagenome | biome: Wastewater Treatment Plant; feature: Wastewater; material: Activated sludge; isolation source: activated biomass of a wastewater treatment plant treating hydrocarbon... ... | reverse complement strand
AAAATGTACATTTTATTTTTCTCCAATCCATAGCCGTTTTTTTTGAAAAAAACCATGCGATCCTTCGCCTGCAAAATCAAGGCAACATGAAAAAACTGAGCATTTTCACTTTCGCCGTCATCGTGTCTGCCCAAGTCATGGGACAGAGTTACTTCACCTCGGCAGGTCTCCGGTTCGGCACGGATTGGGGGCTGACGGTACAGCAGCGCGTAGCCCGGAACTATACCGTCGAGGGCATCTTGCAGTCCAGTTTCCAGCGCAACGAAGTGCTGATGACCGGCCTGCTCGAACGCCACTATCCCATAGCGCACCGTGGACTGAATATTTACTTCGGCGGCGGCTTGCACAAGGGTTGGCTCAACGAACCTGCCAACCGGGAAAATTCAAGACGCTCCGGCGATCCTTTTGGCGTTACGTTGGTTGGCGGTGCGGAACTTACCCTGGGCCGGGTCAATATTTCCTACGACTTCAAGCCCGCCGTCAACCTGCAAGGCGGCGAGCATACCTTTTACACCCAGAGCGGCCTCTCTGTCCGCTATGTGCTCATCAGCAACAAGGATTTGAAAAAACACCAAAAGGCCAAGCGGAAAAAACAACGCCAGGAGCAGCGCCGGCAAAATGGCGGCGGCATCCGTATCGGCGACGACTGGAAAATATGGAAAAAGGATTGAGCCGGGCGGCTCAGTTCACCTTCCTGCCATCGGACGAGAAGGCAATGACGGTCTTGAAGCCAGGGTCGTCATTGCCTTCCATTTCTTCGCCGATGTAGCCCTGCTTCACCACAAAATTCCCGCCCTCCCTCGCAATGTAGAGCAAGTCCCCGCCGCCGGCCCACCAGCCCAGCACGGCATGAAGTGCCCCTTCGGGAATCTGGTAACTGGCGTATTGGTCAGTTGGCAGCACATCGCAATTCAGGATGTCGGCCACTTTTACTTTCTTGTCGCCCATCTGCACAAACACCTCGTGCCGGGGCGCATCGGCTTCTATGTTGGGTTCTTCCACCGGTTCACAAACAAACCGGACACTCGCGGGGTCAATGGCAGTGCCTGCCGCCGTGTCATCGGCCTGCGATTGTCCCTGATCGCTCCCGCAGGCCACGGCAACCGTCGCCAGGATAAAACATGCAAAGACGAGTTTTTTCATTGGATAGCTTTTTTTTGAAACCAAGTGCTGAAAGGCATTGGGGCTTCTGTCCAGCACACCTGCCGCAACGGAACCCTGCCTTGTCCAGCATCCGGTAATTTTCGCCAAACGTACATGAATTTGGGGAAACGCACAAAAGGAAAGCAATCTGCTCGTTTTTCTCGAATCAAGCGCTGAGCTAATTCCGAAAAATCAGAACAACAGAAAAAAACAAACAGAGAGAGAATTTTCTTTCAAATAAAACTCTCTCTTTAAATAATCTTCTTCCTGTGCGATGCACTACAACTTGAAATGACGTTTCGGAGTGGACTCAGCGATGGGCTATGGGAGCATCCCAATCGCAGACCTGTGGGCACTCGCCCGATTCTCAAAAAAACCTTTACTTTGCAATCAAATACATCAACCATGGTCGTAGCCACAGAGAAAAATCTGTACAACATTGCCCAATACCTCGAAATGGAAGACACTTCCGAGGTCAGGCATGAATTTCACAACGGAAAAACCATCGAAATGGCAGGAGGAATACTACACCACAACGCAATCAAGCTGAGGTTGGGAGGGAAAATCGATCAATTGCTCGATTCAAGGAACATACCCAATATGATCCTCAACAGCGACACCAAAGTGCGCATTGAATCCGCTAACCGTTTCGTTTACCCGGATTTGACCATCAGCAACGGCACGCCCATCTACTACACTACCCCCGAAGGAAAAACCCGCCGCGACATCATCATCAACCCTTTGGTGATCTTTGAGGTGCTGTCGGAGGATACCCGTCTCTACGACAAGGGCGAGAAATTCGATCTCTATTGCACCATCCCGGACTTTCAGGAGTACATCCTCCTGGAGCCGGAGTTTGTTTGGGCGAAATGCCAGTTCCTGCAAGACCCCGAAAACAACCTTTGGAAACACGAAATCATCACGGACAAGTCGGCCAAGCTGCCCATCCGATCCCTGGGCATCGAACTGCCGCTGGAGGAACTTTATGCGGTGCTGGAGAAGTTGCCGGTAAGCTGATTTTATAAATTAACAAGTCGCTCAAACCCTCCGCCAGCTCAGCCACAACATCACCCCCCCGAACGTTCCCATTGCCAGCCCGGCATACAAATTCAGGCTATTGCCAAATTCCTTCCCGCTTTCGCCGGTGATGGCCATCAACAGCAGCAAGGCCCCGGCGAGGGCAAAGAAAGCGCCGATGATGAAACGAAGGTCGCTGAGTTTTTCCATGATGAAATATTGTCGTTGGAACCTGTATTTTTGTTTTCAAAACGATGCAAATGTACCGCCTCGACCGAAGTGCATGTAAAATACAGACGCTCCAGGAAGCTGACAACACCCGTCCTTACTGGCTCACGCAATCGCCGGGGGAGCGTCTCCGGGCGGCCATGTACCTCAACAGCATCGTTTATGGATTTGACCCGGAAAACCCGCCTCGCATGGGCCGGACTTTTTTTTCAGCAAAGAACGAGATCGTGAATACTGTTTTCAACAAGGATTTTCAGGATTTTATGGAAGCCCTGAACAAGAACAGAGTCGAGTATGTCCTCGTGGGGGGCTACGCCGTCATCCTGCATGGATACCTCCGAAACACGGGTGACTTGGATATTTGGGTCAACAAAACAAAGGAAAATTATCAAAAACTCGCATTGGCTTTTCGGGACTTCGGTATGCCGATGTTGGATATGACAGAAACGGCGTTTCTGGAAAAACCTGATTTGGATGTCTTTACTTTTGGCCGTCCCCCGGTTTCGATTTACTTGGTGACCGCTGTCAAAGGGCTTGAATTTGATGAAGCATTCGGCCAAGCCGATTGGATGGACATTGGCGGGTTTCAGGTGAGAACCATTTCCCTCGTCCATTTGCTCCAAGCCAAGAAAGCATCCAACAGGCTCAAAGATAGGGATGATATAGCCCACCTTACTTGAGGGAAGCCTTACGCAAACAAAAAATTCAAAATCAAACAAACCACCACCACCATCACTGCCAATGGCCCTGGCCGCTGGTACCATGCCCTGGCCTCCCCCTGCGGCAGGGGCGTCAGGCCATAGACCAGCCCTTTCAGGGATTCCGGCGGGCGGGGCTTGGTCATCAGGCTCACCAGCACCGTCACGGTGATGTTCGCCGTGAAGGACATCCACGCCATGTTGAACGCATGGCTCAGCCCTGAACCGTACTCGTGGAGAACCATTATCCAGCCGCCTTTCCCCTCGGCGATGGTGAGGCCGTGAACGGCGGCAGCCGCCAGCGTGCCCGCCAGCAAACCGGCGAAGGCCCCGTGCCCCGTCGCCCGCTTCCAGAACATACCGAGCAGGAAAGTGGCAAAGAGCGGCGCATTTACAAAACTGAAAACTACCTGCAAAAAGTCGTTGATGTTGTTGAAACCCGCCGCCAGATAGGCCACGCCGATGGAGGCCACAATGCCCACGACCGTCGTGGCCCTCCCCACGTGCAGATAGTGCCGGTCAGAGGCATTTTTCACAAAATAAGCCTGATAAATGTCGAACGTCCAGACGGTATTGAAAGCAGTGACATTGCCCGCCATGCCGGACATGAAGGAGGCCAGCAGGGCCGTCAAGCCCACGCCGAGCAGGCCCTCCGGGTAGTAGTGTGCGATGAGAGAGGGCAGGGCCATGTTATAGTCAGGCCCGCCATCCGAGCCGGTGGGCAGGGCGTAGTTTTGGGTGAAATGAGGTAGTGCAACGGCTATCAGTCCCGGGAAAATGACGATAAAAGGCATGAGCATTTTCGGGACGGCAGCGAAGATGGGGGTTTTTTGGGAGTCCATCACGTTGCGGGCGATCATGGCCCGCTGCACCACGAGGAAATCCGTACACCAATAGCCGAACGACATGGCCAACCCCAGGCCCATCACCAGGCTCCAGGTGTCCACGCCCATGGGATTGTCGGCAGCACTGCCCATGTATTTCCAGGAGGAAGTCATCTCCGGGGCCAGTTTGGCGCTGATACCTTCCCAGCCGCCCACCTCGTACAGCCCGATGAATACCACCGGGGCGATGCCCAACACGATGAGGAAAAATTGCAGCACCTCGTTGTAAACGGCGCTCGTCAGGCCGCCCAGAAAGATATAGGCCATGACGATGCCCGCCGACAGCAGCACGGAAAGGTCGAAGTCCCAGCCGAGGATGAGTTCCAGCAGCCGGGCCAGCACGTACATGGAGATGCCGGACGAAAAGACCGTCATGGCTGCAAAACCGATGGCGTTGAGGCTGCGGGTTTTTTCATCGAAACGCAGCTTGAGGTACTCCGGCACCGACCTGGCCTTGCTGCCATAGTAGAAAGGCATCATCAAAATACCCAAAAACACCATGGCCGGTATGGCCCCTACCCAGTAAAAATGGCTGGTCATGATGCCGTACTTCGCACCGGAGGCGGCCATGCCGATTACCTCCTGCGCGCCCAGGTTGGCGGAGATGAAGGCCAGGCTGGTGATCCACAGCGGCACGGAGCGACCGCTCATCAGAAAGTCGTTGCTGGATTTGACCCTCCGTTTTACCAGCCAGCCAACGGCCAGCACAAAGAGGAAATACAAAAAGATGATGCCGTAGTCGGCAATGTGGAGGTCGAGGCGCATGGACAGCCCGGGTTTTGTTTTGATATAATGTCGCTGACGAAAAGACCCCGAAAGGTAGGCAAATCGGTATCACTTTGCACGCAATCGGCTATCTTTGTGAAAAATCGCAATTACTTGGAAGGAGCGGGATTAGAGGGGAAAAATTTTATTTTTTCCCTCTCCTCACCCATTTTTGAAGTGTTTTCGGGGAAAAATTGACCCCCTCCTCTTGAGCAGTTGCAAATAATCAATACAGCATGAGCACGGCAGCGAACATGGTACTGGAAAAAGCAATGCCCGTAAAAACGCAGGACATTCCCGCCTACCTCCTGAAAGAGGAAATCGAAGGCATCAAGTTTTATTGGAAGGGCTACCGGGACGTTTTGAACAAAACAAAAAAACCACAGGATATTATGGGATGCAGTTCACTTCAGTCTTTTATCATTGATTATCTGTTGGAAACACTCTATGCAGGGGGAGCCAAAAGAAGGCACTACCTGTTCACCAACGAAAGCGGCAACCACCTTGCCCACCGCAACAACATGCAGTTCGATATTGCCGTCTATGCGAAAGCCGACCTTACTGCCGACAAAATCACCCGCAAATACGTGCAAGGCATCCCGCCGGTACTGGTCGTCGAAGTGGACATGGACGTGGAACTGGAAGGAACCGGCATCAAGAACCAAGAGGAGTACCTCACATTCAGGACGGAAAACCTGCTGAAATACGGGGTCAAAAAAGTGCTGTGGGTTTTGACCAAAACCAAAAAAGTCCTCATGGCGCACAAGGAGGGCAGGCGGGTCGAGGATTGGGACAAAGACCTCGAACTGATCGACGATATCACCTTCAACATCGCCGCATACCTTGCCCAGGAAGGCGTTGACCCGGATGCCGCCTGACAGCCGCCGTCCTTTCCATTTTTTGAGTCCAGTCCGAAAAGTCATTTTTGGGAAAAGAACACAAGGAGAGAGAGATGAATTTATCTCTCTCTCCAAAAATTCTACTCCCGTACCGGAGGCATGGTTTTATCATTGATTTTTCGGAGTGGACTCATTTATTCGAATAAATGAAACGGGTTGTCCTTTACCCGTTGGCGGCAATTCAGCCTACCTGCCAAACAAAGATTTTTTACCTTTGCTTATCCCGTTGGGACAATTGTTTTTTTAAGAAAAATCTTTTGACAAGGCGGACGAGAGGAAGCATGACCCATTGCAAAGTGGCCATCTTTCAACTGTCAGCCAGCCAACTTTTACGATAAAAATCATGAAAAACTTCCTGGTAAAAGTAGCCTTGCTTGCCCTCGTTTGTTTCCTGAACGAAGCCTGCACGGGCGAGCGGCCGCAAAATGCGGCGGTGGCGGCTGACCCCATTGCCATTGAAACCATTAAAATCGAGCGCAGATCAGGAGCGGACTGCGACAAGCCGGATGGGGAGCAGGTAAGTTGCGCCATTGTCTCCTTTCATTATCCTGTGGTGAAAAGCGGTGGCGATGCCCTCAAATCGGCAGTGGAGACATGGGCAAAGGATTTCATGGTCGGCATGGTTGCTTATGCCGCAGAACCGGACAATATGCCCCCGCTCGATGTCGCTATACAAGGCTTTTTCGACATGCACCGGGAAATGGCGGCAGAAATGCCCGACATCCCGGCATTGTACAGCGCCGAAACCCGTGACACCGTCCTGCTCAACGATGGCAAATACCTGACCCTGAAACTCGACGGTTACAGCTATGCCGGTGGCGCTCACCCCAACCCGACTTCCGCCGTTGCAACCTGGGACGTAGCCTCCGGAAAGCTGATGCGACCCGAAGATTTCATCACCGACCTGGCAGCCTTGCAGGAAAGGGCCGAGAAAAAGTTTCGGGAAGTGAAGGCCGAAGTGTTCAAGCCTGAAAGCGAAGGAGGTTGGGGCTATGAATTTGACGAAGTTTTCCCCTTCAAAATAGCCGACAACACCGGCCTGCTCGAAGATGGGCTGTACTTCTGTTATGTGCCTTACGAAGTGGGGCCTTATGTCATGGGCTACACGGAATTCGTGCTGACTTTTGATGAATTAAAGGATTTGATGAAATAAATTTCCTTGGGGGTCATTGACCCCCATTGACCCCATGATCCAATGACAAAAAAAGTCAAATATGCGGCAATTCTACCTGATCCTGTTTTCGTTGTTGGTTCCGGCCCTTTACCTCGGTGCCCAGTCCATCCTGCCTGAAAAAGTATCCGTCAAGCTGTTGGAAAAAGTCGGCGAAGAGGCCGATGCCTTCCATTCCGTCCACATCGTGTTGGCCGACCGGGTCAACCTGGCAGAGATGGATGCCCTGCTGACGGCACAACGGGCGAGTGCTTCCGTGCGCGCCGAGGCGGTCATCGAAGCATTGAAAACAAAAGCCCACGAAACACAGGGCGACCTGTTGGACAGGCTGCAAAACTCCCCGTTGGCCCTGCCAGGCTCAGTGAAGTCCTATTGGATTGCAAATGCCGTGTTCGCACGCGCAAAAAAGGAAATGATAGCTGAACTGAGCCGACGGCCCGACGTGGCCTGGATAGGCTTGAACGGGAAATTGGAATTGACCCATTTTGAGGAAACTCCCCTCTCGCCGCCACCAATGGCCCCGAATGGCAGGGAACCCGGCCTGTCCGTCATCAAAGCGCCCGCTATGTGGGCGATGGGCTACACCGGTTATGGCCGCACGGCTTTCACCAACGATACGGGCATTGACCCTTCGCATCCTGCGCTTGCCACCCGCTACCGGGGGTTATATGTTCCAGCGGAACACACCTGGTTCGAACTGGACCCCGGTACGCTCGAACAGAGCAACAACAGCACCCCTTATGATTGCGGCCTGCACGGAACGCACGTCAACGGCACCATTCTCGGCCTCGACCGTATGCGCAACGACACCATCGGTGCAGCATTCAATGCACACTGGATTGGCTCTGCCATCCTTTGCGGCATCGGTACGGAGGACAATGTCGGGGCCTTTCAGTGGGCACTCGACCCCGACGGTGACCCCGCCTCGACGGACGATATGCCCGATGTGATCAACAACTCCTGGTACGACCCCAACCTCGACACGCTGGATTGTTTCAGCGTGTATGTGCCCGTGCTGGAAGCCCTGGAAGCGGCGGGCGTTGCCGTTGTTTTTTCTGCGGGGAATGCCGGGCCTGACGTTATGACCATCACCCCGCCCCACAACATCAACGTCAACGAAGTGAACAGTTTCACGGTTGGGGCGCTCAATGGCAACAACGCCAATTTGCCCATCGCCAATTTCTCCAGCCGGGGGCCGTCGCACTGTGGCGGAACCGGTTCGCTGCTCATCAAGCCGGAGGTTTCCGCACCGGGCGTGAGCGTCCGCTCCTGTATTCCCGGCGGTTATACTTTCCTCAACGGGACTTCCATGGCCGCCCCTCACGTCAGTGGGGCCATCCTTTTGTTGAAAGAGGCCTTCCCGAACGCCACCGGCAAAGAACTCAAATTGGCTATCTACCACACCTGCACAGACCTCGGCGAACCGGGCGAAGACAACACGTTTGGCATGGGCGTGATCAACGTATTGGCCGCTTTCGATTACATGGTCGCCCAGGGCCACGTGCCCGTTTCGCCTTTTGTGGCCAACGATGTGTTGCTGGTCGAAGCGCGATTCCCGCTTTTTTCCTGTGAAATGGAAATCAGGCCCTTCTTGACGGTCGAAAATGCTGGAACGGACACGCTCTACACGTTCGACGTGCATTATGAAGCCGGCCAGTCGGCCAATACGTGGCAGTGGGCCGGGGCATTGGCACCGAGGCAAAGGGCCTCTTTTACCCTGCCTGCGCTCATGGGCCAGCCCGGCGAGCAACTCGTCAAATTGCTGCTGGAAAACCCCAATGGCACGGCGGACGAACGCCCCCTGAACAACCGTTTTCAGAAAAAAATCCACGTGTCGGAAAGGGAGCGGTTTCATGCAAAAACAGAAGGCGCTCCAGGCGTAGTATGCGAGGGCAGTTCCGCCCTTCTGCGGCACGGCTACAATGGCCCCGGCACGGCAATCGTGAAATGGTACGATGCGCCGTTCGATGGAAACGAGTTGGGCGAAGGCCCCGTCTTTGTTACGCCTTCGCTCGACCAGCCCGCTGTTTTTTATGCGGATGCCATCTATAACGTGCCGATTGGGCCAAAAAACACGACGATTGGCAACACAGGGCTGGACGAGACGCAGGGTCTGGGGCTTACCTTGCAGGTACATGCTCCCGTCACGTTGAAATCCATGAAAATTTTCACTGATGTCGTCGGCGGGCGGGCCTTTGCCCTGCTCAACAACAAAGGAGAAACCGTCCATCAGCGGGTGCTGCCCGTATCTTCTGTCGGTGAGTTCAAAATCAATCTCGACTGGCACTTGCAGCCCGGAGAATATACCTTGATAAAAACGCTCGGCAAACCGGTCTATCACAACACGACCGGCGCGGCTTACCCCTACTCCGTGCCGGATATTCTGGACATAACGGGCACCAACGACGGCGCTGGCCCCAACGGCGTTTGGTACTACTTCTACGACTTGCTATTGGAATATGATGAACCCTGTGGCCGAACCCCGGTGGTGGTGGAGACAAAACCCGGCGGCCCGGCCCCCATCGCCGCTTTTATCCCCGAACCCGACAGCGTGGATTTGGCCCATAACGTCCCCGTACTTTTCACGAACACTTCGGGAAGCGAGGCCACGACCTGGACCTGGAACTTCGGCGACGGAAACGCCAGCGATCTGGAACACCCCGAACACACCTATTCACAGGCAGGCAGCTACGTGGTCAGTCTTGTCGCCGCCGATCAGGAGGGCTGCACGGACCATGCCCTGGCCACCGTGCTCGTGACGGAATCGTCCGTGAGCGCCATTCCGTCGGGGCCTGTGTTCCAGGATCACATAGCTGTTTGGCCCAATCCGGTGCGGGAAGCTGTTTCGGTTCACCTGAAACTCACCGCTGCAAAGCCCGTCGTACTTTGCCTCAACGACCTTGCCGGGCGGCCCCTGCGCACTGCCACCTCGGCCGCCCTGCAGGACGATGTGCTCCGGCTCGATACTACGGGCCTTCCCGGCGGGGTGTATTTTTTATGGGTAAAAGCGGGTGAAGGTACTTCGGTCTGGAAGGTGGTGAAAATGTAGGTATTTTGTTCGGTTTTCTTGGCAAGCCAATTGTAGAGCGGGCTATACCCCCCCTTCCATAACTACACACGCTTCTATTTATGAAATTCCTCTCGCTTAGTCTCCTCGGCTTGTTGTTGACCTCGCTTTCATTTACCACAGTCAACGCCCAGCACCTCGTCGGTTATCACCACAATTGGAACGATCCTGCCGCACCATATATCCCGCTCGACCAGATTGACCAACGCTACACGGTGGTGAATTTGGCATTTCCACTCGCACAAACAGGCACGGATTACGATATGTATTTCACTCCCTGCTGTGGAGAAACACAGGCAGGATTGATTTCAAAAATACAGGCATTGCAAGCGGGTGGGATCATTGTAAACTTATCCATTGGTGGCTCTACTATCCCCATTTCATTGGACGATGCCAATGAGTTGAATATTTTCGTCAGTTCGATTTCCGATATTTTGGATACTTATGGACTGGATGGTATTGACATTGATTTGGAAACCTCCTCGCTTTCTGTTTCTCCAAGCTCGACATTGCCAACCCGACCGACGTATCGGTTGTGAACATGATCACGGCCATTCAGCAACTGATGGCCAACTATCGTGCAAACCACGACAAAAAGATGTTCCTAACTGCCTCGCCGGAAACAGCCGCCTTGCAGGGTGGTCAAAGTGCATGGGGAGGAATATGGGGTTCTTACCTGCCTTTATTGGATGCACTACGGGACAGTATCGATCTGCTTCATGTCCAACTCTATAACAGCGGTACGATGTACGGACTCGACGGTGGCATTTATGAACAAGGCACGGCGGATTTTATCGTTTCTCAAACAGAGGTTGTATTGTTGGGTTTCACGGCGGTGGGCGGTGCAGGAAGTTTTGCGGGATTTGATGAAACAAAAGTAGCTATCGGACTTCCTGCCTGCCCGGATGCGGCAGGTGGGGGATACACCCTCACCGATACCGTGAAAGCAGCAATAGATTACCTGAGAGGGCTTGGTCCCCAACCAGGGGCCTATGCCCTGGAGGAAGGCCCATATCCTTATCTGGGAGGTATGATGACCTGGTCCATCAATTGGGATGCCCAGCCAGATTGCAACGGCTCTGCTTATGTTTTTGCCGCCAACTTTGAAGATGCTTTTGACAATTGCGCAAAACCTGACCTGGGAGCAGATCTGTCTTTGTGCGAAATCAGTTTTCCCGTTACCTTGCACAGTAACACTCCTACCGGATCAGGCATCACTTTTACCTGGATCAACCTGACGGCAAATGACACTTTGATCAACCAAAGCGCAGTTGCAAACACTTGGGATATTTCATCGGGGGGAAGCTACCGGGTCGTTCGAGATTCGGCAGGCTGCCGCCGAACGGATGACATCGCCGTACTGAATGATCTTCCCGTGCCCAACTTGCCCGTCGCCACAACGCTGTGCGACGTGGTACCCATAAGCCTTGCTCCGGCCAATGCGGGCAGTTTTCCTGGCGGCACGACCTGGCAGTGGTACCAAAACAACACTCCGATAAATGGCGCAACCAACAGCAGCCTTTCCAACATACGGCAAGCCGCCGATTTTAAACTTGTGGCACAAAAAGGCAACTGCACCACCGAATGGACAACCGAGGTGGACACCGACCTGCCTGCGCCAGAGGACGGATGCAGCCAAGAAGGTGAGCAGGTTTCGCTTAGCATCACGACCGCTTCTTCCGGGCCTTTTAACTGGTATGAAAACAGCACGGGAGGCACCCCCGTAGGTACGGGAATCAATTATGAAACCCCCGTTTTGTATGCAACAACAACCTATTTTGTCGAAGACGAAAGCCTATCGGGTGGTGGTGTAACGGGGCCACCTCCCACCGGAAATGGATTTGGCTATTTACAGGGTTGGTCTCATCCCACGGAAGTTGTATTTGATGCGCACATGACTTTCACGCTGGAAGCAGTATCTGTTTATCCCCTTATATGGTGTTACGTGCATACCCTTACCTTTGAATTCCGAGATGCAAACGACCATGTCCTGCCTAATGGAGCACATTCGTTTAACATTGATGCTGGGGAAGATTGCAGCCTGTCTATGCAAACTGCCGTCGAACTGGTCCTGCCAAACGGAGGCGTAGAAATACCGCAGGGCAACGGGTACAAAATCGTGCGAACTGGTGATATTGATATCAATCACTGGGAAGGCTCGGTTAGTTATCCAATGGACTACAGCCCCTATTTCACTATCACAGGGGGCAACGTTGCCGAAAAATACATGGCCGTTCACGATTGGAAAATAGCAGGTGCTTCGTGTGCAAGGATGCCGGTCGTGGCGGAAATTGACGTGACCTGCGGAGCATCGTTGCCTGTTGATTTGACGGCATTTACGGTGATACTCCAGGGGAGAGAAGCGCTCTTGAATTGGAAAACCGAAAACGAGGTGGACAACATGGGGTTTCATGTAGAGAGAAAAATCGGGGCAGGTTCTTTTGAACATATCGGCTGGGTTGATGCCCAATCCGGTACGCAAAACCACTACCACTTTTGGGATGCCGACATCCGCCCCAACCATACCTACTACTACCGGCTGAAACAAGAAGACCTGAACGGCAAGCTGAGCCTTTCTCCGGTCAGATCGGTCAGTTATCAAGACCGGATGCCTGTTGGTTACCAGCTTTTCCCCAACCCGGCGAGCGAAATAATTCAAATACGCAGCCTAAACAACGAACCCGTGAATCCTGTCGAAACTATTCAACTGTTCAATGCGCAGGGTATGAGCATTTTAGAAGATAAAATGGCGGGAGGCGAACACATGTTACGTGTTGGTCACTTACCCAAAGGGTGTTATTGGCTGAAAATAGGCAATGCGCAAACACGGGAATACATTCGGTTTTTACTGCAATGAAAAATAACGAATTATATGGTATTCCGTCAAAGCAGTAAACCGGCAGAGTCAGAATTATAGTTGAGATGGCTGGATGATTTGGATGGTTGGATGGTTGGATGGTTTGGATGGTCGGATGGTCGGATGGTTGGATGGTTGGGATGGTTGAGGGTGGGCCGTTAATAATAGGAAAAAAAGTTCTCCCAGTTTTTGGGGCACATAACACTCAAAAGGGTGGAACTATGTCCAAAGACAGAAACGAATTTAAGGCAAAAGCCCATAGAAACAAGTTACCGGGTGACTTCGAGTCACCCGGTAACTAAGCCGACAACCTATCGTGGCAGGAGATGGGGCAAGCAGCAAGTTCAGAACTCCTGACCTAGTCAACAACAACGAGGGATTGCAAGCCCCGATTCGCAAAATGAAA